>Ga0187890_10000434_pt1 | contig 29380 bp, 27 predicted proteins | sample June2016WEW_21_1_FD_133005 | JGI IMG/M metagenome (GOLD analysis project Ga0187890, IMG submission 133005) | Peatland microbial communities from SPRUCE experiment site at the Marcell Experimental Forest, Minnesota, USA - June2016WEW_21_10 | ecosystem: Environmental > Terrestrial > Soil >... | reverse complement strand
GTTTCCCGACTACTACGCGATGAACCACCTGTTCGCGCGTGCCAACTCGATCGTCGTGGAGCCCCATCCCCTGGTTGTGATCGGCGTCTCGCCGCGCTCTTACGGGTTCTTCTACAACAACAACCGCGAGACCGAAGGCAGGGCCTTCCTGGAAGGCGACGCGCAGCCCGAGCGGCGCGCGCCCGGACAGTCGACCCTGCTGCCTGGCACGAACATCAACAATGGCTGGCTGCGAGCGATCGAGGAACTGCATCGCGACCTTGGCTGCCCCGCCGAGCTCAAGCCCGACTATCGGCGCTATCGGATGCTGCAGATGATTCATGTCTACAACGGCTGGTACGTACGGGGCGGCGTGAGCGCAGCGCAGCTATCGGCTATGAAGCTGCACATGAGCGCTCCGGAGCGCCTGCTCTACGGCCTGCTCTTCTCGACGCTCGGAGCGCTCAAGCGAGTGCTGCCGAAGCCGTTGCGACCCCAGGTGGGACGCGTGGCGACGCTGGTCTCACGCCAGTTCCCCTGGTGGGCGCCTGTGCACGACCCTGGCCGCTACGGCGACATCGGGGAGGTGGTGGAGCGGGTGAACGGCAATCGGAGCCCGCTGAGCTGGCGAGAGCAGCAGGGCTCGCGGCTAGGCAATGAGCTGCTGGGACGGATCTTCCCTTGAGCGCACCTCGAGCGGATTCTCCTCGAGCTGGCTCTTTCCGGCGGGGTCTTGCGGCGGCGGACGTGGATCGGCGTGCAGCCCCCACGCCAGGCCCGCGAGCACGCGCCGGCGCATGATGCCCCCGCGCTCGTAGGCGCGCGTGCGGTTGTCGACGGTGAGCAGCCGCTCCTGCCGCCCCTGCCACAGCGTGCCGCTGCGATACCACTCTGCGGGCTCGTACACGGCACCTGTGCAGTCGACCACGAGCGTGCGCAACCCCATCTCCTGTACCTGATGCGTGATGTTCAGCGATCCGCTCTCGAGCACGTAGGTGTCCATCTTGTTGCGCACGACGAACAGCCGCATGTCTCTGAGCACGGCGTGGGAGACCATGAACGTGGTGTTGCGCAGGTGTGGGGTGGGAAACGGTGGAAACGTCACGAGTTCCTCGGGCAGCTGCGAGAGCAGGCCCAGCCGCGACTTCAGAGAATCGAGCTTCGAGCGCTGCTCGACGCCCAACTGCTCGAAGTCGATCTCCAGCAGCAGCTCTCGCGCCTGGCGTATCGGCGGCAGCACGCCTCGGTAGAAGCTGGGTAGGCCGAGCGAGTACATGACCCAGGAGTGAAAGCTCGACCAGGAGCCGGTGGCGCCGACCATGCCGACGTCGGGCAGCTCGAACGCGGCGTCGAGCTTGGCCAGCCACCCATCGACGACGGGGCGGGTGTGCGAGTTGACGAAGCAGTAGCGCCCGCGCCGCAGTCGCGCGGCGGCGGCGAAGTACAGGCCCAGGTCGAGCCCGCTGTCGGGGAAGAACGCGATCTCCGGTTCGAGCTCCGCCGCCGCCGCGATGTAGGGGGCGGCCTCGGAGGCAGAGGTGAACCCCTTCATCGCGAGCACGAGCTGGTGCTCGATGCCCGCTGGGTGGGCGCGCATCGCGGCGACGAAGTCGCGCAGCGAGTCAAGGCCGTTGACGGCGCGCACGAGGTGCACGACGCAGGGGGGGCCCTCGGCCTCCCGCCCGCGCAGCTCGGGCAGCGCCATCGGCCTGCGACGCCATTCCCACGGAGCGCGCACGACAGTCCTCACCCGACCACGGCCGCACGCGCATCGTCCTCAGCCGTCGCAGTCGGGCGCGCATCCTCCTCACCCGACGCGCTCGGACGCACGAACAGCGACGTGTAGGTCGTGCCGGCGAGCCTGCGCGCCTCGATCGGGCTGATCGCCGCGGTCAGCAGCATCGAGGCGGCCCAGGTGGCCTTGGTGCGCGGACGGCGTGCGGGGTGGCGACGGATTGCGTATTCCCACCCGAACCGGTCCCACCGGCGACCGCTCAGGTCGGAGCTCGTCGTCATCACATGGCGCAGCCCCAGCTGCTCGGCCTTGCGGATCGTAGTCGCGGCCGGGATCAGATACAGATGTCGCGGAGCGTCGACGTGGGCCCAGTAGCGGCCGAGCAGCCGGAACTGCAGCGACTGCGGGTTCGGCATCGCGACGATCAGCGCGCCGCCGGGCGCCAGCGCTCGCGCCGCCCGCTCGAGCACCCCCCACGGGTCCGCCAGGTGCTCGACCACGTGCCACATGGCGATCACGTCGAATGGGGGCAGCGAGCCCAGCGCCTGCTCGGGCCGGTCGCTGCAGATCGCCCGTGCGCCGACGACGGACTCGATGTACTCGCAGCAGCGGGCGTCCATCTCGATCGCGGTGACCTCGAAGCCGGCGAGTACGGCCGCGCGCGCGAACGCGCCGATGCCGGGGCCGATCTCCAGCAGCCGACCCGACTCGACGGTCCCGCGCAGCAGCCTCAGCTTCGGCTTCTCCCAGCGGACCACCCGCGCCAGCTCGGATCGGGACGGGAAGCCGTGATAGTCCGGCGGATAGTGGCGCGCGAGATCGGCGGGCACGGGATCGAGGAAGTAGGTCTCGCACGAGCCACAGCGCCAGTAGTCAAACGGCCGCGAGGCGATCCCGCGGTTGCGGTCCCCGACCGAGAATGCGACAGAGGCCTCCTGGGCGCACAGCGGGCACGACGGCATCTCAGTGTCCCGAGCTCGCGAACGAGCCTTCGCGCTCTGCTATCTCCCAATCGACGAACGACCTGTCGCGCGGCGAGAGGATGCGTGCTCCGCCGTCCGCCACCGGCGGCCAGCGGATCGCGAACGCGGGATCGTCCCAGCGCACGCCGCGCGCGGCCTCCGGTACGTAGCGATAGCCCATTTGGTAGAAGGCCTCGCAGCCGTCCACGAGCGTCTGGAATCCGTGCGCCACCCCCGGAGGCAGGTAGAGCGCGCGCAGGTTCTCGCCGCTCAGTTCGGCGCCGTGCCAGCCGCAGTAGGTGGGCGAGTCGGGCCGCAGGTCGAGGGCCACGTGGAAGGCGGCCCCGCGCACGCAGCGCACGAGCTTGGGCTCGCCGTGCGGCTCGGCCTGGTAGTGCATGCCCCTGAGCGTGCCGCGGCGGACGGTGAACGAGGCGTTGCACTGCACCACGCTCAGCTCCAATCCCCGTGCCCTGAGCTCCTCGACGTCGAGCGTGCGCACGAACCAGCCGCGCTCGTCGCGTAGCAGGTCGTCGAGCTCGATCACCCAGACCCCGGGCAGCGGTGACTGCACGAACCTCATGCCACGCCGATCGCGGACGGATCTTCCCGTGGCAGTCGCGGATCGGCCATCGGCCCCCAGGCGAGCGTCGAGAGCAGCTGCCGACGAGCGAGATCCCCGTTGGTGTAGGAGAGCGTGCGGTTGTCGGCTACGAGCAGTCCCTCCTGATTGCCCTGCCACAGCGTGCGGCTGCGATGCCACTCCTCGGGCCCATAGACGGCGCCCGCGCGGTCGACCACAAGCGATGAGAGCCCGAGCCGCTGCAACTGGCGGGTGATGCTTCGGCGACTGCCCTCGAGCGCGTAGGTGTCGGTCTTGTTGCGAACCTCGAACAGGCGCAGTTTCCTCAGGGTGGCGTGGGTGATCATGAAGATGTTCGTGCGCAGGAAGCGCGACGGGAAGGGCGGGTAGCAGAAGAGCGCCCGGGGCACACCGCGCACGAGCTCCAGCCGTGCCCGCAGGACGTCGCTCGCCGAGCCGCGCCCCTGGCCCCCGAGTTCACTGTCGATGTCCCGCGCCAGCCTGCGCGCCACCGCCGGCGGCGGCATCAGGCCCCTGTAGGCGCTCGGCAGGCCCGCCGAGTACAGGAACCAGGAGTGACCGCTCGCCCAGGCGCCTGTCGCGCCGACCTGCCCGACGCCGGGCAGGTCGAGCGCGGCGTCGAGCTTTGCCAGCCATCCATCCACCAGCGGCCGGGCATAGGAGTTGACGAAGCAGTAGCGCTCACGACGCAGACGCGCGGCGGTGGCGAAGTAGATGCCCATGTCGAAGCCGTTCTCCGGGAAGAGCAGGACGTGGGGCTCCAGGTCGGCCACCTCGTCGAGATACGGACGCGCCTCGGCGGCGGACGCGAAGCCGTTCATCGCGAGCACGAGCTCGTGCTCGGTGCCGGGGGGATGGCTGCGCAGCGCCTCGGCGAACTTCCTCAGGGGCTCGATGCCGAGTGGCTCCCACACCAGGTGCACGAGGCACGGGCGGGAGTCCTCGCCGGAGGGCTCGGGCAGATGCAGCCGCTCACGTCGCCAGGCCGGGCTGAGTCGCATCTCAGGCCGCCCTCAGCGCGGCGTCGAGCGAGTCTTCCCGCGGCGCAGCCGGGTCGGCGAAGGACCCCCAGGCGCTGCTTGACAGGAAGCGCCGGCGAGCGAGGTCGCCCTCCGAGTAGCAGAGCGTGTGGTTTTCGGCCACCAGCAGGCCCTCCTGGTCGCCCTGCATGAACGTGCGGCTGCGATGCCACTGCTCGGGCTCATAGACGGAGCCCGCGCGATCGACCACCAGCGACGTGCACCCCATCCGCTGCAGCTGCGCGGTGAGGCTCTGGCGGCCGCTCTCGAGCGCGAGCGTGTCCCCCTTGGCATGGATCTCGAACAGGCGCAACTCGCTGAGCGCGGCGTGTGTGATCACGAACGCCGTCAGACGCATGTGTGGCGCCGGGAAGGGCCTGAAGCCGAGGAGCTCCTCGGGCACGTTCGGCAGCGTCCGCAGGCGCATGCGAATGGAGTGCGCCGCCGACGGCTGCTCGATCACGCCCTGCTCGACCTGCATCGCCGCGATCACCTCGCGGACGGCCTGACGGGGGGGCAGCAGGCTCCGGTAGGCGCTCGGCAGGCCCGTCGAGTACATCAGCCAGGAATGCAGGCTCGCCCACGAGCCGGTCGACCCCGCCTGCCCCACGCCCGGGCGATCGAGCGCGGCGTCGAGCTTGGCGAGCCAGCCGTCCACCAGCGGCCTGCACTGGCACTTCACGAAGCAGTAGCGATGACGCCGCAGGCGCCGGGCGACGGCGAAGTACGTGCCCAGATCGAAACCACGATCCTCGAAGAACAGCGCCTCGGGCGCCAGGTCGGCGACCTCGTCGAGATACGGCCGGGCCTGGCCCGGAGAGGAGAACCCCTTCATCGCGAGCACCAGCTCGTGGTCGGTGCCGGGAGGATGGGCGCGCAGCGCGTCGGCGAACCCTTGCAGCCAGCTCAGGCCGTTGACCTTGCGAACGATGTGAACGAGGCAGACGGGGTCGGTGGAGCTCGCCTGGCTGGGCGGTCCGGGGAGCACGAGCGGGCGCCGGTGCCGGGCCCAGGGTGGGCGCATGTCAGCCCGCCCTCCGGGCGGGGAAGAGCAGTCCCGGCAGGTCGGACGGGAACGCCCGCAGCGCGAGCAGGACCACCGCATAGAGCGCGCTGGAGAGCGCGAGCCGGCCGACGATCGGCGTGCTCGTCAGCAGCATCGGGCTGACCGCGATCGCCGCCGCCACGCCGACCTTGTAAGCCACCCGCAGGCTCGGCCGCAGGTGCGCGCGACCGTGCATCAACACGAGCCCGCCGGCGATCGCCGAGACGACCTCCATCGCCGCGGTCGCGACCGCGGCGCCCTGAGCGCCATACAGCGGCGCCAGCACCGCGACCGCGACCGCCACCGCCACGAGCAGCGACAGGTTGAGGATCAGGATCACCCGATGCAGGTGCAGGCTCAGCAGCGCGGAGGCCCACACCCCGCCGACGGCGACGGCTGCGACGGAGATACCCTGAACGGCGATCACGGGAGCGGCCGGCAGGAACTTCGAGCCGCCGATCACCTCGACCGCCAGGCGCGAGCCCACAGCCAGCGAGAGGGACACCCACACGCCCACGATCAGCGCGGCGTCGAACATGCGCGAGATCACGTACGCGAAGCGGGCCGTGTCCGCCTGCGCCGCGTGCGCGAAGATCGGGAAGGCCGATCCGACCAGCAGCGCTGGAAAGAACAGGAGATTCTCCACGAGGCGATAGGACACGCTCAGATAGCCGAGCTGCCGTGTCGGGCAGAGCAGCGAGACGAGCACGACCGCGACGCGCAGGTAGACGGTGCCGGCGAGCACCGCTGCCGAATAGGTGAGCATGGGAGCGGCGAGCGCACGCCAGCGGCGGGGGTCGAACGATGGCCTCAGGGGGATGTCGCCTCGCACGAGCGCGATCGTGGGCGTGAACAGCACGAGCGCGACCAGGGCCGCCACCGCGAGGAACGCGAGCAGATGGGCGCCGAGCAGGACGAGCGCCACGATCATCGCCGCTGCGATCAGCTGACGGGCGAGTTCGAGCGCCGAGAGCCACCCGAGGCGCAGGCGCACCGACAGCGACACCGTCAGCAGCGTCTGGGTGTTCTGCAGGAGCACCCCGCACGCGGCGATCAGCACGCCGAGCCCCAGCAGGGGTCCGTAGGCCACGAACGCGAAGCAGGTGACCGCGACGATGCCCGCGCTCGCCAGCACCAGGCGCAGGCCCAGCAGGTTGCGCGCGAAGCTGGTGCGCTGCTCGCCGCGCAGCACCGACAGTTCGCGCACGCAGATCCCCGTCAGGCCGAGATCGGTCACGCCCGCGACCAGCGCGCTCAACGACGTGGCCGTCGTGTACCGGCCCGTGTCGATGACCCCGAGATGGCGGAACAGGAGCGCGGCGGCGGCGACGCTGAACAGCGAGCCGCCGACGTAGGAGGAGATTCGCAGCGTCGTGCCTCGCACGACCGCCCGACCCGCCTCGGGCGTGGCGAGCACGTCCGGCTCGCTGAGCGTCACCCCCGTCATGCGAGCAGCGCAAGCTCCGGAGTACGCGCCGCGAACCGGCCCCCCCACTCGCCGATGAAGCTGAGCTGCTCCACGATCTCGTCCTTGAGGTTCCAGGGCAGGATCACCACCACGTCGGGGCGGTCCTCCCGGATCGCCTGCGGCGCGCGGATCGGTATGTGGCTGCCGGGCAGGAAGCGGCCCTGCTTGTGCGGGTTCAGATCGACGGTGTAGTCGAGGAAGTCACACCGCACGCCGCAGTAGTTGAGCAGCGTGTTGCCCTTCGCCGGCGCGCCGTATCCGACCACGCGTCGGCCCTCGTTCTTGAGACCGATCAGGAACTGGAGAATCCGCCGCTTGTCGGCCTCGACGCGCGCGCCGTAGCAGGTGTATGTCTCCAGTCGCTCGTAGCCCGCCGCGCGCTCGCGCTCGCGCATCTCCAGGGCGCGCGCGGTGTCGGGCTTGCCGGCGTCGTCGTCATGGGCGCCGTAGACACGCAGCGAGCCGCCGTGGGTCGGGAGCTCCTCGACGTCGAACAGGCGCAGACCGTGCGCGGCGAACACGCGGCTGACGGTGAGGAAGGAGAAGTAGGAGAAGTGCTCGTGGTAGATCGTGTCCCACTGCCTGTCCTCGATCAGCCTCAGCAGGTGTGGGAACTCCATCGTGATCGTCCCGTCGGGCGCCAGCAGGATCTTCATGCCGGCGACGAAGTCGTTGAGGTCGGGGACGTGGGCGAGCACGTTGTTGCCGAGCAGCAGATCTGCGCGTGACTCCTCAGCCAAGAGTCGCGCGGTGCGGCGGCCGAAGAACTCCACCAGCGTGGGGATGCCCTTGCTGAGCGCGACCTCTGCGACGTTGCCGGCTGGCTCGACGCCGAGGACGTCGATCCCGCGCGCGTGAAAGTACTGCAGCAGGTAGCCGTCGTTGGAGGCGAGCTCCACCACGCGGCTGTGCTCCCCCAGCCCGAGCGTCTCGGTCATCTGCTCGGTGTAGCGCCGGCAATGCTCCAGCCAGCTGACCGAGTACGAGGAGAAGTAGGCGTAGTCGGAGAAGATCTGCTCGGGCGTCTCGAACTCCTCCAGCTGCACCAGGAAGCAGCGGCTGCACACCAGTGCGCGCAGCGGGTAGTAGGGCTCCATCGCACCGACGCGCTCGGGTGAGAGGTAGGCGTTGGCGAGTGGCGATGAGCCGAGATCGGCGAACACGTGGCGAAGCGGAGCGCCGCAGAACCGGCACGGCGTCTCGGTTGAGTGTGTGTCGAGGAGCGCCCGCTCAGCCTCGACACGCGTGCCGGCCGGCGGGCTCATGCCAGCGCAGCCGCTTGCTCGTATGCCTCGATCTGCGCCGCGGTGACGAGTGACATGTCCTCGCCCGCGTGCAGGGCGCGATACCAGGCGACGGTCGCATCCAGCCCCTCCTGCAGCCCCCATCGCGGCCGCCAGCCGAGATGTGAGCGCGCGCGCGAGGAGTCGAGCTTCAGATGCCGGGCCTCGTGAAGACGGGGCCGATGTGGCTCGGCGTCTTCGGCCCACAGCAGCTGCTGCGGCCACAGCGCGGCCATGCGCTGCACGATCCAGCGCACCGGGCGGGCGTCCTCGTCGGCGGGGCCGAAGTTCCAAGCGCCCGCGAGCTCAGGGGAGGACCACAGCGCCTGGGCCAGCGTGAGATACCCGCCGAGCGGATTGAGCACGTGCTGCCACGGACGGATCGAGTTCGGGTTGCGTACGTGCACGGTTCGGCGCTCGAGCGCCGCGCGCATCAGGTCGGGAATCAGGCGATCCTCCGCCCAGTCGCCGCCGCCGATCACATTGCCCGCGCGCGCCGACGCGATGCGAGTCGCGTCCTCGGCGCTGAAGAACGAGCGGCGGAAGGCGTCCGTGACCAGCTCGGCGCAGCCCTTGGAGCTCGAGTAGGGATCGTGGCCGCCCATCGGCTCGTGCTCGCGATAGGCCCACTCCCACTCGCGGTTCTGGTAGCACTTGTCTGAGGTGACGTTGACGAGCACGCGCACGTCTCCGTCGCGGCGCACGGCGTCGAGCAGGTTGACGATCCCCATCACGTTGACCTCGTAGGTCAGGCGCGGCTCGCGGAACGAGTGGCGCACCAGCGACTGCGCGGCCATGTGGATCACGACCTCCGGGCGCGCGCTCGCCAGCGCGTCGGCTAGGGCGCCGGGGTCGCGCACGTCACCCTCGATGCCCTCCATGTCCTCGCCCACATGTGCGAGCTCATACAGGGAGGGCGCGGTGGGCACCCCCAGCGAGAAGCCGGTCACGCGCGCGCCCAGCGCCTGCAGCCACAGGGCCAGCCACGCGCCCTTGAACCCCGTGTGTCCCGTCAGCAGGACCCTGCGACCGCGCCAGAAGTCGGGGTCGACCGCGCCGACAGGCGCCGACGGTGCAGCCGCGGTCGACTGGATCGCGCCGCTCAGCATCGTGCTGCTCACTTCCACACCCGCCAGGGAGCGTGGCCGGAGTCCCACAGTTGCTCGAGCTGGTTGCGATCGCGCAGCGTGTCCATCGCCTGCCAGAACCCCTCGTGACGGAAGGACGCCAGCTGACCTTCTTGGGTCAGCGTGCGCAGCGGCTCCTGCTCCCAGGTCGTCTGGTCGCCCTCGAGGTAGCGGCCGACCTCGGGGGAGAGCACGAAATAGCCGCCGTTCAGCCAGGCCCCGTCGCCACGCGGTTTCTCCTCGAAGCTGCGCACGCGCGTGCCGTTGAGCTCGACGGCGCCAAAGCGACCCGGGGGCTGGACCGCGGTGACGGTGGCGAGAGCGCCCTGCTCGCGGTGGTAGGCGATCAGCGCTGTCAGGTCGATGTCCGCCAGCCCGTCGCCGTAGGTGAAGCAGAACTCCTCATCGCCGACGTATGGGAGCACCCGCCTCAGGCGACCGCCCGTCATCGTGTCCTCCCCTGTATCCACCAGCGTCACCTTCCACGGCTCGGTGCTCGAGCGATGCACGTGGACGTCGCCGTGACCGAGATCGAAGGAGAGGTCACACGTGTGGAGGTGATAGTTGGCGAAGAACTCCTTGATGACGTAGCCCTTGTAGCCGAGGCAGATCACGAACTCCTCGATGCCATGAGCCGCGTAGATCTTCATGATGTGCCAGAGGATCGGCTTGCCACCGATTTCCACCATTGGCTTGGGGCGAGCGGTCGTCTCCTCGCTGAGCCGCGAGCCCAGGCCACCGGCCAGGATCACGGCCTTCATCGCGCGCAACCCAGGGCAGGCGGGAATCTTCCTGAGGTCCTGACTACTGGCATCAGGCAAATCAAGCTAACACTCTGCGTCCGCAGAGTCGAACGTTTGCAGGGGACGTCTCTATCCACGCAAACGCTGACGCGCCGCGTGTTTCTATCGTCCGTACGACCGAAGCGTGAGTGGAGCTACAGCATCAAGCGTTTAGGTTAAACGTGGAGAATCTCAACGGTTCCCCCGCGCGATCTTGCGCAGATCGATCGTCTGGTCATACAGCTCGGCGTCGACGCCCTCCTCGAGCGCGACCTCGCGCAGCGGCCGTCCGGAGGCGGTGGCCTTCTTGACGATGGCGGCGCCCTTGTCGTAGCCGATGGCGCTGTTGAGCGCGGTGGCGACGGCGAGCGTCCCGCCAGCCGAGGCCGCGGCACCGGCCTTGTTGACCTGGATGCCGTCGACGCACTTCTCGGCGAGCGCGCGCGTGGCGGAGGACAGCAGGCCCAGCGACTGCAGCAGGTTTCGAGCGATCAGCGGGATGCGGACGTTGAGCTCGAACTGGCCCTGCATGCCGCCGATCGTGACGGCGGTGTCGTTGCCGATCACCTGGGCGCACACCTGCAGCACGACCTCGGGCATCACGGGGTTGACCTTGCCGGGCATGATCGATGAGCCCTTCTGCAACTCGGGCAGGAAGATCTCGCCGATGCCGGTGCGCGGGCCGGAGCCCATCAGCGCGAGGTCGTTTGCGATCTTGGTGAGCGAGACGGCGACGACCTTCAGCGCGCCGGAGAGCTCGACGAGCGCGTCGCGATTGGCCTGCGCCTCGAATGGGTCCAGCGGCGGCGCGATCTGCTTGAGGCCGGAGTCCCGCTTCAGGCGCGCGCGGACCTTTTCCGCGAACCGCGGATGGGTGTTCAGGCCGGTGCCGGTGGCGGTGCCGCCGAGCGGGATCTGCCCGACGTGCACGAGCGCGGCCTCGACGCGCTCCTGCGCGAGGGTCATCTGGGCGGCGTAGCCGGCGAACTCCTGGCCGAGGGTGACGGGGACGGCGTCCATCAGGTGCGTGCGCCCGGCCTTGACGACGTGCTGAAAGCCTCTGGCCTTTTTGGCAAATGAGCGCTCGAGTTGCTTGAGCGCTGGCAGCAGCTCGTTCTGAGCGACGTCCAACGCGGCCAGGTGCACGGCCGAGGGGAACACGTCGTTGGAGGACTGGCCCATGTTGACGTGGTCGTTGGGGTGCACGCCGTCGCCGGCCAGCTCGGCGATGACCTCGTTGGCGTTCATGTTGGTGGAGGTGCCCGAGCCGGTCTGGAAGACGTCGATCGGGAACTGGCGGTCATGCTTGCCGGCGGCGATCTCGGCGGCGGCCTTCTCGATGCGCGACGCGCTGCGTTTGGAGAGCAGCCCGAGCTCGCCATTGACGGCGGCGGCGGCGCCCTTGATGCGCGCGAGCCAGTGGATCACCGACACCGGCACGGTCTCGCCGGAGATCGGGAAGTTCTCGACGGCCTTGGCGGTCTCGCCGCCCCACAGCTGTTGATCCGACATCGGCTCTCCTTTTTCGGTAGGACCCGGGCGCGCGACGTGTGCATCGTCGCACGCCGTATAACCATGGTTATACAGAACTACTAAGACGAGTAAAACTACTGAGACGGATAAATAGAGCCCCGAGGGGCAGCCACTGGAGAAGACCCTACCCGCAGAACGCGGCGAGCTCCCGCGCGAGACCCACGGGGTCGTCGTAGGCCATCAGGAATCCGACGCTCTCGAGCACGCGCAGCTGGCCGTGGGGCAGCAGCGCGAGCGCCTCTTCGGCGGGGGCCAGCGGATGCAGGCGGTCGCGGTCGGCCCACAGCAACAGCACGGGCATGTCCAGTCGCGGGTAGCCCTCGAGCAGCTGCGTCTGCGCCCCGCGCGGCCAGTTGCGCGCGCATTTGGCCCACGAGCGGGCGAGGCTCGAGTTGCCGGGGACGTCGGCGAAGGCGTGACGCACGAGGTCGGCGGCGGCGGGATTGCCGCGGGCGGACAGGCGCAGGCCGCGCTCGGGTGTGAACACGGCGCGGGCGCCGGAGGCGAGCAGGCGATCGAGGCCGGGGACGGCGGCCAGCTGCGCGGTCAGTTGCCAGGCGGCGCGCGCGCGCGCGCGCGTAGGCGGCGCGTGCAGGCGGTTGGACATCAGCACCAGCCGCGCAGGCCGGATGCGCTCGCTGAGCACGGCCTGCAGGAGGATCTCCGCGCCGGCGCCATGGCCGGCGAGCAGCGGCCGCGGCCCGAGCACCTCGGCGGCGAACCCGCCGAGCACCTCGGCGAACCAGTCGAGCGTGTAGGGATGGCGCGGGCGGTCCTCGGAGTCGCCGTGGAGTGGCAGATCGGGGAGCACCACGCGGAAGCGGTCGGCGAGCCCCTCGACGGCTGGCTCCCACTCCTTGTGCGAGAGCAGCCCCGAGTGCAGCAGCGCGAGCGGCGGCCCGGCGCCGAGCTCGCGATAGGCCACGCGAGCGCCGTCGGGGTGGTGATAGAGGCGAAGCCTCACGGCGTGACGCCGCGGATGGACATCTACGCATCGTAGGTCTCGGCCGGCCCGGGTGGCTTGGCTGCCTCGCTTGCGAAGCGCCGGGTCAAGCGCTCAGGTCAGACACATCGACGCCGCTTATACAGCCCGGTTCTGCTGAGAAGAAGGGAGCGACGGAGCGACGATCCTCTGGCGGTTCGTCCCGCGCTTACCCTGAAGGCGTGCCCAGCTCGATAGATGTCGTGATCGTGGCCTACAACCGGTACGAGCTGACCGGGAGCTGCCTTCGCCACCTGGAGGCGCAGACCGTCGACCATCACGTCATCGTGGTCGACAACGGCTCGACCGACGACACGCGGGTGCGCTTGGGGACCCAGTGGCCGGGCGTGCAGCTGGAGCAGTTCGACGACAACCGCGGCTTCCCCGAGGCATGCAACCGGGGTGTCGACGCGGGCTCAGGTGAGATCGTGGTGCTGCTCAACAACGATGTCGACTGCCATCCCGACTTTCTCGAGCGGCTCGTCGCGCCGCTGCGGGACCCGACGGTGGGATCGGTCGCCTCGCTGATGCTCCAGCCCGGCGGCGAGGGCATCGACAGCATGGGACTGTCAGCCGACGCCGTCCTGGCTGGATTTCCGCGGCTGCAGGGACTGCCCGCCGGCCACGCGCACGATGCCACACCAATTCTCGCGGGCGCCGCGGGAGCGGCGGCGGCCTATCGGCGCGTCGCCTGGGAACAGGTCGGCGGACTCGACGAGACGATCGTCGCCTACATGGAGGACTTCGACCTCGCGCTACGGCTGCGGATGGTGGGCTGGCGCTCGGTGGCCGAACCGGACGCCGTCGGCGTGCACCTGGGCTCGGCCACCAACGGACACCGATCGTCATGGCAGCGACGCCAGGGTGGCTACGGACGGGGGTACCTGCTGCGGCGCTACGGGCTGCTGCGGGGACGCACCGCACCCCGTGCTCTCGCCACGGAGGCCGTCGTCGTGCTCGGTGATCTGGTCATCTCGCGGGATCTGGCGGCACTGCGCGGACGACTGGCCGGATGGCGCGCAGGACGCTCGCGCCCGCGACTTCCGCTCCCGCCGGCGGAGTGCGTCGACCAGGACATTACCTTCCGGGACTCGCTCGCGATGCGCCGCGGCGTCTACGGGCGGCGTGCCGCCTGAGCGCTTGCCGCACGACTTCGGCCAGCCCTTTGCTGACTACGCGTCAACGATGGATCGCTTGCTCACGATAATGGGGCGTGACCGCGTCGTGACACGCGCCCGAGCGTTGAATCGCGCGCGCCGTGGATAGCGAAGCATAGCCGTCATAGCCCGACGCCAGCGGTCGTCCCCGACCGTCCAAGGCGGAAAGAAATGTCTCCCACTGCACGAGTAGCGGCTCACGGCGCGCGAGTGCGTAGCGGATCATGTCGCCCTCACCGGCACCACGCATGTTCGCCAGAGTGTCCCAGCTGGTCGGCTCCGTGGGATGACTGTAGTAATACAGCTCCTGTGTGAGGTAGTTCAGCACGAAGGTGCCGCCTTCGCCCGTGACGGTAAGCTCGCGCACCTTTGCCGGGGTCAACCAGTTGACCTCCAGCAATCCGGCCGTGTCATTGTCAAACCGCATCGTCGCCGCGAGCAGATCCTCCGCGCTGTCGTGTAGACGCCGGGCGGTCTCTGCGTACACGCGTGTGACCTCTGATCCCGTCAGGTAACGCATCACATCGATGTCATGCGATGCGAGATCGAGCGCCACCCCCAGCATCGCGTCACGGTCGGGAAACGGGCTGAGACGCCGCGCCTGAAGCTGATATATGCGGCCGATCAGGCCGCTGTCGAGGCGCTCCTTGAGCGCTAGCACAGCGGGATTGCACCGCTCGACGTGGCCGACGCCGAGCAGTACGCCATGTGTCTCGGCATCGTGAACCAACACCAACGCCGCCTCCTCATCGGCGGCGACCGGCTTCTCGATCAGAACCGGAATCTGAGCGTCGATCGCAGCGTGCCCGAGTACTGGCAGCATCTCGGCGGGGGCGGCAAGGCACGCGAAGTCGACATCGACACTGTTGATCGCCTCGTCAATCGTCACATATGTCGCCGCCCGTCGATAACGACGCGCGAACCGCTCGCGCCGCCCCGAGTCGGGATCGACCGCTGCAACTATCTCAACGCCCTCGATCTGGCTGAGCACGCGAGCATGGAGTGAACCCATGTGCCCGAGACCCGCGATCAAAGCCCTGCGAGGTAAGTCACCGATGCACATTGCCGTGAGGTTACACGCTCCATCGTCTCATCTGCGAATGACTCGGCCTGTCAAATGCGCAGAGCAAGAGAGAAACAAAAGCCACAGGTTAAAGTCGCTTGGACGCAGCGCTCAATGCATGGCTCGAGCCCGCAAGGCCAGCCACAGTCCGCGCCACATACCCGCGGCGTAGACGCAGAGCCACGGTAGCCCGAGCATGCCCAGGGCAGCGCAGTCGGCTGGTGAGCGCCGCAACGCCGCGCCGGCTCCGGCGCTCGCTGCCGGTGCCGCGAGGGCAGCCGCGAGTGCAACCTTAGGCCGCCTCAACCCTGCCGCGACAGCCAATGCGCTGAGCGGATAGAAGGCGACGATCACGCCGAAGAAACGCCCACCGGGGCGCGCCCAGCCATCGATGAAATGGATGCCCCGGTGAAACGCGTGACTCAAGAATGGTCGCAGTGCGTCGCGCGAGCGATATACACAGGCGAAGCTCGGCGAGATGTTGATCGGCTGCTGCGCCGCCAGCACCCGGATGATGCTCGTGTCATCATTGGCGTCGCGCGAGTCGGCGTAGCGCGAGTCGAAGTTCTCGATCGCGTCCAGCAGCGCCTTGCGCGGGGCCAGAAAGCAACCGGTGCCCTTGGGGTAGCGGTCGAACTGCTCAATGCTGTAGCTCATCGTGCGGGGGTTGGCAAGGTAGTCGCTGTAGGCGACCTCGGTCAACACATTCCAGAAGCGCGCGTATGGATTTCCCCTCAGATCGATCTCGCAATGGCCGTTCCAGATCGGCAGCGTGCCATCTGCGTCAAGCCGCTCGGAGAGGAACTGCAGTCCGTCGTGCTGCAGCGACACGCGCGCGTCGAGCAGCAGCACCAGATCGCCGCGGGCCGCGCGCACCCCGGCCAAGCGTGCAAGGACGCGTCCTTGGTTCTCTTGACGTATCACCCGCATGGGGAGCGGCGGCTGCAGTCTCTCCAGAGCTGCCTTGGTCTCCTCGTCAGAGCCATCGTCGACGATTATCAACTCCGGATCGGTGAACGAGGAACGCTTCACCGCTTCCACGGCATCCGCGACCATCACTCCGATCCAGTGAGGCTCGTCGTAGACGGGTGTCACAATCGACAAGGTCGGCGCCATGGCAAACCTCATTATACCTTCCTGGCCGCCAGATATACTCCGCCCGGTGATAGAGTTTCGATGAATGGCTAGTCTCATTCCTCCGCCGCGACGAGCCTCCGCATCACTGGCGCGGACGCCCGGCTGTGACGATCACATGGTGGCTGAGGTCACCTCTTGGGCCAGTGCCGCACATCTCCGGGCGATGGGGTTTCGCGCCGCTCGCGCCCTCCTCTATCGCGTATTGATCCCGCTTTCGATGCGCACCGGTCCACTCGAACCGTGCGCCCTACGCCTATTTCGACTGCTGCTGTCTGACCGCCCGCCGACGATGGAGGGTCTGCCATGTCCGATCCACGTCGATGGACTCACGCTGTGGTATGACACCTACCGACCTTCCAACACGATTCGTGGTCTCGCTGCGGGCGCTTACGAGCAGTCGGTCGCCGACCTTTTCGCGGCCACGCTTCGCCCGGGAATGGCCGTCATCGACGTGGGCGCGCACATCGGCTACTTCAGCCTTGTGGCAGCCACGCGGGTCGGCCCGACAGGACGGGTCTGGAGCTTTGAGCCCGACCCCGCGAACCGCGCCAGCCTCGAACGCAACGTTGAGGCGAACGAAATGGGAGATCGAGTGTCGGTGGTTCCCCTCGCCGTCACGTCAGTCGTCGGCCAAAGCGCGCTATACCGCGTAGCCAGCGACACGGGGTCCTCGACCGTATATCCGCAGGCGGAGGCCGGCGACGAGCCGATCGTGGTGACGACGACCTCGCTCGACGTGTGGGCGGCCTCCGAAGGTTGGCCGCCGATCGGCTTGGTTAAGATGGACGCTGAGGGTGCGGAAGGTGGCGTCCTGGCCGGTATGAGCGAGCTGGTCGAGCGCAACCCCGACATCGTCGTGGTGATGGAGTTTCAAGCCGACGCGCTCGAGGCTGCGGGCGAAGATCCGCTCGACTTCTTGAGCCGGCTGCTGAGAATGAGCTGGGGACGCGTCGAGCTTCTCGACGATCGAGGTGGCCCCGTACTCGATCAAGGCGACGTCCTGGCGAAGTTGGTGAGGCGCTCGCGGTGGTCGCCACTCAACCTCGCGATGTGGAAGGCGGCGCCATCGGCCGCGTCACCGGCTGACTCAACACGCGAAAGGGCTCAGCGATAGGCGGCCCCTCATCCGCTGGCGGCATACGCTGGGACCGGAGCCAGGTGGCCTCGACTTTCGAGATGGGCGACGATGATGTCTGTCGGAGCATGATGGTCCTCCATCGGCGACTTGACGCACTCCGGCGGGGCCTCCAGGAAGCTCCGCACGACGTCAAGATCCATGCGCGAAAGCACGACCGGTCCGTTCAAGCCGTCACTGTGCTCGCTCACAGCCCGGTGAACCAGGCACGGATGACCCAGGTGCGCACACTCCTGCTGACTGCCACCCGAGTCGGTCACGAGAAACGCGCTCGCCTTCAACAGCGCTATGAAGCTGAAATAGCGCTGCCGCGGGATTCGCCGAAAGCGTTCGTCGAACAGCGAGCCGAGATCGTGCGCGGCGATTGCTGCAGCAGTCACCGGATGATCGATGAACAGGATCGACCTCGAACGCGACGCCTCGCGCAGAAGGCCGAGAATCGCCCTGAACGCGTTGGGCTTGTTGATCAGCTCGAAGCGGTGCAGCGATACCAGCCCGAACGGCTCGGGCGGCAACTCGAGATCGAGCGCGCCGGGTGGAACCAGTTCGATCGCGTCACGGATCGTGTTGCCCCCGGTATCGATGATCTCGCCGCGCGCCTTCATCGCGCGCAGGTTCGCCGATGCACGTGCGCCGGCCGCAAAATGCGTGCGCGCAAGCCGGGCGGCGAGCACGCGATCGAGCTCCTCGGGGAAGGGATCGCGCCAGTTACCGCTGCGCATGCCCGCCTCGATGTGTGCGACCGGAACGTTCATCATGCGTCCCATCAGCGCTCCCAGCACCGTGGTCAGCGTGTCGCCGTGCACGATGAGCAGCGGTCTCGTGCTCGTCGATGCCAACCGTGCGCGCAGTTCCCTGCGGTTGCGTGCGAACGTCCTCGCAACTCCGTAGAGCCACGGCGGCAGATCCGACTGGCGTTTGAGATCGTGGCCACGGTTTCCGCGCGACAACCACAGGTCTGGCTGAGGGAGGGCGAAGTCTTCCAGCAGCGCCGGTATCTGCTCGACCTGCTGTCCTGTGCATAGGGTCAGGGTCGGCGTTGCTCTTTCCTTGAGTCTTGCCAAGACCGGTGAAAGCTTGATCAGCTCTCCCGTGGTGCCGTACACCACCCCGATCATCCGGCGCCACCGCCTCCCGACTCGTGTGCGGCCTTGTGCGTGCCCACCTGACGAGCGCTCGCGAATTCAAGGTTTACCACCTCGACGCTGACGCTGGGACTACCTTCCGTGTCGCTCACTGGCTGCGGTCCGGGCGTCGCCACCAATCTGAGCGCGGTGTGTCTCGAGAAGTGCAGAGGTATCGCCACTCGCGCGGAGGCACCGACGGTTCCGCGGGCAAGCACGCGACCATGATCGTCGAAGACCGTCACTTTGTGAGGCTGCGAATAGGACGCCAAAGTCATGGAGAGGACTCCGTTGCAGCTCGTGCACGTGCCGACAAGGTCGATCGTGCCGCTCGTGCGTTCGAGCCAGTTGACCGAGCCGGTCGTGAGCAGCGTCGCACCGAAGCCGGCACCGGCAGCGACGAGCGCAGGGCTCCGTGGACGTGCGGTCACGCGATATAGGTCTGCGTACGATCCGCGCGCGATTAGACGAAAGCCCGCCCCGGGCTCCCCGGCCGCTGGCCACGCGCCCCACGAGGCCGGCGTCGCGTCGAGCAAGACGTATCGGACTCCCAATGTGGCGAGCCGCGGCGCTGTCGAAGGATCGGAGAGGTCGGCCAGCGAGAATGACAGCCGTTCTTGGAACGAGCCTTCCAAGTAACCCCCGATCAGCGGCTTGCCGTATGCGCTCTGGTAGAAGATGTCGCTGTAGCTGTTGAAGCTGCTGGCGGCAAGAGGATATTCGGCGACTATCCCCATCGGCTCGCGCGCCAGCGTTTTATAGATCGCAGGCGTCGAGATCCTGGTCACATGCCCGTGTTGTGGAGCCCACAGGTCGAGCGGTATGGCGATGGTGGCCAACGACATGACTCCGATCTTCAGCCACGAAGCGCGCCTGCGGGTAAGGACGTCCAGCCCGACCGCCGCGAGCAGCGAGAATGCGAGCATCACGACTATCACGAAGCGCGAATAGACACGCCAAGTCGTCGTGATCTGCGCGATGAAGTGCGACGGAAACGGAACCGCCACGCCGAATAGCCGCACTTCGGGCTGCATCGATGAGATGATGCCGACGACAGCAATCAGCGCGAGTGCAAGCACCGCTCTGGCGAGCCGGGGAGCGAGTCTGCGCCGGACGAAGGCAGCGAGGGCCGCCAGTGCCAACAGGACTACGGTCGCGCCCACATAGAGCGTCGTCTCGATGCCTGAGCCGGCGAGTGGGTACGTTTCCAGGTATGGGCGCGTATCGCTGCCGAAGAGCGGGCTCTGGACATCGGGGACGAAATACTCGAGCGGCCGGGCCGCATAGAAGTTCAGTTCCTGTGTGGAATGCATACGCGTCCCGATACCTTCTATTTCACCCGCGCTCGAGAGGACACCAAGGCCAGCGATGAACACGCACACGATCAGTGCCGCGATCAGTTGGGGCACGAGCATCGTACGCAGACAACGTGCGCGCCATGCGACGAACAACGCTACAGCGGTTGCGACGACATACAGGACTCCGCCGAACAGGATGAAATACGGCGACCACCACATGCAGAGCGTCACCGCCAGACCAGCGAGCAGACCATTGCGGCGCGTCGGATGCCACATCAACTCCACCATTCGCCACAAGGCGAGCACAAGCAGCCAACCATGGACAAAGTCGAGATGACCCTGCCCGTTGATGTCCGCGAACGGATAGAACGCAAAGGCCCAACCGGCGATCAGGGCCGCCCACGTGTTCGCCGTGAGCCGGCGAGCGAACAGGAACGTCACCGTGCCGGTGAGCGTGTAGCCAGCCAAGGTATAGAGGCCATAGGCTGGGATCGTCCCGAATACGGTCGTCAGCAGGTACAGCGTGAGCGTCTCCGGAGCGGAGGCGAGATCGCGCGGCCAGGGAATCGGTATGCCCGCAGGCGCGCCGAACTGGCTGATCGTCCCCGGTAGGAAGGGGTTGTAGTGATGCTCGACGAGCTCCCGGAAGAACGCCATCGTGCCGTAGGGGTCGCCGGGAGCGCCGTAGATGCTGTGAGAGAGGTTGGTGGCCAGCGGCCATGTCAGGTAGCAGGCGAATCCCAGATAGAGGGTGGTTGCCAGCGCCAGCTCTATTTGCCGCCGATGTGTGCGCGCAAATGTCGCCAGCCGGCCGGCGAAGCTTGACGGCCAGGCCACGCGATTCGTGAGGACGCTGGTGACCGTCTCGCTCACGAGTGGATGGTGAGGGTCTCGAGGCTTGTGCTCTTGGTCGGTATCGATAGTGGGGTATCGAGCGTGTTCTCCGTGTACGTGCGCTCACGCTGGTGCGCCGAGAACTGACGCACATACCAGTGGCGCAGGTGGATGCGGTAGGCGATCGCGAGCGTGTCGATGAGCATCCGCTGCACGGCTTGCCTGTTGATGCTCGTGCCGCTGAAGCGGTAGTCGAGACGTATGGGCATCTCCTCGATGCGATCGAAGCCGAACTCGACACCGACCGCCAGCAACTCGAGGTCGAAGGCGTAGCGCTTGATGAGCAGCAGGGGCGCCACCACGTCGAGCATCTCTCGCCGGAAGACCTTCGCTCCCACCTGCGTGTCGCGCACGTTGACTTGGACCAGCGATCGCACGAGCAGTTGGAAGCCCCACGAGAGCAGGCGTCGGTGCGCTGGATAGTCAACCTGGCTGTCGCGGTGGCGCTTGCTGCCGATGACCGCGTCGATCTCGGCATGCTGAAATCTTCGCACCGCGTCGACTATCGCCCGCGGCTCGATGTCGAGATCGGCGTCGAGCCAGCCTACGAGACGTCCACGGGCGTAGCGGACACCGAAGCAGATCGCGTGTCCCTTGCCTTGGTTCAGCGCGTAGTCCAGAACCCGCACACGCGCATCGTCGAGAGCTTCCACCTCGGCCGCCGTGCGATCTGTGCTGCCGTCGCACACCACCAGGACCTCGAACGGCGCGCCCAGCGTCGCCAGGGTGCGAACGATCGTACGCACGTTATCGGCGGCGTACGCGTCCCCGTTGTAGATCGGGACGATCAGCGTCAACAGCGGCATGATCATTTTCCAAGGCTCACCGCGCACCCATCGACCCCGGTGCTCGGCGGGCGACGCCGACGAACGGCTGTCCCGCGCAGAATCGGGTGGAAGACGCACTCGTTGACGATCAGCAGCAGGGCGATCACGCAAGCCTGTACCGTCGCGACCTGAGTCGGCGAGGAGTGCAGGGCCGCTATTGCGCTCACCTGCAGTACCACGCCACCGGCCAACAGCCAGACCAAGCGGCGGTCCTCGATCGCGACGGTGTAGACGACCAATAGGTACAGCAGCGCCAAGCATGTGCCGGCGCAGACGATCGGCAACACACCGGCTGCGGCGCTCACGTACTTTATGCCGAACATCAGCCGCAAGAGCATGTGGGGCGCCAGCGATGCGGGCACGGCCACCAAGAGCGTTGTGACAGCCACCAGCAGCGCCGCGATCCGCAACACCCGCCCAGCCGAGCCGTCCAAGTGCATCGCCTTGGCGGCACTTGGAACCATCACGATAGCGACGGCGCCCGGCAGGAAGATCACGATCTTCTCGACCGTGACGAGCGCCGCGTATTCGCCTGCCGCGTGCGCGGACAGCATCAGCTTCGCTAGCAGCACATCCAGGTTCGAGATCAGCGCGAAGCCGATGAACACGCCACCTGCCGCGAGCGTACGCCGATCCGGGCGCCTGCGCAGACCGGCTCTGGCGGCCCCGCTCCCGCCGCGTAGCAGGTAGTTACGCGAGAGGTACGCAGTAACGCCGAGGGCCAGCAGGCAGCCAAGCGCCTGTCCGAACAGTGGGCCTCCGGCACCACCGCCGGCCAACGTCCACGGAACACCGATGACGACGCGCGACATCGCGATCGCGAGCATCACAGCGCCCAGCGCGACGAACCGCTCCATTCCCTGCAGCACACCGTAGGCGACGGGGATCAGGAACGACACCACCAGCAGCGGCGCGAGTGCGATCGCGGGACCGATCGCCTGCAGGCCGAGGGCTTGCTTGAGCAAGGGTATGCACAGCGCATAGACCAAGCCGAGGATCAGCGCGGTCATGCCGATATGGGCCACGGCATGCCGAATCAGATACCGCACCCGCTCGTGCTCACCCTCTGCCAGCAGTATCGCGATCCGCTCGGCGACGACCGTCTGCGCCGCTCCGATTGGAACGGCGGCGATCACGCTGAACGCGATCAGCGCCGTCAGATCGCCGTATGAGGCTGGCGAGAGCAGACGGCTGAAGATGATGTTGGACCCATAGTTGGTAACGCTCGCGAGCAGCGTCAGACCGACCATTACTGTGGTCGCGCGTCCCAGCCGGGTTCCGAGACGCGCGGCGGTCCGGCCTTCAGGGAAGCTCGCGGGCGCGGTGAGGACCTCGTCGGGCTCGTCGCGCAGAACGTCCGTCCGCGCAGCCGCGAACGACCGGGGTGATAATCGCGATCGAGGCACCGGCGCATGGTTCCATTTGGTCGGTGACTACGCAACAGTTGGATCAAGCTGTTCTGATCTCACGAGCATCCGGGCACGTACAGGCCAGTCAATCTCGCCGGCGGGCTCCCCAAAGTGCAGCTTCTCACGCCCTCAGATCAGCGCGGATGTCTCCCACGAGGCCCTAGAAGGCGACCTCGCCGCGAGATCCGGGCAAGCGCCTTGGATCAGGGCGGCGGGCTGGCCGCGACGAGCCCCACCTAGAATGGGCCGCCCCGTGAGCGACCGCCCAAGCCACCCGCTGATACCCCTTCGCCCGGTCGATCCCCGCCAAGAGCTCCCTGCGCTCGAGCTCGAGGTGCTGGAGCGCTGGCGCGAGCGCGACGTGTTCGCGGAGTCTCTGCGCCGGCGCGAGGGCGCCAAGCAGTGGGTCTTCTACGAGGGCCCTCCCACGGCGAACGGCCCGCCGGGCTCCCACCATGTGCTCTCGCGCGTGTTCAAGGACATCTACCCGCGCTTTCAGACGATGCGCGGCTATCGCGTTGAGCGCAAGGGCGGCTGGGACTGCCACGGCCTGCCGGTGGAGATCGCGGTGGAACAGGAGCTGGGCATCCACCACAAGTCGGAGATCGAGGAGTACGGGATCGCGCAGTTCAACGCGAAGTGCCGCGAGTCGGTGTTCAGGTACCTGGAGGAGTGGAACCGGCTGACGGAGCGGATCGGCTTCTGGATCGACCTCGAGCACGCCTACCGCACGCTGGATGAGAGCTACATCGAGTCGGTGTGGTGGGCGCTGGCGCAGATCGACGCGCGCGGCCTCCTGTACGAGGGCCGCAAGGTCGTGCCGTACTGCCCGCGCTGCGAGACGACGCTGTCCTCGCATGAGGTTGCGCTCGGCTACAAGGACGTGGTCGACCCGAGCGTGTTCTTGAAGCTTCCCGTGGCAAGTGGCGAGGAGCAGTTGCTGGTGTGGACGACGACGCCGTGGACGCTGCCGGGAAACGTGGCGGTGGCGGTCTCGCCGATGGCCACGTATGTGAAGGCGCGCGTCGATGATGATTATCTTGTGATTGCGGAGGCTCGTGTGGAGCCGGTGCTCGGTGAGTGCGTGCAGATCGTCGAGCGATTCTCGGGCGCGGATTTGGTGGCGCGTTACGGCTCCTATCAGGGACCGATCTTCGCGGCGGACGACCGCACGCCCGGCCCCCTTCCGATCCTGGCGGACGAGTTCGTGACGACTGAGGACGGCACGGGCATCGTGCATCTGGCGCCGGCGTTCGGCGAGGACGACTACCGCGTGGCGGCGGCCTCCCCGCTGGTGCCATTCGACCCCACGCGCGCGGACACCCTGTACAACCCGGTGCGACCCGACGGCACGTACGACGGGCGCGTGCGGGACCGCGACGGCGCCTCGTATGAGGGCCGCTTCGTCAAGGACCCGGCACTGACGCAGGAGCTGATCGAGGACCTGCGCGCGCGCGGCCTGCTGCTGCGGGTGCAGGACTACGAGCACTCCTATCCGCACTGCTGGCGCTGCGGCACGCCGCTGTTGTACTACGCGAAACCGTCGTGGTACATCGCGACGTCGCGGCTGCGCGACGAGCTGCTGGCGGCGAACGAGACGGTCGACTGGCACCCGCCGCACGTCAAGCACGGGCGCTTCGGCGACTGGCTGAAGAACAACGTCGACTGGGCGCTCTCGCGCGAGCGCTACTGGGGCACGCCGCTGCCGGTGTGGCGCTGCCCGCGGGGACACGTGCACGTGGTCGACTCGTTCGCGGAGCTGGCGGAGCGCTCGGGCACGACGCTCGAGGACCACCACCGCCCGTACGTCGATGAGGTCTCCTTCCTCTGCCCCCACGCCGCGGACGACGGCGCGGGCGAGTGCGGCCAACCGATGAGGCGCGTGCCGGAGGTGATCGACGTGTGGTTCGACTCGGGAGCGATGCCGTTCGCCCAGCACCACTTCCCGTTCGAGCACCAGGAGACGTTCGAGGCGGCCTTCCCGGCGGACTTCATCTGCGAGGCCCAGGACCAGACGCGCGGCTGGTTCTACTCGCTGCTGGCGGTGGCAACGCTTCTGTCGATGGAGGCGCCGTACCGCAACGTGGTGTGCCTGGGCCTGATCCTCGACGAGGACGGCCAGAAGATGTCGAAGTCGAAAGGCAACACGGTCGAGCCGTGGCAGGTGCTCGACACCTACGGCGCGGACGCGTTCCGCTGGTACTTCTTCACCTCCAAGCAGCCGTGGGACGGCTACCGCTTCTCGGCGGAGACGATCGGCGAAGGCGTGCGCCTGTTCCTCAAGCAGCTGTGGTCGACGTACTACTTCTATGTGCTGTACGCGCACGCGTCCGCGGACGAGCTGAGCGAGGCGGCGGCAGGCGAGACCGCGTCCGGCGCGGCAGGCGCCGCCGTCGGGGCTGGCGGCGAAAGCGAAGCCGGGCGGACGGCTACGGCTGCCTCAAACGGCGACCCGGGCAGCAGCGCGGACGCAGACCTCGACCGCTGGGCGCTGTCGCGCACGGCTGCGACGGCCGAGCTGGTGACCGAGCGCCTGGACTCCTACGACGCGACGAGCGCGGGCCGGGCGATCGCGGGCCTGGTGGACGAGCTGTCCAACTGGTACGTGCGCCGCTCGCGCAGGCGCTTCTGGGATGGCGAGGAAGCGGCATTTGAGACGCTGCGCACGTGCCTGCTGACGGTGTCCAGGCTGCTGGCGCCGTTCTGCCCGTTCGTGGCGGATGAGATCTACGACAACCTCGACGGCGAGCTGGCGAGCGTGCACCTGTGCGACTTCCCGACGGGCGCGGAGCTGGCGCCGCGGGACGAGGGCCTCGAGCAGGCGATGGCCCTGGCGCGGGAGACGGTACGCCTGGGGCTGGGCGCACGGGGGCAGGCCAAGATCAAGGTGCGCCAGCCTCTGGGCGAGGCGGTCGTGGTCGCCGATGGACGTGAGCGCGAGGCGATCGAACGCCTCACCGATGTGGTGCGCGAAGAGCTGAACGTGCGCACGGTGCGCTTCGTGGCGGCGGCCGACGAGCTCGGCAGCTACGAGATCAAGCCCAACTACCGCCAGCTCGGCCCGCTGTTCGGCAGCGACATGCCGCTGGTGGCGGAGGCGATCGCGGCGCTCGACCCAGCGCACGTTGCGGCGGCCGTGCGTGACGGCGGCCAGATCGGGATCGCGGTGGCCGGCCGCGAGCACACGCTCACGGCGGACGACCTGCTCCTGACGATGCGCGCCCCCGAGGGCTACAGCGTCGAGCGCGAGGGCGCGCACGCGGTGGCGCTGGATCTGGCGATCGACGACGACCTGCGCCGCGAGGGCCGTGCGCGCGAGATCGTCCACGCAGTCCAGAACGCGCGTAAGACCGCCGGCCTGCAGGTCGAGGATCGCATCGAGCTCGCGCTCTATGGCGCCCCCGAGCTCATGGACGCGGCGGCCACCCACGAGGACTATCTCGCCGGCGAGACACTGGCGCTGGACGTCGACCTCGGCGGCCGCGCCGCCGTGGAGAGCACGGCGATGGACTACACAGAGCAGACCGAGGTCGACGGCCTGCCATTGACAATCTCCCTGAGTCGTGCCAGGTCAAGCTGAGCAGGCCGCCGAGGAGCGCCAGCAGTATTGCCGATCGCGAGAGTGATCGGTCAGCCCGCTAGACGCTCATAGAGAGCGCGCTCCTCCTCATGACGGCGCCGCAGCCGCTCCTTGAAGTCCTCGTCGCTACGGCGCTCGGCGATGTGTGCATTGATCGCGACGCGAACGGCCTCGGTAAGGGTTTGGCCGTCGGCGCGAGCCACAAGCTCTAGCGTGGCGGCCTGCTCGTCCGTTAGTCGCAAGGTCATAGTCTTGGCCATTTTGAACGTTTCCATATGTGGAATTTTTGTGTATGGTGAAAGTCACACTATAGTGTCTTTCGGCTAGTTGTCAAGCGACCTTGCATATTGCTACCATGCCACCAATATTTACGGTATGTTGTTGGCGCAATGCGCCACATCGAGCTGCGGGACTTCCTGGTCATCGCCGAGATCCACTCGGGTATCGACCAGAGCCAGCTACTACGCATCCCTCGTGTGATCAGGCTGGCGGAGGCGGCGCTAGCAGCTCCGTTTGCGGGCTTTGGGGAGCACGAGTTGTTCCCCGCGATGCACGAAAAGGCCGCCGTCTACTGCTCGCGGGTCGCGACCTACCATCCCCTCCCCGACGGCAACAAGCGCGCGGCCTACGACGTGATGCGCGAGTTCCTCGACCGCAACGGGATGAGCTTTACGCACTCCCCGGATGGGCTTGACGGCACCGCCCGAGCAATCGAGAACCTAGCCGCGAATGTGCTCAGCGAGACGGATTTTATCGCCTGGGTACTCGCGCGCGTAAGCAACGATTAGCGCACGTCTACGGTCGGATCCTCAGCCCCGGCGAAGGCCTATCGCGCCTCAGGCCGCCGTGAGCGCGGGCTCCAGCTCCTGCTCGAGCTTCTTCTTGGGGTAGGCCCCGATGACCGTCTTTACCGGCTGGCCGCCCTTGAAGAGGATCATGGTCGGGATCGAGAGCACCTGGAAGCGGGCCGCGGTCTGCGGGTTCTCGTCGATGTCGAGCTTGACGATCCGCAGCTCGGGGCGCTCGGAGGCGATCTCCTCGAGGACCGGCGCGACGACGCGGCACGGACCGCACCAGGGCGCCCAGAAGTCGACGAGCACGGGCCCCTCGGCCTCGAGCACCTCGGCGTCGAAGTTGTTGTCTGTTATCTGGGTCAGGGTGCCTGCCATCGGGGGTCTCCTTGGTCGCTTACCCCTCACTATACAAAATGAAGGAAGGGTGCCCGTGTCTGCCGATCGATCATACGGTGACCTCCCTAGTCCTCCTCCGCCTCGTCGGCGCCGACGCCTTCGGGCGTAGCGAACTCAGAGACGTATTTCCACGCCTCTTTCGCGGCGTCCTTGAACGAAACGGCGCGCGCTGGAGCGCTCTCATGGGGCTTCTTGCCAGAGCAATGGCGGTGCACGGGCGGGTCATGCGTTACGTGCCGCTCATAGCCGCCGACCTCCTCGCCACCGATCACCAAGAAGTAGGCATATCGGGGCCGCGTGACACCGGACCCCCCGCACGACGACCTCCTCGTGAAGCTGGAAGAAGACCTCATTGGGGTCATAGCCGTGGAACGAGAGCAGACAAAAGATCCGGCCCCGTTGATCGTTGCCCTCCTCCTCGCCGAACGGATGGATGCCCGGGAAGATCGACATCGAGAGTTCGTCGATCTCACGCTCCCGCGTCTGGAAGTACTCCCAGACATCCATCAAGACCCGCTTACGCGGCGCAGGTAAGCGCTTGGCCCACGCGCGTCACGACCTCGCTGCGCTCGATGCCTGCGCCATTGGTAAGGCGAAGGACATCTTCGTAAAACGAAGCCCATACATGCTGCTCAAAACGTGGAACACCATCCACCTCGTCGCCGGCGGTGTAGCGGGCGTGCAGCTCCTCCGATGAAATGTCGTACTCGTTCTCGAACTCGCGTATCGCCCGAGCGAGCGACTCGGCGTTGTAGTACCTCTTGTCCATTGTCGCCTCCTTTCGGGCCATCCTTCGTCTCCAATCGGCCCGCTCCTCTCAGTGCTTGAGAGGCTATCAGTCGCTCCAGCCACTTTCCGGGGCTGGACCCACCACCTGTCCGTGCGGACCGGTCGACATGTCTCGCTCCCCTCCAACCGGACGATTGGGTCTGTGCGCGAGGGTATCGTTGCACTCGATGCTCCCAATCGCCTCCTCCAGCGGCCCGGCGATCATCGCCATTGCGGTCATCTCCTCGACGCTGCTCCTGTGGTGGCTGCTGCGCGCGGAGACACGCGACGAAGAGGCCGCCGAGGCTGAGCGCGACGCCGCGCGCGAGGGCGAGCAGGACCGGATCAGCGCACCGTGACGACCCAGCCTTCGGAGTTACGAACGATCGGTGGGTGGATGTGGGTGAGCGTCGTGAACAGGTGCGGAGACACGTAGACCTCGACGAACGCGGCGAGGACGAGCACGGGGACGGCCAGCGCGACCGTCACGAAGGTGGCGGCGAGCAGTTGCTCCCACTCGCCCCTGCGGCTGGCGATGATCCACGCCGCCAATGGCAGGAATAGCGCGATCAGCTCGGGGACCGCGTGCGGCAGCACGCCCAGCAGCAGCAACGCCGGCGAGACGCGCAGGAAGTGCGACACGCCGGCGAGGGTGTGCCCGATGACATATGCCTGAGCGCCCAGCGAGAACGTGGTGGCGGCGATGACGAATGCGATCGCGATCCGCCCGCCGTGCTCGTGGACCCAGCGCGAGACGCCGCGGTGGTGCTGCGCCTGTAGCGGCAGCGAGCTGCCCGCGATGAAGCCGGCGACGCACGCCATCGCGTGTAGCGCCAGGACCAGCAGGTTGCTGCGCAGCACGTGCAGGACGTCGGCCAGACCTCCCACGGCGAACGGCGGCTGCAGCGAGACGACCTGCTGGTAGCCATGGTCGAGCGAGGCGACGACCAGCACCGCGACGAGCAGGCCTGTCGCGGCCAGCGTCGAGCCGGCAACCCAGCGACCGACCACGACGAGGGGCGCGCGCTGCCAGGCACGCAGCGTCGCGCGTGTTTGCCGCACGCCCTGGGCGAACGCGTAGGCCGAGGCGTCCATCCCCAACCCATCGACGGGGGCGCGTGCTACCTGAAGCGCAGGAGCGGCACCAGCCACATCGCCTCGGCGGCGATCCGCCAGGACATCTTGCTCGTGCCCTGTTGGCGATCGCGGAACACGATCGGCACCTCCACGACGCGAAAGCCCGCCTGAACGGCACGGTATGTCAGCTCTACCTGGAAGG
>Ga0187890_10000427_pt1 | contig 29704 bp, 24 predicted proteins | sample June2016WEW_21_1_FD_133005 | JGI IMG/M metagenome (GOLD analysis project Ga0187890, IMG submission 133005) | Peatland microbial communities from SPRUCE experiment site at the Marcell Experimental Forest, Minnesota, USA - June2016WEW_21_10 | ecosystem: Environmental > Terrestrial > Soil >... | reverse complement strand
GGCCGTGGCCGTTCTCACCAACCAGGACGCTGTCGACGCGGCCTCCACCATCGCCCGCCTGGCCGCTCCCGCCGTCCTCGCCGCATCGGCAACCGAACCTGAAAAGCAGGCTCTCGCCATCTTCCACGACCAGCAAGCTGGCCGCATCGACCGCGGCCTGCTTGCCCCGAATCTCAGCGACTACTTTACCCCCGAAGCTCTGGCCGACTTCCAATCGAGCCTGGCGCCGCTGGGCGAGCCGCTCACCTTCCGCCAGACTCACGAGGAGTTGCGCGGCGGAATGACCTTCCGCGCCTTCGAGATCGTCTACCCCGGCAAGCGCCTCACCCTCACCACCTACACCTACCCCGGAGGCAAGCTCGAACAGTACCTCATCGCCCCGGCGGAGTGAGACCGTCACAGCAGGCTACGTCGAGGAACACCAGCATTCCGGCAGGCGCACAGACTCCCAGCGAGTCGTGTTATCCGCATCCAGCTTGTGCGGAAACACCGTTTGCGGTTTTGTGCCGTTCATCCGCCTCTTGTTGAAAAAAGTGAATTCAAGACTTCTTGGGACTGCAATCGCGTCTCTTCTCACCACGGGGGCATCCAAGAGGGTTTATCCTCACAAAGGAGTCATGACAACCATGCGGATCAAAACGCTTGCCAAGTTTTGGGGGGACGAATGGCGTTACCGTAGAATTGCCAGGAAATTCGGGCCCTGGACGATGGTTCCGCAGGCCATCTACGTTTGTAATCTCCGGCTCGCGGCGCAAGTTAAGAATGTTGCCGGTGCAATCGTCGAATGTGGAACTTGGCGGGGCGGCATGATAGCGGGTGTCGCCGATGTACTTGGAAAAGACCGGCGCTACTACTTATTCGATAGTTATGAGGGCTTGCCTCCCGCGCGTGAGATCGATGGAGCGGGCGCGCTGGCATGGCAGGCGGATAAGTCGGGGCCTTCGTATCACAACAACTGCGCCGCCTCCGAAGAGGAGGCAAGGGAAGCGATGTCACAATCGTTAGCGGTGGATTACCGAATTATCAAGGGCTGGTTCAATGACACTTTATCGAAGATGGATTCCAGCGAGAAGATCGCACTGCTGCGCATGGACGCCGACTGGTACGACTCCACCAAGTGCATTCTCGATCATTTCGGCGGCCGCGTAGTTCCCGGCGGCATGATCGTTGTGGATGACTACTATACGTGGGAAGGCTGCACAGTAGCAGTGAACGAATATGCGGCGGCACATAAGTGGCGCATCCAGCAGTCGCGATATGCCGGGGTCTGCTTCATAAGGATTTGACTGGTGATGAAGTCCACCAGGGGGCAGCAATTTGCTGTGGCTTAGGCGGGCGCGCGGCGCGCGGGCCGGACATCTGCATTCAAAACCCCCGCCCCGCGCTGGACTCGCGATACACTTGACTTGATCATGTTTGAAACCCTCACCGAGAAACTCCAGCGCGCCTTCAAGTCCCTTCGTGGCCAGGGCACGCTCACTGAAGAGAACATTACTGAAGCCCTGCGCGAGATCCGCGTGGCCCTGCTCGAAGCCGACGTCAACCTCAACGTCGCCCGCGACCTGATAGAGCAGATCCGCGTCAAGGCCGTCGGCACTGAAGTCCTCACCGCCCTTTCGCCCTCCGAGCAGGTGGTCAAAATCGTTCGCGACGAGCTGATCTCCCTGCTCGGCAAAGACACGGCCCGCTTCAAGTTCGCCTCCCAGCCGCCCTCGGTCATTCTCATGGCCGGCCTGCAAGGCTCCGGCAAGACCACCACCAGCGGCAAGCTTGCTGCGTGGTTGAAGAAGGGCGGCCATCGCCCCATGCTGGTCTCGGTAGACGTCTACCGCCCCGCCGCGCGCGAGCAGCTCAAGATCGTCGCCAAGGCCGCTGAGGCCAAGCTCTACGAGGGCGACCAGAAGGGCGAGCCCGCAGGCTCCGCGCTGGTCGAGCGCCTGGCCAAGGAGGCCCGTCGCGAAGCCGTAATCCTGGGCTGCGACACGCTCATCGTCGATACCGCCGGCCGCCTGCACATCGACGAAGAACTCATGACCGAGATGGAGCGCCTGAAGAAGCTCCTCAACCCGTCGGAGATTCTGTTCATCGCCGACGCCATGACCGGCCAGGACGCCGTCAACTCCGCCGCCGATTTCCACAAGCGCCTCGGCCTCACCGGCGTCATTCTCACCAAGATGGACGGCGACGCGCGCGGCGGCGCCGCGCTCTCCATTCGTCACGTCACCGGCCAGCCCATCAAGTTCATCGGTGTGGGCGAAAAGCCCGACGCCTTCGAGCCCTTCCATCCCGACCGCATCGTTGGCCGCATTCTGGGTATGGGCGACATGATGTCGCTCATCGAAAAGGCCGAGTCCACCCTCGACCGCAAAAAGAGCGAGGAGTTCGCCAAGAAGGCCCTGCTCGGCGACGGCTTCTCACTCGATGACTTCCGCGACCAGTTGCGCCAGATCAAGAAGCTGGGTTCGATGGAGTCGATCCTCAAGATGCTGCCTTCGGTCGGCCCCTTCGCCGGGATGCAGCAGGCCTCGAAGAACATCGATGAAAAGCAGTTCGCGCGCCTGGAAGCCATCATCAACTCCATGACTCCGCTGGAGCGGCGCAACCACGAGATCATCTCCGGCTCGCGGCGCAAGCGCATCGCCAGGGGCAGCGGCACGGAAGTGCAGGACGTAAACAATCTTCTCCGCCAATACGCCCAGATGGCCAGGATGTTCAAGCAGATGGGCAAAGGCGGCCTGGGCGCCAAAATGATGCGCGGCGGCCTGGGCGCCATGGGCATGGGCCGCAAACAACGCTTCGGGCGGTAGGTATTAGCAATGGCGCTCTAGCCTCGGAGCTACTGCAAACGCTCGATAGTTGCAAAGGCGCAAGTATGACCCTGCTTCAGGATAAACTCGACGAGATCACCGCCAACACGCGCCAGTTGGTGCAGGCTGAGCGTCTTGCGGCCGGGGAGCGCGCCGTCGCCGAGCTGTTCGCCAGCGGCATTGAAGACCGCATCCTGCCCGTCGGCGCTTTGGCCCCAGTGTTCGCCCTCAACGACGCTGCCGGCCGCCTGGTCCGCTCGGCGGACCTGCTCGCCCTCGGTCCCCTGGTGGTCAAGTTCTTTCGCGGGCGCTGGTGCCCGTATTGCGTCACCGAGCTGGAAGCCTGGCGCGACCTCTATGGCGCCTTGCGCGAGCGCGGAGCCCTGATGGTCGCCATCGGCCCGCAGACCGAGCGCCAGAGCGACTTCATGGCCGGTCAGCACGGCTTGCCATTCCCCATGCTGAGCGACCCCGGCTGCGCCCTCGCTGAGAAATTCGGCCTCGCCTACACCATTCCTCAATACCACCGCGATTACTATCTCTCCATTCTGGTCAACATCCCCTTCGTCAACGGCGAGCCGAGCTGGCGCCTTCCCATTCCCGCCACCTATGTGATCAGTCCCGCGGGACGCGTAGTCCTCGCCGAGGCTCACGCCGACTTTCGCGTCCGTCCGGAGCCGGAAGAAGCCCTCGCCGCCATCAGCCGCAGCGCCTCGCCGCACGCGTAGACGCAATCGTGCCGGCCGTTCCTCAATGCGTAGACATTGACGCTGGCGTCGCTGCCCGCATTGCCGCTGTCCACGAAGCTGTCGGTGCCTCCCAAAATGCCACGTGAGGCCGATCCGGAGGTGCCGGCGCGGTGCAGAACAGGGGAGGAAATATCTCTGAACAGGGCAAACCCAGGCTCGCAAGTAAAACTTTCCGAACCCTGCAACTTTTTTCCACATCGAGCATCTATAGAAATAACAAGCAGAGGCTTCCCCGAAGTTGTTCCCTCCACGAAAGGTATCCATCCCTTTTCGAAGGTCCGTTTTTGGACCTCTTCCCTCAAGCCCCCCCGATTCCCCTCCTCAAATGCCTCTGAAGCGGGCCTGCCGGAAGGCAGGCCCACATGCTTTCTGGGCAATGAATTCCGGTTCGATCTCCGGCCGGATGCCAAAGGGAATCTGCCGCCAGATAAGATCAGGATCAGATGCGGTCCTCTTCCGACCCAAACTTCCATCCCGCCCAGAATGTCGAGGCGATCGACGGCCTGCTCGAAGAAGCGGGCCTGGCGCGAAGCCTGCGCGGCAAGGCCGCAGGCGCTACCCGGCACGTACGCTTTGAGCGCGCCGCGCACGAGGAACTGTCGCGGGCCGCGCCTATTCCCCATGTGGCGCCCAACGGCGTTCAGTGGCTCCCGGTTCCAGGCTGGGAGAGATTCACTTGGCTGTGGCATGGATTCAGCACCCGCAAAGGCGGCGAAAGCCGCGCCTACTGCGCCGACGATGCGCCCGGCGAGCTGAATCTTGGTTTTACGCCGGAAGACAGCCCGGAAATGGTGGCCCGCAACCGCCGGCTTCTGGCCGAGGCACTCACCGGAGACCGAGCCACGCCTCTGGTCACGCTCCGCCAGATTCATTCGAACGTTCTTGTCGTGGCCAGAGCCCAGGACGCCGCCCGCGAACGGCCGTGGAGGGCTGATGGGCAAATGACCGATCAGCCAGGCTTGCTGCTGGCGGTCCAGACGGCCGACTGCATCCCGGTGCTGGTGGCCGATCGCAAGCGGCGCGCTGTCGCTGCCTTCCACGCCGGCTGGCGGGGAACGGTGAAACGGATCGTCGAGTCCGGAGTGGGCCGCATGCGCCTTGAATTCGGCTCCCGCCCCGAGGAAATGGTAGCCGCAATCGGCCCCGGCATCGGCCCCTGTTGCTATTCAGTTGGCGAAGAAGTGCTCTCCAGCTTCGACTCCCAGTTCGCTTACGCAAACGATCTCTTCCGCGAGGTCTACGATGCCGATCCGGTGCGGGTCAAGTACCCCATGCTCTTTCTCAACCAGCGCGCGCCCGGCCACTCACCCATCGGACCCAGCCTGCACCTGGACCTGGCGGAGGCCAACCGCCGGCAGTTGCTCGCGGCGGGCCTCAAGCCCCGGTCGATCCAATTGGTGGGCGGCTGCACTGGCTGCCAGCCGGAGTTGTTCTTCTCCCATCGCGCCTCGCGCGGCCGCGCCGGACGCATGTTGAGCGTGATCGGCATCCGCCCGCATTAGCGCTTATCCGTAAATTGCTGATTCTGTAGTGCCGGTCTCCAGAGCGGCTGTCATGCATCCGCCGCGGCGGACAGACCTGCACTCATCGCCTCTGGCGGCTTGGAAGCCTCCAGTACAGCCGGTCTGGAGACCGGCACTACAATTTGCGGATAGGCTCTTAGTGCTTCTTCGCTTCTTCTGCGATGCGTACGTCCTACCGTTCCACCCTGGCCTTTCTCCGCGGCAGGGCAGGCCTGAACCTCCACCGCCCATTCGTGGGCCCTTACTCCTCGCGCAGCACTTCCAGCGGCCGAAGCCCAAGAATCCGGTAGCTGGCGATCCAGCCGGTAGCCGTGGCCAGCACCGCCGTCCCCACGAGGGCAGCCAGCGTTGCGTACCACTCGATTTGGAAGTCCACTTTGGCCCAGTTCAGCAGCACCCTTGTCAGCAGGTTGGCGAAGACCACGCCCACCGAGCCGGCCAGGAGGCCCAACACGCTGAACTCAACGCTGAAAGTGCGTACAATCCGCATCCGGGTGGCGCCCAGCGTCTTCAGCACCACGGCCTCCTGCATCCGCCGGAAGCGCGTGCCGGCAATGCTCGAAGCCAAAATCGTCAGCCCGGCAAAGATGGAAAAGCCGGCCAGGAAACGCACCACAAACGTGATCTGATCGACCACGCTCTCAATGCGAGCCAGCACATCGGCCACATTGATGACCGAAACGGTGGGATAGGCCGCAAACAACGCCCGCTCCATGGCCGCTACCTGCCTGGGATCGATGTGCGCGCCGCCGTACCAGGTGGCCGGCTGGTCCTTGAGAAGACCGGAAGGCAGCACGATTTCGATGCGCGCGCCCAGGTGCTGTCCATCGGCGCGATAGACCGCGGCGACCTTGAGCTTCCGAACCGTCCCGCCCACTTCCAGTTCGACCGCCGAACCCACGCCCAGGTGCAGCCGCTCGGCCGCGCCTGTGCCAACGGCCAACTCCGCCGCGCCGGCATCGGTCCACCATTTGCCCTGGGTTACCTTGTCGCCGGCCGGAGGCGCGTCGGCCCAGCTCAACTCGGCATGTTCCAGCATCCGGCGGGGATAATGCTGCCCTTTGAGTTGATCCAACGTCTTGCCATTCAGCGAAACGAACCGCCCCGGCACCACCGGCATCAGCTCCAGAGCCTGGCTCACCCCCGCCTGGCGCTGAAAGAACTCCTTGACCCCGGCAACCTCATCGGTCGTCACATCCACCAGAAAGATATTGGGCAGCTTGGGCGAGGCCGTCTCGCGCAGATCTCTCAGCAGCGCCGCCTGCATCAGGTAGACGGCCAGAATCAGCATGACGCCCGTGCCCAGCGCCGCCAGAACGGCCGCCGACTGGTTGCCCGGCCGGTAAAGGTTCGCCAGCCCGTGTCGAAGCGACGAAGGCAGCCGCAGCCGGACGCGATCAAGCAAGAAGCGCAACGTCCGCAGCGCAACCCACGCCAGGGCCAGCAGAACAACCAACGCAATGGCGACGTACAGCGCAAACCTCCAGCCAACCTCGAATGAGTCGGAGAGCGCCCAGGCGATTCCCCCCAGCGCCGCGACCACCGCAATCGAAAGCCCCAGTTGCAGCCGCCGCGCCCACCAGCGGGCAAACCGCGCGTTGACCGTGGCTAGCACTCTAGCAAGTGGTCTCCACGCAAACGGAGGAAGCACGCGCCGCAAAATGTAGATCAGCAGAGATCGCTCAATGAAATCCTCGACGTCCACTGCTGATTCCTGCTCTACCAGCCGCCGCAACACCAGCACCGGCCTCACATTCCGCACGTCAAGCAGCGGCGGCAGGCAAAACAGCAGCGTGGTCAGCAGCCCCGTCCCCAACCCGGCCAGCGCCGACCGCCAGGGGAATCCGAGCACCGCATGAACCGGCAGCAGCTTGCCGAAGACCGCCGGCAGCGCGGCCATAACGCCTACGCCGGCGGCCACGCCCAGCGCGCCTCCGGCCAGCCCCAGCCCCAGCGTCTGCAACAGGAAGATGCGCAGCAGGTCGGCCGATCCCGCGCCCAGGGCCTTCAGAATGGCCAGCATATCCATGCGCTGTTCCAGGTGAGCGTGCATGGCCATGGCCACGCCAATGGCTCCCAGCACCATCGCCACCAGGCAGATCAGGCTCAAGATCGCGGTCGCATTGTCCAGCCCGCGGCTCAGCGCCGGATTGCCCTCGCGGAAGTCCATCACCTGCGCGTCGGGCAGCGCCTCCTCCAGTTGCTTGCGCATGGCCACGGGATCGATCGCCGCGGCAGCCTTGCCCGAGAGCTTTGAGGGAGCGTTCTCGGGCAGCTTCATCAGCAGCCGCTGGCTGGCCCTGCTCCCCAGCGCAATCAGCCCCGTGCGCCCGAGCGCCGCCTGCGTGATCATCACCCGCGGCCCCAATCCCACGCCCGAACCCATGCGGTCCGGCTCCTGCTTGAGCACCGCCGCAATCCTGAACTCCCTGCCGCCCAGCCGCAGCGTCTGGCCCACATGCGCATTAAGACGGATGAGAAACTCATCCGCCACCACCGCCGAATCGCCTGACGAGTCCCCATTGAGGGCCTGCTCCAGGCTCATCGCCGGTTCCAGTTCGGCCGTGCCGTAGTAGGGATACTCGGCGGGGTCCACGGCCTTGAGCGAAACCAGCAGCGGCACGGGGTCGGGCGGGACCGAAGCCATGGAAACGGTCTCCGTCGTCCAGGTGGAGCGGATTCCCGGCTGCCCGCTCTGCTTGACGATGGCCGCAATCCTGCTCGTTTCCTCCGCCGTCGGTTCGTGAAAGATGCGCGCACTCAGATCGCCGGCCATCAGCGACCGCGCTTCGGCGCCCAGAGTCCGCCGGAAGCTCTCGCTGAAGCCGCGCACTCCCACCAGGGCCGCAACCCCCACCGCAACCGACAGCACCACAAAGCCGAACTTGCCCGGCGCGGACTTCAAATCCCGCCAGCCGATGGCCCCGGCCCGCTTCCAGCTCAACGCGCGCTTAGCCATTTTGCGTCTGCTCCGCAACTCCGGCGGGCGCAGTGAAGGGCAAGCTGTCCTCGACCACCAGCCCGTCCCGCAGTACGATCTTTCGATCCGCCCGGCTGGCCACTTCGGGGTCGTGTGTCACCAGCACCAGCGTCGTTCCAGCCTTGCGATTCCGCTCCAGCAACAGGTCCAGCACCATCCGTCCGTTCACGGAGTCCAGGTTGCCCGTGGGCTCATCGGCCATCACAATCGGCGGCTCAACCACAAACGCCCGCGCCAGCGCCACGCGCTGCTGCTCGCCGCCGGAAAGCTGCACCGGGTAGTGATCCATCCGGTCCTTCAGGCCGACATCATCCAACAGCCGCCGCGCCTGCTTGAGACCGCTGCCTTCCACGTTCAACTCATGGGGCAGCAGCACGTTTTCTAATGCGGTGAGCGTTGCAATCAGCTGGTAGGACTGGAAGACAAACCCGATCTTGCTGCCGCGCACCGCGGCCAGCTCCGCCTCGGCCAGATTGTGGATCGGCACCCCATCCAGCCAGATCTCGCCGCTACTGGGTGTATCGAGACCCGCGAGAAGCCCCAGCAGCGTGCTCTTCCCGCTGCCGCTGGCGCCCACAATGGCCACAAACTGCCCGGCGGGAATGACGAGAGAAATTCCCTTCAGAATCTCCACCCGCCTCGCCCCGTTCTGAATCCACTTCTTCGCGTCCCGAACCTCGATCACTTGCCAGCCTCCCCTTGATCCCTAGTCCCTTAGTCCCTCAGTCCCTTAGTCCCTTACACTGTCTCTGTGTACGTTCGCCGCTCACTGATTGTTTCGTTCTTGCTGCTTGTCGCTGCATCGCTCCCCGCCGCCGACCGGCCCGTCCTGGTCTGCTTCGGCGACAGCATCACCGCCGGCTACGGCCTCCAGACCGGGCAGTCTTATCCCGACGCGCTGCAGCGGGACCTGGACAGCCGCGGCTACCATTACAAGGTGAACAACCAGGGAGAAAGCGGCGCCACCACCAAGGACGCCGTCGAGGAACTGCGTTCCATCCTGCTCTTGCACCCGGAAATCGTCATCGTCGAGTTCGGCGGCAACGACGGCCTGCGCGGCCTGCCCCCCAGCGAGACCCGCCGCAACCTCGACGCCGTGCTGACCGGGCTTGAAAACGCGCACATCAAGATCCTGCTCGCCGGCATCACCCTGCCCCCCAACTACGGCGGCGACTACATCCAAAGCTTCGAGCAGGTCTTCCGCGACCTTGCCGCCAGGCATCACACCCCATTCGTGCCCATGATCTACAAAGACCTCATCCATGTGCCCGGTGCCATCCAGGCCGACGGCATCCATCCCACCGCCAAAGGCTCCGAGATTATCGCGCGGACGCTGCTGCCGGTGCTGACGCCGCTGCTGCGGAAGAACTAGTGACCAGTTATCAGTGATCAGTGGTCAGTCGCGGGCCATTGCCTGCTCGGTTTCCGCTGGATGGAGGGTCTGCGGGACCAACTGACCACTGACAACTGATCACTGACAACTGCCTTACCCCATCGCCACCACCGGCTGAAACAGCGTCCCCGCCACGCGCCGGGCGATGCCCACCAGCTCCCGCTGCCCGGCAAAGACCTTCACCAGCGGCGCGCGCGAGAACTCCGGCAGATTGGCCTGCGCGCCATTGCGCAGCCGCCCCAGCGCCATCGCGTCGCCAGTTACGGACGGCATCTCCAGCAGCAGGCTGCGCGGATGAATGCATAGCTCCTGCAGCGCTTCCACGTTCCCGGCCAGCGCTTCCAGTTCCTCCAGCGTGTGCGCCTCGCCGAGCGTAAACGCGCCCGCCTGGGTTCGCCGCAGACTGCTCAAATGCGCGCCGCAACCCAGATCCTGGCCCAGCTCATGAGCCACCGAGCGCACGTAGCCCCCGGCGCTGATGCTGATCGTGAAGCTGGCCTCGGCGCCCTCGAGCGCAGTGATCTCAAAGCTGGCAATATCGATCTTCGCCGGCTTGAGTTCCACCGGCTTGCCCTCGCGCGCCAGCTTGTAGGCCGGCGTGCCAGCGATCTTCTTTGCGGAGAAGGGCGGCGGCATCTGTTCCATTTCGCCGTGGAATCTGCCGGCCGCCGCGCGCACCTGGTCGAGCGCCGGCGATGGATTCAGCGCCGCCCAAAGGTCCGGTCCGGCAGGCTCGCCCTCCGCGTCATAGGTATCCGTCGAGAAGCCGAAGCGGATCGACCCCGCATAACGCTTCTCCGCGGAGGAGAAGTATTGCGCCAGGCGCGTAAACTTGCCCAGCAGCAGGGGCAGCACGCCGGTCGCCATGGGGTCCAGCGTACCCAGATGGCCAACCGACCGTTCGCCGGCGATCCTGCGCACCCGCCCCACCACGTCGTGGCTGGTCATGCCGCCCGGCTTGTCGATCACCAGAAGCCCATTCACGATAGCGCCTGCTCACCTGGAACCACATTAAAGCATTTCCACGGCGCGCGTTGCGCCGCCGCGCCATCGGCCGCCCAGCCGGGATTCCGCCGGTTCTCGCCCGACGCCGATCCTTTGCCAACCTGGCAAGAGGCTCTTATTCTAATGGACTATGGAGCTGGAACTCGGCAACGTCCAGAAACCGATTCGTGTATTGCGCAAATCGTTGAAGAGCCTCACTCGTGACCCTCCAGCGGAAGACGTTCACAATCTGCGCACCCACGCACGCCGCATTGAAGCGATTGCCGCCGCGCTGATGCCCGGCCAAAAGAAGCTGACGCGCCGCCTGCTGAAGACGATCAGGCCGGTGCGCAAGGCTGCGGGCGAGGTGCGCGACATGGATGTGTTGGACGCCAAGGCGCTCACACTCGCCGGGCGTCGCCGTAGCCGCTCCGTGGCCTGCTTGCTCGACTATTTGAGTTCGATGCGCATTGAAAGCGCCCGCAAGCTCCTCGATGCAGTTACCGGGCAGCGGAACGATGCTCTCCGCAGCTTGAAGCAATTTTCCTGGCAAATCGAAAAGCGGCTTCGCGCAAACAAGCCAGGCGCAATAACCGAGGCCACCGCCAATGGCTCCAGCGGGCGGGCGGCGATGAGGCTCATCGATGAACTCAACCGCTGGCCCGCGTTCAACGAGGAGAATCTCCATGCCTTCCGCATCAAGGTCAAGGAGCTGCGCTATCTGCTGCAACTGACCAAGAATGCAAACCCGAAGCTCGTGGATGCTCTAGGCGAGGTCAAAGAGCAGATTGGCGACTGGCACGACTGGCAGCAACTGGCGAAGATTGCGGAAAAAGTGCTCAACCCTCAAGACGATCGCGCGACGCTGAAGAAGATCGATGAAATGGGCAAGAAGAGCCTTAATCGGGCGATGGCCGCGGCCCAGGCAATGAAGACGCGGTATCTCGGCCGCGACGCTCAGGGCGGAAAGGCAGGAAGCCCCGGGGCATCTTCGCATCGGAGCAAGCCGGCGCTGGCTGATGGGAGCCCGGCTATGCCAGCCGAACCAATCCTCCCCAAGTCGGCTCCCCATCCCGCACGGCGAGCAGCTACACTTCGCCTGAGCCGGACTGCCGCACCAGCGACAGGAACTCCAGCCGCGTCTCCTTCTGGCGAAAGCAGCCCACCATCGCCGATGTGACCGTCGAGGAGTGCTGCTTCTCAATGCCGCGCATCATCATGCACAGGTGGCGCGCCTCGACGACCACGCCCACGCCCTGCGGTTCGATGGCATCCTGAATGGCATCGGCAATCTGCCGCGTCAGCCGCTCCTGTATCTGCAGCCGCCGCGCAAAAACCTCCACCAGGCGGGGAATCTTGCTCAGCCCAATCACCCGGCCCTTGGGAATATAGGCCACATGCACCTTGCCGAAGAAGGGCAGCATGTGATGCTCGCAGAGCGAGAAGATCTCGATGTCCTTGACGATCACCATCTCGTCGTAGTCTTCGTCGAAGAGCGCCCCGCGCAGGATCGTCGCCGGATCCTCTCTGTAGCCCTTGGTCAGGTAGGCCATCGACTTTTCAACCCGGCTTGGCGTCGCCACCAGGCCATCGCGGCTGGGATCCTCGCCAAACCGGCCCAGAATCTCGCGCAGCATCTCCTGGGTGCTGAACTCGCTCAGCCCTTCCTCCAACCGTATCGCTCTGCGAACGCCCTTGCTCAATGCAATCGGCTGCGCCATGATTCTCATCCCTCCCGCCCTGGGGAATAGGGCGAACTGTGTTCCTTCATCAATTCGCTAACAATTACTCGAAGCTCTCGCACTGCGCCGTCATCCGGACGGGCTGGGCTGTTCACCAGCGGATCAAGTTCGTAACAGCGCCTGCGATGCCAGTCCATCTCCTCGCTTTTCTGCGACGTTTCAACAAGATCGTTCCACTCTTGCGGATACAGACTCGTATTCTCAAGAAAGCGCTCTATAAGGTTCGCCATCTCCCGTGGTGTCATGTTTCTATTCAAAATAAGCCCCACGCTCACTCGCCACAGTACTCAAAGAAGTTGTTCTCGGTCTCTTCCACGCGCACCCGCGCCACCTTCGCGGGCTCGACCGATCCATCGAGCAACTCGAAGACCGCCCTACAGAGATTCTCGGTGGTCGGCACGAGATTCGCAAATATGGGGTCCAGGTTCAAGTTGGCGTGGTCGAATCGCTCCATCACCCGGCTGCGCACCGCCTCGTCCAGCGCCGCCATATTCACCACCATGCCGGTCTCCGCGTCCACCTCGCCGCCGACCAGGACTTCCACCACGTAATTGTGCCCGTGCCCGTGGGGATTGTTGCACTTGCCGTACGCCGCCCGGTTCTCCGCCGCCGAGAGCGCATCCGTATGCAGCCGGTGGCTGGCGGAGATGGTGTAGCGGCGGCCAAACCAGGCTCCTTCCAGGCCGGCGCTCATAAGCCACCTTCGTACTCGGCGAAGATCTCCGGGGTCTCATAGATGCGCACCCGGCTCAACCGCGCGCCTCCAGCTGCCGTCAGAGCAGGCTCCAGGCGCTTCCAGGCCGCGATGGCCAGATTCTCCGTGGTTGGGATCAGCTTCCCCTCGGCGAACTCCGGCGCCTCCAGATTCAGGTGGCGATGGTCCCAGGCGTCGAGCACCTCGCGCTCGATCGCGTCCTTGAGCCACTTCAGATCGACCACAAAGCCGGTCACCGGATCGGGTTCTCCGGCCACCGTAACCTCCAGCGCGTAGTTGTGCCCGTGCCCGGCGCGGCGGGAGCAGCGCCCGAAGACCTGCTCATTCTTCTCCGCCGTCCAGGCGTCGTTCCAGTAGTAGTGCGAGGCCGAGAAGGTAGCCCGCCGCGTCAGATAGATCATTGCGACCCCTCACAAGAGAAGATGATTGAGCACCGGCAAAGGCTTCATCGGATGCGATCCAAATCCATAACGCTTTGTCCTTCTTCAACTTGAGAATGGAATCGTCCTTGGTGGGATCGGGCATCGATTCCTTCTTCAGGACGTTCGCCCGGCGGCCAAAGACCTGCCCGCCCCAAAAGGAGATAATAGGGTCTATGCTTGCGCCCGCGGTTTTTGGTGGCCGCTCCGGTTGATAGCGACCAGCCCTGCTCATACCGGGGCAATGCGGTAAGGAACTTGAGCAGTTCCTTAGAAGGCTGTAATCTCATTTGTAGGCAACGTGTCTGAGCATAGCGGTCTTCCGTCTTGAGCCGGTTACGAAAGGAATCCTGGCCATTCGCAGTGTTGCAAATGCGGACAGCTCCAGGATTCCGCGCGGAATTGCCGATAATTACGCAAGAGGCCTAAGCAGGTGGCGGATCTCGGGTAGCCGCCTGCGGTTTAGACGGAGATGAGGATTGGACTAGCCGCAAACAAATCCAATCGGGAATGCAATTCATATGAGGCGCACATTATGAACAAGATCATCCTGGCCGATTCGCAGGCAATTTTTCGCGCGGGCACCGCCAAGGTGCTGGCTATGGACGACGATCTGCGCATCATTGCTCAATGCACGGATTTGGATCGCATGCACCATGCGATCACCACCTTCCCCGGCTCGATCGTAGTGTTTGCCGCTTCGCTGCGGCCGGACCTGACCCGCCTGCGCCTCCTGCTGGAGAGCGCGGGCAGCCGCGGCATTGTGATTGCCGAGAACAATGATGCCGCCGGCGCGTATTTGCAACAAGGCTTTCGCGGCGTGGTCTTTCGCAGCGTCACCGGACCCGCTTTGGTGGAGTGTGTGCGCCGCGTCGCCGCTGGGGATACTTGGCTGCCGCCCCAGTTGATGCAGCCAGACTCACCCGAAGAGGATATGGTGGGCACGCGCGTCCGCGACCGGCTCACCCCCAAGGAGATGCGTATCGTGGCCCTCATCGTTCAGGGTTGCAAGAATCGCGAGATCGCCACCCGCCTCAAGACTACAGAGCAGGTGATCAAGAACTACCTGCGGTCGATCTACGACAAGACCGGGGTCAGCGACCGTCTGGAACTGGCCTTGTTCACCATCCACCACCGGGTGCTGGCGCAGGCCGCCGCGGAGGTAGGCAGCAAGCTCGAAGCCGAGGAGCATGCCGTTCAGGCAGCCATGGCGTAAAGCATTGATAATTTTTGGCTTCTCCACTGCGCGTTGAGGAGCCAGGGATCAGAGATCAGAGATCAGAGATCAGAGATCAGGGGGCGGTTGTCGCGGGCGGCAAGGACCAGGAGAGCCCAGCGTTGCCATGGGCGAAGACCTCAAATCCTCTGCAAATTGGCGAACTTCTCCATCAGCTTCTTCATGCCGTGACGGTTGAACAGGACGGTGAGCTTGGCGTCTTCGCCGTCGCCTTCGCGCATGAGGATGATGCCTTCGCCGTATTTGCCGTGGCGGACGCGCTGGCCTTTTTTCAGGCCCGTGGCGCCTGTCGGCTCGCCGATCTCCACGGTGGCCGGGCGGGGAAAGGCTGGGCGGGGCAAGGAACCCGGCTTGCCCATCCCCGGCTTGCCGCTCCCTACCTTTCCTCCAAAGAAGCGGGCAATGTTGTCGATGGAATTCGGCGCTTGCGGCGCTTCCGCGCTCTTTGGCGCTTCCGCGCTTGCGCTCTTTGGGTTGGTTCCAAGATCGGCACCAAGTCTTTGCGTCTCCTGGCTTTCGTCTTCGTAGTTGTAGTGCTTGTCGGCGAAGTCGCCGGAGTGACCGCGCGTGCGGCCGTAGGTGTTGGGGTAGCCGGGAGTGGACCAGGACGAGGGCTGAGGCCGGCTGCCGAGGTTTTCGATTAACTGGCCGGGCACCTCTTCAAGGAAGCGCGAGGGGATGCTCATCTCCGGGGCGTCGTTGCCGTACCTTCTCCGGTAGTGCGCGCGGGTGAGGACCAGCGAAGTCATGGCGCGGGTCATGCCCACGTAGCAGAGGCGGCGCTCCTCTTCGAGTTCGTCGCGATTGTTGAGGGTGCGGGAATGGGGGAAAAGGCCCTCCTCGAGGCCGGCGAGAAAAACAAGAGGGAATTCGAGACCCTTGGCGGCGTGCAGCGTCATCAGGGTAACGCGGGCATCGGGGTCGAACTGGTCGGTGTCGGAGGCCAGTGCGGCGTGGTCCAGGAACTCGGCCAGGGTCTCACCGCGGGCTTCGGCGTCGTGGGCGGCGTTGGCCAGTTCCTTCAGGTTTTCAATGCGGCTGAAGGCCTCCGGCGAGCCTTCGGTTTCGAGTGCTTTGATGTAGCCGGTGCGGTCGATGAGGAAACGGATCAGCTCCGGAAGGGTAGCGGCGTCGCCGGGAGTCCGGAATGCGCTTCCGCGCCCCTTTTCGTCTTCCGCAACCTCTTCCGCGTCCGATTCAGAATCGGGTTTAGGCTGAGTTGGAATGCCAGGTCTCTCCGCCGCGGCGGACGGGACCTGGGGCACCCGGGAAACTCGCGCCCGCCCGCCGAAGTCGAAGCCGGCGGCGGATTCCGCGCTGACTGAGTCGGCATTGGCGGAATCGGTTCCCGCGCCGAACTCGAAGCCGGTGTCGGACTCCTCCTCCTGCACCACGTCCGCCGAGAGCCTGCCGGCAAAGTCGGGATCCATCATCGCCTGGGCGTCGAGAATAAGCTGGCGGAAGGACTCGATGGCCATGAGCGCGCGGTTGGAGAGGAGGCGATTGGCGATGGCGGCGCCGAGAGCGTCCCAGGTGGAAGCCCCGGTTTCCAGAGCCAGCCGTTCCAGAGTTTCCAGGGTGGTTTTGCCGATGCCGCGAACCGGGGTGTTGATCACGCGCTCCAAGGCCATGGAGTCATGCGGATTGCGGATCAGGCGCAGGTACGCGAGCAGGTCCTTGATCTCGGCGCGCTCGTAAAAGCTGAAGCCGCCGACCATGGTGTAGGAAATGTTGTAGCGGCGCAGGGCCTCCTCGAACAGCCGGGATTGCGCGTTGGTCCGATAAAGGACTGCGCAGTGCGACCCTCCGGGATTCTCCCCTTCGCCGGAGTCGGCCTGGCGGAGAAACTCCTGAATGCGGTCGGCAATGAACAGGGCCTCGTTCTCGCCGTCCGGGGCCTCGTAAAAGCCGATCGGGCTTCCGCCCTGGCGGTCGGTCCACAGCTTCTTGCCCTTGCGGAGGACGTTGTTGGCGACCACGGCTCCGGCGGCCTCCAGAATGATCTGCGTCGACCGGTAGTTCTGCTCCAGCTTGACTATGCGGGCGTTGGGGAAATCCTTCTCGAACTCGAGAATGTTGCGAATGTCGGCGCCGCGCCAGGAGTAAATGCTCTGGTCCTCGTCGCCGACGGCGCACACGTTTTTGGCTTCGCCCGCCAGCAGCTTCATCAGCTCGTATTGGGGGCGGTTGGTGTCCTGGTATTCATCCACCAGCAGATAGCGGTAGCGCCGCTGGTAGCGCTCCCGGGCTTCGCCGGAAACCTTGAGCAGGCGCACGGCTTCCAGGAGCAGGTCGTCGAAGTCCAGGGCGTTGTTCTTGCGCAGCTCGGCCCGATAACCCTGATAGATGTAAGCGATGCGCTCGCTGTTGGGACCCTTGGAGGCAAGGTAGAACTCCTGCGGATCGATCATGTGGTTCTTGGCCCAGGAGATACGGCCCAGGACCGCGCGCGGCGTGAGCTGCTTGGTGTCAAGCCCCATGCGGCGCATGACCTGCTTGACGATGGCCTGCTGGTCGTTCTCGTCGTAGATGGCAAAGGAACGGGTGAGGCCTTCACTGCCCACCTTGAGGGCCTCGATGTCGCGCCTCAGCACCCGCACGCAAAACGAGTGAAAGGTGGCGATGAGCGGCTTGGCCAGGGAGGTGTGGCCGAGCAGGCGGTCGACGCGCTCGCCCATCTCGCTGGCGGCCTTGTTGGTGAAAGTGACGGCCAGGATAGTGTCGGGAGCCACGCCCTTTTCCTGGATCAGCCAGGCGATGCGGCTGGTGATGACGCGGGTCTTGCCCGAGCCGGCTCCGGCCAGAATGAGCAGCGGGCCATCCGTGGCCTCGACGGCGACGCGCTGGGCGGGATTCAGGTTGGCGAGGAGCGGCTCCAAAGGGCAAGTCCGGGCGGGAAGGTTCCTTGATCCAGTGTACCGTTCGAGGGCTGTGGGCGGCTGGCCCCGCAAGTTCGGGTAACGTCTGAAATCTGCGACGATTTGGGAAACGCTAGTCCTCCCCCATAAGGCGAGGGCCAAATGCGTACCCGCAGGTGGCTAGAACGAGTTGGAAAAGCAACTCCCATAACGAAGCCCAGCTTCGGCTAAACAGAAGGCAAAAGAAAGCGACTGGGACAATACCGACGCCTGCAAACGCCAGACCGAGGATCGTTAGAAACCATCCCCACCCCGCGTGCACTACCACTGCGCACCACGCAATTAGCGTCATAGCCCAGACGTAGCCAGACATGTAGAGAAGGAAGCCGGCAAACCATCGGAAACGCTTCACGGGAGCCGCTATAAGCAGAGTGAGCAGGTTGAGGACGAAGAGCAACTCGCCCAGGTCAATCAGCCAGCCTACAATTCTGACGATCATTTCGATCCCCTTGCGCACTCCGTTTGCGGTGGAGATTAGTATAATCACTTTGTCATGAATGGTATAGGTTCAGCCAAGCGAAAGGTTGAGCGTGCAGCGGAGCATCTGAAGACGCTCGAACTTTGCGCCGCCGGATACACGAGTGACGATATTAATCTTGTCGTCGATGAGAGTGAAGGCACAAAGAAACTTCGCTTTCCCACCGAGCCTCCCATCGAGATCGCTATTCTCGCCGGGGAGATTGTTTACCAACTGCGCTCCGCGCTCGACCACTTGGCTTTCGAGCTCGTCAAGAGTAAGCCCACTAGAATCGCATTGCCGAAAGATTGGGAACGGGATTGCCGCTTCCCTTTGTGTCTGAACGTGCCCACTCAAGGGAGTCCACCCATCCCTTACGCACTGCCTGTGCCCTCCAGTTTCTTTAAGAAGTCCCTTCCTTGCGTCGCGCCTGAGGTTGTTGCAGAGATCGAGCGGTTGCAGCCATACAACGGAGGGAATGGTCCGACGCAACTGGGATGGATTGGGCAACTTGCCAACATTGACAAGCATCGTCATTTTCACATCGTTATTCCGCAGGCCTACCAGATGGAACATATCCGGTCCGCTACTCTCGATAGCGAGATAATCTACCGCTTGCAGGACAGCGCGGAAATTAAGCCTACGCTCCACGATCCCGCAGAACTTCAAGATGCCGCGTATGTGCAGCGCGGCGTTGGCAGCCCGTTTGTGTCGTTCGACGAAGGAGCGTTGCCGCAGGAGTTGGCGGACCTTGCCATCGATAATGTTCTTGGGCTTTGCATTGATGCTGTGGATGGAATTGTCATCCCGAAGTTCGAGGGATTCATTTAGAGGCACATGCGCCGCACCCCATGCGGGGATGGTAGTTTGGTGGCCCTCGGTTCTTCAACATGGTCTCTCTCTCCTTCTTGGACTAGTGTGAATTGGGATGTGCGGGAAAGTCAGCACAGGGCACAGGGAAGGATGGGGAGAGTTCGGGGAGAGTTGAGAAAAGCTGGGAGTTGTTAAGCAGGGAGGGTTCACGGAGTCTTAGGGGAAAACTTGGGAGTTTGTGGCAAAGTTAGCGGGGAAGTTGTTGAATCGAAACGCCTAAGGATTTTGCGAGTTTAAGGCGCGTTGACCGATATGGCTTTGTCTTGTTCGCTAGAAAGTCATGAGCTGTAGCGGGAGCCACGCCGGATTCGTTTGCCCAGTCCAGGATTGACCAACCCTTTGCCTCCAGGATGGTCTTAACGAATGCTTCGCGGGTTGGTTTGGGCTTCTCTGCTGGCTGGGCTGGAAGCAGAGCCCTGCTGGCGGTTTGCGGCTTGACCATGGCAGTTCCATCTGGCCTTACAAAGTGCTTTGCCGCCTTCAGCAATGCGTCCATTGGGTCTGATGCGAGGACGCAACCGGACTCGTACCAATTCAGAATTGACCGGACAAACTCCTCCTGCGTACCTGTCCAGACCAGCGCGCGAGCCTCCGCGCGGATCGCAGCCAATTCGCGTTCGTGGGCTATTTCGGCACTTCGTTCTTGGCTCTTGTGGAGGTACTCAAAAAAACGATCTTTGGTGTTCTCTAAGTGGTCGCTCATCGCTCCCTTGATTCGGGCGCGAGAACGAGCTACAGTGAGGGTATCAAGCCGCTTCACCGAATCGCCCCGGCCTCGCGCCGGGCGTTTCGCTTTGGAGCAACCAGTTTATCTGGTTTGGGGTCTACTCTGCTTTCTTCCGCGGTCTTCCGCAGAGCAATCGTTAGCTGTTTTCCTCCAACGCAGATCAAAGACGCTACCCAGGTTTGCATTCTTGACGCCTTTTCCTCAATTTCCGAAACCGGGCGCATTCCGCACAGCCCGGCTTGGGCCTAGACTCGTCAGATATGGCCACCATCCCCGATCTGACTCTGGATGCAGGACTGCCCGCGAACATCGACGCCGAGAAGACCATCTTGGGCGCCATTCTGCTCGACAACGCCGCCCACTCAGAGGCCGCCGAACAGCTCGCATCCGACGACTTCTCGCTCGACTCGCATCGCCGTATCTTCTTGCGCATGAGCGAGTTGATGGACTCGCAGCACGCCGTCGATATCGTCACGCTGTCCAACGAACTGGCCCGCTCCAAGGAGATCGAGTCCGTCGGCGGCGTCGCTTACCTGGCCTCGCTCACCGAGGGTTTGCCCCGCCGTCCGGTCATCGAGGAGTACATCCGCATCGTCAAGGACAAGAGCCTGCTGCGCAAGCTGATGGGCATCTGCTCGATGGCCATCGCGCGCGCCGCCGATCAGGGCGAATCCGCCCTCGAGGTCTTGAACGCCGCCGAGTCGCAACTGATGGAGGTCACCGAAAAAGGCCTCACCCACGGCTTCCAGTCGCTCGATCAGATCGTCCGGCACTCCTTCGGCACCATCGACAATCTCTACAAGCAGAGCCGCGAGGTCACCGGCCTGGCTACCGACTTCACCGAACTTGACCGCCTGACCAGCGGACTGCAGAAGGGCGAGCTGATCATCATCGCCGCCCGTCCCTCGATGGGCAAGACCGCGCTGGCCATCAACATCGCCCAGAATGCCGCCGTCGGCCACAACGCCATAGTTGCCGTCTTCAGCCTGGAGATGAGCAAGGAGGCGCTGCTGCGCCGCATGTTGGCCTCGCAGGCGTGGGTAGACCAGCGCAAGCTGCAGACCGGCTTTCTGGGCCGCGAAGACCACGAAAAGCTACAGAATGCGTTGGGCCAACTGGTCGAGGCCCGCATCTTCATCGACGACACGGCGGGCATTTCGCTGGCCGAGATGCGCGCCAAGGCCCGCCGCCTTAGGCAGACTCACAACGGCCTCGATCTGGTGGTGGTGGATTACCTGCAGCTGATGTCGGCCACGGTGCCCTCGTCCGGCAAGCGGAATTACGAGAATCGCACCCAGGAGGTTTCGGCCATCTCCCGCGGTTTGAAGGGGCTGGCGAAGGAGTTGAACGTGCCGGTGGTGGCTCTCTCCCAGCTCTCCCGGGCCGGCGTGCAGCGCAAGGACGACAAGCGCCCCCTGCTCAGCGACCTGCGCGAGTCGGGCTCCATTGAGCAGGACGCCGACGTGGTGGCCTTCATCCACCGCGAGTCCTATTACAAGCACGACGAGGAGATGAGCGAGGCCGACAAAGCCAAATCGGAGATTATCGTGGCCAAGCAGCGAAACGGCCCCACCGATACCGTTTACCTCAACTGGATCGGCAAGTACACCCGCTTCGACAATCCCGACTCGGGGCACGGGGTCTGAATGGCAAGTTAGTGTAGGAGAAGACGATTCCCGATCTTCGGGATTCGGTTTCGCGGGGGATCCCGGTCATTCGAATGCGCAGGCTCCTTCCATTGCTTCTTATGTTCGCGTCGGCCCTGGGCGCGGCCCTGGCTCATGCGCAGGGAGGGCCGCCGTTCATCACCGACGATCCGGGCACGCCCGGCAACCGGCACTGGGAGGTGAACCTGGGCTGGATCGGCGACCACAATCCGGCGCACGCTTATTACCAGTTGCCCGACTTCGACATCAATTACGGCTGGGGCGACCGCATTCAGCTCAAGTACGAGCTGCCCATTGCCGCGGCTACGGATGAGAACAACAACACGCGCGCCGGGCTGGGCGAGTCGCTCCTGGGCATGAAGTGGCGGCCCTACGAGCATCATCGCGCCGGGGAGCCCAAGTCCGACGAGAACATGGATTTCTCGCTGGGCACCTATCCGCAGGCCTCGATCAACAACCCCACCAGCGCCGTGCGCCGCGGAATCGTGGAGAACGGGCCGCAGTACTATCTGCCGGTGGAGTTCACGGCGAAGCTGGGGCCCGTCGACGTGAATGGCGAGGTGGGGCATTGGTTCGGCAACCAGCTTGTTCCCAGCCGCTGGGGGCGCGGGCTGATTGCCGGCCATGAATTCAGCGAGCGGCTGGAACTTTATGGGGAGATCTACGACCTGCAGGACGCAAATCGAATCGGCACTGTACCCAAGCAGCGCGAGTTGACGCTGGACGCGGGCGGGCGGCAATCGCTGGACCGCGGCGGACATCTGCGCCTGCTCTTCATGGGCGGGCGCGCGCTTCAGGCGGTAACCCGGCAGAACAGCGAGCCGCATTGGATTGCTTATGTGGGCGTGCAGATCCTGCTGGGGCCCAAAGAGGCGGATGCGGGGGCAGGGAAGTGACGGCGGCGAATCGCGCCTCGGCGGTGGCAGAATAGACGTATGCTGCCCGCCGATCCAACTCCGGCTGCCCCGATTGTGCTGACCGCCGCTCAGGCCCGCGTTCTTGGCGCGCTGGTTGAAAAGGAAGTGACGACGCCGGACTATTACCCGCTTTCGCTGCATGCGCTGATCAGCGCCTGCAACCAGCGCTCGAACCGCGAGCCGGTGATGGAACTGGACGACGAGGCGGTGCGCCAGGCTCTGCACGGCCTGGAAGACCAGCGGCTGGCTGGACGCGCGCGCGGCGCCGACGGGCGCGTGGCCAAGTACGAGCACTGGCTGGGCGAGGCCTTCAACTTCAGCCGCGCTGAGATGGCGCTGGTGTGCGTGCTGCTATTGCGCGGGCCGCAGACTCCGGGCGAGTTGCGCGGGCGGACCGAACGGCTGCACCGCTTCGATGAGATCGGCGAGGTGCTGGCGGGCTTGCAAAAGCTGATGGAGCGCGAGCCGCCGCTGGTGGCCGTCTTGCCGCGTCAGCCGGGGACCAAAGAGTCGCGCTATGCGCATCTGCTTTCGGGCGCAGTGGAGTCGGCGGCGGCTACATTTGCAGCCGCGCCCGGATTCGAGCGACGCGAGGCGGGATCGGCTTCTGAATTCGAATACGGACAAGAAGATCGAATCGCGCGGTTGGAGACAACTGTGGCGGATCTGCGGCAAGAAGTCGCCGCCCTTCGGCACAAGATCGACGATCTCTTCGGGGACTGACTTGGTTGAGCTTCCGCAGCAGCCGCGTGCCTCAATGCTCGGGTCAGCGGCGTGCGCGTTGTGAATGGCGATCTTCCGCCTTCACAGCGCCGGCGAGTTATCGCCCAGCATCGCCTCCCGCACAATCTTGATGGGCGGAAAGCCCTGGCGCAGGAAGTTATTATGAAACTCTTCCAGCGAGAAGGCCGCGCCCTGCTTCTTCTTCATGTCTTCGCGCAGTTTCATGATTTCCAGTTTGCCCAGCGTGTAGTAGAGATAAGTCGGATCGCTCGTCCCGCGCTTGGTCTCCACCAGTGCGGTCTCCTTCGACTGGTAGCCTTCCTTCTGGAAAAACGCGACCGCTTCTTCAAAGCTCATCTTCCCCGAGTGCATCTCGATGCCGACGATAAAGCGCGCGTTTCTCAGCAGCGCGTCCTGGAGTTGGCCCAGCCGCAGGAATTTAGACTCCCGCTCATCCTTCGCCCCGGCGCCGGGCTGGCCATACCCTTCGTCCAGCATCATCTGCTCGCAGTAGTGCGCCCAACCCTCGATGTCGGTGTTCGCTCCCAGCAGCTTGCGCACCCGGCTCGGCGCCCGCGGGAGCCATAGGAATTGAATGTAATGCCCCGGATAAGCCTCGTGAACCGCCGTCGAAATCACCGTGCCCACGTTGAAGGAATGCATGTAGCCCTCTACCTCGTCGGGCTTCATCGACGGGTCGGGCAGAGTTACATTGAAATACGCCTCCGTCGCGCGCGTCTCGAACGGCCCCGGCGTATCCATGCTGGCAAAGGTCGTGGCCCGCATGAAAGGCGGCGTCTCTTCCACGATCGGCCGCACGTCCGAAGGAATGGTAACAATACGATGCGCTCGGATAAAGCTCACTAGCCCATCGAAGGTAGCTCGAAAGGCATCGAGCAAACGATCCGGCGCGGGATGATTCTCGCCCAGTTCCTCAAGCACGGCGCTCGGCGTCTTGTCCGGCTCAAGCTCCTTTGCAACCGCTTTGAAGTGCTCTTGATTCTTCTTGAGGTCAGCCCAGCCGATCTCCAGCAGCTTATCAAGCGGCAAATCGACCATCTCGTCATACTTGAGCTTCTTCGAGAAGCTCTCCGCGCCGATGCGGAAGTCCCCGTTGGACCTCGGAAGCAGGTCCGTCTTCAGCCAATCCAGATAACTCTTCAGAGCCGCGATCACAGTCGCATTCGTCTGCGCAAACTCCGCCTTCAGCGCCGCGTCCTGCGGGTCCGCAAAGGCCGACGGCACGTCGTGCTCGAAGAAGCTCACAATGTCGGGCAACTGCTCGATGGCGATTTCGGTGTAAACGTGCGGCGGATTCTTCAGGTTCACGCGCGCAGCCGCCAGCAGCGCCGGCATCTCCTTCTCCCGCGCTATGAGCGACCGCAACCGCTCGTCCTGCGACGCAAACTTGCGCTCCATCAGCACAAATGCTCCATTCGCGCATGTGCTTGAATAGTTGTCCGCATTCTTCTCCCACGGGCGAATCGTCTCCAGCGTCAGCAGTCTGGAATGAATATTTGATTCGACGATCTCAAAATCCTGAAGAATCGGATCGTCGTAAAGGCGAACGTCAATTTTGATCGTGACGACCATCTCGATGGGAACACCATTAGACGTTGCTGGCCTGAGCTTAAATGCCAGAAGCACTTTCTCGGCCCTCTCGATAAGATCCGGAGGGGTGTCCGGATCTCGATTCTGGATGCTCAATATCCTAGGGTTCCCTTCAGCGGAAACCGCAACTTTGAAATATACAGACTTCGATCCGAGTTCCGTAGGTTTCCGCCCTTCGTTCGCTGGCCCAGCCTGCGGTTGTTTGCTAAGTGTCTGGAGCTCTTTAAGCAACCGCTTCAAATCGGCAACCTCGGCGTCAATCGTCTTCTGCGAATAATCCTCCAGTTGCGTATCGTACTGGTGATAGCCAGCCTGCGTACCAGCCGTTGGCTGATAGCGCAAGTAAACCTGGTCGAGATACTCGTTCGAGAGCTTCTCGAACTGCTGCTTCCATGTCTTGTCCGAAGCACGCGCGGTTATCGCGGAAGACATACACACTCCCATCGCAAGCAAGGTAACTGCCTTCTTCATTCTTCCCCCTATCATCGGAGCCTTCTGCTCATCCGCTCACCGGCGCCGGCGCCAGGTTGCCTAGCACCTCGTGAATCTCAAGCAATACCTCGTCGGGCCGCACAGCGACCAAAGGATATTTCAGAAGCCCCTGCGGTGTGAACTGCGCACCCCGCTTGGCATTGCGCGCTACCAGCCGCATCAGATGCGCCGGATCGACGGCCGCGTTCTCCATGAACCGTATTTGCAGTTCGCCGCGCTTGCGATCGATCTGCGCAATGCCCATCCGCTCGCATTCCAGGCGCACCATCGCCGCCTCCAGCAGGTACACGGTCGCGTCCGGCGGCGCTCCATAGCGGTCTTCGAGCTCCGCGCGCACCTCGGCCACGGCAGCTTCGCTCGCCGCCCCGGCAATCTTTTTGTAGAGCCGCAGCCGTTGATTCTCTTCCGGAACATAACTCTCGTCGATGCGCAGCGCGATCCCCAGGTTGAGCTGAGTCGCCGGCCGCTCCTCGCTCGATTCGCCCTTCAGCTCTTTCACCGCAGCCTCCAGCATCGAGGTGTATAACTCGAAGCCCACCGCCTCAATGTGCCCGCTCTGCTCGCCACCCAGCATGTTACCGGCGCCGCGCAGCTCCAAGTCCAGCGCGGCAATCTTGAATCCCGCGCCCAGGTCGCTGAATTCCTTCAAAGCCGCCAGTCGCCTCCGTGCTATCTCCGTCAGCTCATTCTCCGGAGGAATAAGCAAGTAAGCATAAGCCCGCCGGTTCGACCTTCCCACCCGTCCGCGCAATTGGTATAACTCGCTCAGCCCGTGCCGGTCCGCGCGGTTGATGAGCATGGTATTCGCCAAAGGAATATCCAGCCCATTCTCGATGATCGTGGTCGCCACCAGCACATCGTACTCATGGCGCATGAAGGCGAGCATAACTCTTTCCAACTCCGTCTCGCGCATCTGCCCGTGGCCCACCGCGACGCGCGCCGCCGGGACCAGTTCCTGAATGCGCGCGGCAATCTCGTAAATCGACTCCACGCGATTGTGAACGAAATAGACCTGTCCGCCGCGCTCCAATTCCACTTCCACAGCCGAGCGCACAATCTTCTCGTCGAACTTGGCCACCACGGTCTGAATCGCCATGCGGTCCTTGGGGGGCGTCTCGATCACGCTCATGTCCCGCAGTCCCACCAGCGACATATGCAGCGTGCGCGGAATCGGCGTGGCGCTCATGGCCAGCACATCGATCTCCTTGCGCATCTGCTTCAGCCGCTCCTTGTGGCGCACGCCGAAGCGCTGCTCCTCATCCACCACCAGCAGCCCCAGATCCTGAAACTTGATGTCCTTCGAGAGCAGCCGGTGCGTGCCGATCAGGATGTCCACCTTGCCCATTTCCACCCGCTCGACGATATCCTTCTGCTCCTTGGCCGTGCGGAAGCGCGAGATCATCTCCACGTTGATGGGAAACTGCGCAAACCTCTTCTTGAAGGTCTCGAAATGCTGAAAGCTGAGAATGGTCGTCGGCGTCAGCACGGCCACTTGCTTGCCGTCCTGCACGGCCTTGAACGCCGCGCGCATGGCCACCTCGGTCTTTCCATAGCCCACATCGCCGCACAGCAGGCGGTCCATCGGCCTGGCCGATTCCATATCGTACTTGATGGCCCGGATCGCCGATAACTGATCCTCCGTCTCGCTGTAGTCGAAAGACTCCTCAAACTCCCGTTGAAACTCGCCGTCCTTTGAAAAGGCCGTCCCCTCGGCCGCGGTCCGCTCGGCATATAACTTCAGCAGCTCGCCGGCCATATCCTGCATGGCCTTGCGCACCCGCGCCTTGGTCTTGGTCCACTGCTGCGAGCCCAGCCGGTTCAGCACCGGCGCAGGCCCCGCGTCCGTAGAGCGGTACTTCTGAATCAGATCGAGCCGAGTCAGCGGAACATATAACTTCGCAGCCTCGGCAAACTCCAGGATCATGAACTCCACCGCGAGCCCGTCCTGCACTATCTCTTTCAGTCCCAGATACTGCGCAATCCCGTGCTCCACGTGAACCACATAGTCGCCGATGCCCAAGTCGCGAAAGTCGGAGACAAACGCTGCCGTCTTCGATCGCTTCGGCTCCGGCCGCGCCGCCACGTCCGCATCGTCGTTCAGGTCGTTCGCCCCGAAGACAACAAGATTCGAATCCAGAAAGCTCACGCCCGCCGCAATCTGCGTTCGCACAATCACCGGCACGCGCAAATCCCCGGCCAGATAACTCCCCTCATCCAGCACCGTCTCGCCGGGATGCGGGTTGCGGCTGCCCAGCCTGTAGGGAATCCGATACTCGCGCAGCATGGCAGCCAGCCGCTCCAAGTCGCCCTGATGCGCCGCCGCCAGCACAATCCGCGCCTCCGCCTCCATCAGGTTGCGCAACTGCTCCGTCAGCGCAGGAATCGACCCATGAAAGCGCAGTGTTGGCCGCGTATTCAGCTCAATCTCGCCCAGCGTGCTGTCCTCGTCCAGCACATCCACCGCGCCCAACTGATCCAGGTCCAGACCCATGTGCGCGTCGAGTTGGGCCTGTAACACCTCCGGCCGCAGATAGATATCCTCGGGCCGGATCAGCGATCCGATCCCCGATCGCTCGTGCCGCTGCTCGACCTTGTTCCACCAGCGGTCGATCTGGTTGCGCACCATCGCCGGCTCTTCGATAAACAGCGCGCACTTAGGCAGCAGAGTTAGCAGCGACTTATCCGCCCCGGCCACCGTGCTGAAGAACTCCCACCCCGGAAAGACGCTTACCCCGCCGGCAGCAGCCATGCCGGCGGCCATGTCCCGATTCTCTTGCGGGTCATCGCCGTCGCCTTCTAACTCCACCCGCTGCCGGCTCAGCCGCCCATGCACCGCGGCCAGCAGCCGCTCCGTCACCGGCGTCTCGGTCAACGGCAGCAACTGCGCTTCTTCCAGCGCGCTCTGCGACCGCTGCGTCTCCGGATCGAATTTGCGGATGGTCTCAATCTCATCGCCGAAAAACTCGATGCGCACCGGCCGGTCGGCCTCCGGCGAATACACATCCAGAATCCCGCCCCGCCGCGTGAACTGCCCCGGCATCTCCGCCAGGTCCATCCGCGTATAGCCCACCGCGGCCAGGTGCTCGGTGAGCACCTCCACGTCCACTTCTTCGCCGCGCTTCAGCGTCACGGCGAGGCCGGCATAGTAGCCGCGGTCGAAGAGCCGCATCGCCGCCGACTCCACCGGCGCAATCAGGATCGAAACCGCCCCGGTGGCCAGCTTCCACAGCGCCGCCGCCCGCTGCTCCTGCACGTCCGGATGGGGAGATAGATTCTCGAAAGGAAGCACATCATGGGCCGGCAGGCGCGCCAGTTGCGCGGGGTCCACCGCCCCGGTCAACTCGAACCCGGCCCGCAGCATCGGCTCGAGCGCTTCGGCGGCCTTGTTATCGGCCACCACCACAATCACCGGCTGCCGTGCCGCTCGCGCCATGAGGGGCAGATAGATCGACCGCGCCGTCGCCGTCAGCCCCGACACACGTCTCCGCCCCGCACCCAGGCTCAGATGCCTTCGTACGCGCTCAAACCCCGAAGAGTGCTCCAGTTCCGCAAAGACCTCGCGGACAAACGGGAGAATCATGTGCTGTCAGTTTAGCAGCGGGAGTGTGCGGGAGGAATCTCCGGCCCCTCCCATCCGGCGAGGAACCGGTTCGATCTGGAAGCCACTGAACACCGAATCATTTTCTCTCGGGTTCTTGAAAGTGCAGCGGAGTGGCAATGGCAAAGACTCAGAGCAAGAGACGCCAGAAACGCCGATTTCCGCGCACTCGAAACCGCTTTACCGATCCCAGAAATGCGCGTTTTGTCCAGCTCCTTCCACGAAGAGCGCACCCGCATACGCGCCATTGCAAAGTTCTGTGCGCGGGGACCAGCCCAAAGATGGCCTTCGAACCGCACCCAACCCTTACCCCATGGCATGAGGGTCCGGGGCCGTCTTCAGGCTCTTGTGGTGGCGGACGTCCGCTCCTTGCACCCAGAAGATCACGTCCTCGGCGATGTTGGTGGCGTGGTCGGCCACGCGCTCCAGGGCGCGGCTGATCATCAGCGCGTTCAGCGCTTGCGGAGCCAGATGGCTCTGCTCTTCCATCACCCCGGTCAGCGACTTGTAGGCCGCCCGGTTCATCGCGTCCACGGCGTCGTCCATGGTGAGCACGTTGAGCGCCATCTCGGCATCGCCCTCGATGAACGACTGAATGCTCTTGCGCACCATCTCGGCGGCCAGCGACGCCATCCTGGGAATATCCACCGGCAGATCGGCCGCCGCCATCTGCTCCATGTTCCGCACCCGGTCGCTGATGCTTTTGGCCGCGTCGCCCACCCGCTCCAGGTCGGCGTTGATTTTGATCACGCTCAGGATGAAGCGCAGATCGATGGCCATGGGCTGCTCCATGGCCAGCAGGTCCAGGGAGGACTGGTCGATCTCCCGCTCCAGGCGGTTGATGGCGATCTCGCTGCGGCTGACCAGGTCGCAGATGGACAGGTCGCGCACGCGATAGGCCTCGATGGCGCGCTGGATGGCCTGCTCGGCCAGCCCAGCCATCACCAGCAGTTGCTCCTTCAAATCGTCAAGGCTTTGCTGAAAGCGTATGCGCGTCATCCGAACCTGCCTGTGATGTAATCCTCGGTGCGCTTGTCGCTGGGGTTGGTGAATATCTTGTGGGTCGAGTCGAACTCCACCATCCGCCCGTTCAAGAAGAAGCCCGTCTTCTCCGCCACGCGCGCCGCCTGCTGCATGTTGTGGGTCACAATCACAATAGTGTACTGCGACTT
>Ga0187890_10000425_pt1 | contig 29735 bp, 29 predicted proteins | sample June2016WEW_21_1_FD_133005 | JGI IMG/M metagenome (GOLD analysis project Ga0187890, IMG submission 133005) | Peatland microbial communities from SPRUCE experiment site at the Marcell Experimental Forest, Minnesota, USA - June2016WEW_21_10 | ecosystem: Environmental > Terrestrial > Soil >... | reverse complement strand
TCTGCCGCTGTATCACATCTACGGACTGAACGTGGCGCTGAACCCGATTCTGATACTGGGAGCCACGCTGGTGCTGATGCCGCGCTTCAACCCGGCAAACCTGATCGCACTGCTCACGGAAGATTCGATCACCACCATGCCCGTGGTACCGCCCGCCATGAACGCGCTGTGCCTGGCGGCCGAGGCGGGACAGTTTCCCAAGAATCACCGAGTGCATTGGGTGAAGTCCGGAGCCGCGCCGCTGGCACCCGATCTGGCGCGCAGATTCACCGCGCTAACCGGCATTCTGGTGTGCCAGGGATATGGCATGACCGAAGCTTCGCCGGTGACCCACGTGGGGTATCTGGAGCCGGAACTGTACCGGCCAGATTCTATCGGGCATCCGCTGGCGCAGACGGAGTGCCGCGTGCTGGGGCAGCAAAATATGGGACAGCAGAATCTGGCCGCTTCGGCGGGCAGTACGGCGGAGGTTGCCACGGGTGAGCCGGGAGAGTTAGTGATGCGGGGTCCGCAATTCATGCAGGGCTACTGGAAGGAGTCGGAGGCGACTGAGGCCGTGCTGCGCGACGGATGGTATTGGTCCGGTGACATTGTTACGCGCGATAGCGAAGGCTTCTACCGAGTCGTGGACCGTCGCAAGGAGATGATCAAGTACAAAGGATTCCCGGTAGCGCCGGCAGAGGTGGAGGCGGTGTTGCTGGAGCATCCGGCAGTGCGGGAGTGCGGAGTGGTCGGCCGGCCGGATGCGGCGGCAGGCGAGATTCCCGTGGCATTCGTCGCGCTGCGCGACGGCTTTGTAACTTGCAAGAAGATGGAAGACGAGCTGTGTGCCTTCGTCGCCGACCGGCTGACCCACTACAAGCAGCCGCGCGAAGTGCATTTTGTAGAGGTTGTCCCCAAGACGGCCTCGGGAAAAATTCTCCGGCGCGAGTTGCGCCAGTTGATTCGCTGACCGTCAGAGATCAATCCACTTTTGACTAATCCCAGTCGAAGGTAGGCTTCCTATTCTAAAGAATTCAAGAAGACGATTCGGGCAATCGCTTTTTTGGCGATCTGCATCCCCGTTGCTATGCGGATCGACTTGCGATAGTATTTCTGCCCCATGGTCCGAATCCTGCTGCTGTTCCTGCGCCGGTTGTGGCTACCGCTGGTAATGTTCGCCGGATTCAGCCTGATGTGCGTGCTGGTCTACCGCAGACTGGAAGGGTTGGCCTGGCAAGACGCTCTGTTCTGGATGATCCAGCCGCATGCAATCGACCCCAAGCGCGTGCACAATGCCACCAAGCTCTTCTCGATTTTCGTGTACTGCGGTGTGTTTGCCTTTCAGATCTGGGTGGCGGAGCGGGTGGCGGTTACGATCTTCAACCGGCAAGGTATGGAGGCCTGGAGAACCATGGTGAACGATGTCAGCATCGACAAACTGCACGATCATTTCATCATCTGCGGCTACGGGCAGGTCGGCCGAACCGTGGTGGACCAGCTTAGCCGCCTGAAGATTCCGTTTGTGCTCATTGAAACCAACGAGGGATTGTGCCGCGAACTGCTGAAGGAGAAAGTGCTTGCCATCCAGGGCGACGCCAAGCGGCACGATGTGTTGCAATCCGCCGGGATCGAGCGCGCACGCGGGGTCTGCATTGTGATCGACAATGACGCCGACAATCTGTACATCACGGTGACGGCGAAGGCGCTGAATCCGAAGGCACGCATCATCACTCGGGCTGGGCAATCCCGCTACGCCCAGGCTATGCGTAATTCGGGCGCGGATGAGGTGATCATTCCCGAATACGAAGGCGGATTGATGACAGGGCGCATGATCGCCAAGTTCTATCCCAATACACATGCCAATCTGGAGTAACGCGGTACCCAAGATATAGCCCGCCGTGGCGAATAGAACGCGGGAACTTTTCCCGCAAGCATCCGTAACTACTGGTGAGACGGCGCTGCGATCAACCCAGCGCCGGCATCAGGAGGCGTTATGGACGGCAACTTTGTGGGACTGGCGGCAGTGGTGATGATATTTGGAATCCCGATGGCGGCCATGTACACGTTCTTCCGCGTGCGCAAGCTGCGCAGCGAGGAGCGGTTGGCGGCGATTGCGCGGGGAGTAGATGTGCCGATGCAGCCGGAGCTTTCGGAATCGGCTCGATCCCGGCGCTCAGGAATTCTTTTGGTGGCCGGAGCCATTGGCTATATCGTGACCTTCATCCTGATCGGTCGTCAGGAACCCGAAGCGATGGTTGCGGCCACATTCGGCGTCATTCCTCTGGCAATCGGCCTCGGCTTCTTTGTGGATTACGCGCTGATCCGGCGGGACGCGCGCGCACATTGAGGCTTGGACGCCGGACAAGATCATTGGCCGGTGAGAAACTTGTATTGAGCGTCAGTTAAGGGAACCACGCTCAGCCGGCCTTGCCGCACCAGCGGGGAATCGGCAAATAGCTTATTCGCCTTCACTTCGGCCAGCGTGACCGGCTTGGCCACCGGCTTGCCAGCCTTGATTTTCACCTGAGGATTCTTGGTGTCCGATGCGTCCACCGACACAACGGACGCGGTTCCCACCGCACTTTTCTCGTCTCCAGTGTGATAGATGACTAACGCTTCGCCCGTCTTCATGCCGCGCAGGTTCTTGACCGCGGCGGGATTGGTCACTCCATCCCAGATGGTGGTGCCTTCGCGCTGGAGGTCGGCAAAGGAATACACGGTAGGCTCGGTTTTGAGAAGATAGGGCATCGGCAAATTCTACTCTGCAAGGCAGATTCACATCCAGCATCAAACAATCGAACGCCGCTGTCATGCTGTTGCGCAGAACCTAAAATACGAATGGCACAAGCGCCTTTACGCGAGCTTTATAGGCGGGATATTCATCTGGAAAGTGCCTCAGGAGGAGACCTTCCTCTTGCTTCAGTTTTATCCAAAAGCCAATGATGAACAACAATAGCCCCGCGAACGCAACAAGCAAGCCGGACGCAATGGCCGTTCCCAAACCCATGAGCAGATGGCTGGTATAAATCGGATGACGCACGAAACGATATGGCCCCCGTTCCACAAGTTTGTGCTCCTGCTTGAACTCGACATCTCTGCTCCAATCGTCCCCTAGCGTTTTGCGTGACCAGATGGCCGCGAAGAGTCCGAGCGCACAAATCGCAACTCCCAGCGATTCCGCAATCGCTGTATGCGGCATTACCACCATGCCAAACGGATGTGCTCCCGCCACGCCAAACAGGATGTAGCCCAGCCAAACCGGCACCCTGGCCAGCCTGCTGGTACGGCTCTGACGTTCTGCCGCTGGCTTGATTGAGCGGGCGCTGATGTTCCAATACAGAACGAGGAGGATCCAGCAGGCGACGATCAATAGTCCGGCTACCATGAAATCGGATCATATCGTCGCAGTGTCCTACTTAGCAATACTGATGGCCTCGCCCCGATCCGTAAGCGATGAAGAGTTATGGATTGGGCGCACATTCGCTGTCTTTTATGCGTCTGCCCTGTCTATTGCGGTTTTGCGTTGGGATCAGGGGACGGTGCCTTGTCGTCCTTTTTCTCTTCAGGGTGGGCTTGGTAAATAGAGTACTGGTTTGACGGACGCTTCAGCTTGATGGTGAAGTCCATCGTGGCTCGGTCGACGGTATAGTCATCGCCGAAGGTCTGGAAGCCGGAAGCCATCACTTGCACCCGCAGTTTGCCGTAGGGTATGCCGTCGAAGCTGGTCTTGCCCTCGGCGTCGGTTTTTACCTCGATTCCGCCCTTGCCCTGCTTGCCGCTCGTACTTACGGCGTGCATGATCACGATGGCACTGCGAATCGGCTTGCCATTGTCATCTTTCAGGATGAGAAAATTCAGGACCGCGGTAGGTTCCTCGGCATCGTGCTGTGCGCTAGCAACCGCGACCAGCGCAAGAATCAAGAGCAGGCAAGTAAGTATCTGAGTCTTCATTTTCATCTTCCACGATATCTTACCGGTTCATACCTGCACATTCTAGCGAGAGCAGTAGTTGTAGAAAAGAAAGAACCGCAGGCGTGTCTGATTCAGACCTTCCCGGTGGAACGGGTCTTGCGGTCCGCGTCAATGGTCTGGGTTGTAAGTTGCATAATATCGCTGGCAATACGGGCGGTGTCATGGCGGGCGACGCCGGCCTCTTCCAGATAATCTCCGAGAACCGGGATCACTCCCAGAGCTTCGATGGCATCGAGGTCGGCAACGATCTGGCAGGCGCCTTCCAGCGCATACTTTGCCTTCAGCTCCGCGGAAACGGGCGTGCGGTTGATCAGGGCATAGTCGAAGATTTGCCGGTGGGCGTGGCGATTCAGGGCCCGGATGTGATCGGCAGCAGTTAGCCCGAGGCTTTCATTCGCCTGAGTCATCAGGTTGCAGATGTAGACCTTGGTCGCGGGCGAATTGACGATGGCGTCGGCGATGCCATGCACCAGCAGATTGGGAATGAGGCTGGTAAACAGGGACCCCGGACCGATGCTGATGATATCGGCCCGAGCGATGGCATCGAGCGTCTGCGGTAAAGGATCGACATCGGCAGGAACGAGGAAGAGTTCCTGGATGCGGACTTTGCTGGCGGTAATCTTGGTTTCACCGCGCACCCGGGTGCCGTCTTCCATCAGCGCTTCCAGTTCGATGTTGGAAGTGGTGGCGGGATGAATGTGGCCGCGGGTGAGCAGGATTTCGGAAGACAGGCGCACGGCTTCGGAGAAATCATGCGTGATGGAAGTGAGTGCCGCCAGGAACAGATTGCCGAAGCTGTGACCCTCGAGGCCGGATCCTTTTTCGAAGCGGTGTTGGAAGAGTTGAGAGAGCAAGGCCTCATCCTCGCTGAGGGCGACGATGCAATTGCGGATATCGCCCGGAGGAAGCATGTTGAGTTCCTTGCGCAGGCGTCCGCTGGAGCCGCCGTCGTCGCTGACCGTGACCACGGCGCAGAGGTCACGAATGACGGGCATGCCGGGGAGAGCTACGGGCATCTCGGCCGGAGTGAGAGCGAAGCGCTTGAGCCCCTTAAGCAGAGTGGAGAGGCCCGTGCCGCCCCCGATGGCGACAACCCGGACGCCGCGCTCGCGCGTGGCCTTCTCCAGAGACAATAGCTCAGTAATTCGGGGTGCCATCGAAGAGTCTCGGTTGCCGCCCTAAAAAGATTCGTCTTCCGGGAAAGATGGTTCCGCGGAAGACGAGTCGGCCGCGGGGTCTGGATACAACAGCTCGGTAAAACGAGGATCTTCAGCCAGATTGTGGAAATCCGAGTCATTACGCGCCTGGTAGCGCAGAGTTGTATTCAGGCGAAGCGCTTCGTCCAGATGCTTGAGCGAATCTTCCACATGACCTGTCAGACAATCGAGCGCGGCCAGGCCGTAGACCACGAAGTCGGTCTTAGGTGCCTGCTTGAGCAATTTCTCGATGTGCTCGCGGGCGGTGATGTAATCTCCGACATTCATCAGGGAGACGGCGTAGTCGAAGTGTTCTTCGATGGTCTTGAACTGAGTCGTGGTCGAGCGCTCAAGGTGTTGGTTGCAAATGCTGAGATGAATGGTGGCCCGGTCCGTCAACTCCTTGCTGGGACCGGCCAGTACCTTCTGAAACAGTGGCTTCGCCTTGTCGAACTTGTGCTCTTGCAAGGCACGCAGCCCGGCTTCGTAATTCTGCAGGGCCTGGGCAATGCGCGGGTCGTCCGCGACCGATGCTTTCTTTGGGGTAGCCTTCTGAGCCATGTGGAGAATTTTTCCTGTGCTCGTCGTAATGGGGACTCCTTGGCTCTTGAGACTCGAAGAGCCGATACTTAAGTATCACTCAAAGGGCGGGTGTAGGGCAATTCGGGGAGCAGTACCTAGTACCCAGTACCCAGCAAAACACCTTTCGCAACGATCTCGCGGTTTTTTTCTGAGTACTAGGTACTCGTTACTGGGTACTAGAAGCTAGTTGATCGCCGCTGCCGATTCCAGGTCGATCTGCTTCCACTCGCCTTTAATGATGCCAGCACGAATCTGAGTCGCAGTCTTGCCCGCCTTGTGCTGCTGATAGGAGTAATACAGCTCCTTGAGACAGGTGGCGCAGCGGGCGCCGTGAGTGTTCTCGAAGCAGCTATGCAGGCTGTTATGGCCCATGCGGTCGCAATAGCAATAGCAGGGCTGCTGGTGAAGGACGGCCGGAATCCTCGACGCCAGTTCATAAGCATGAGTCTGGTAGGAGTACTGGGCGTCGGATCCCCACAACTGATCCTTGGTGAGGACGGCGGGAAGTTTCGTCCCTTTCGGCGGTGGGCCGGCGTTGTAGGCAGGGATGCCTGTTCCTTCTTCCTGAGGAGCGGCCCACAGAGAAGTCATGGTCAGCGTTACCAATAAGAGCAAAGCGAGGGTGAGCGCACGGTGGGCGAACTTGCGCGGAAGCGCTCGGGTCGGCGTCATAGATGTCTCCTTAGGTTCAGTTATTTTACCTGCTTTTCGATACACCGGCACAACTAGCTGCCGCCCTGGCATGATCTGTATACAATAGAAAAGCGCATGCCAGAACCTCCCAGCCCAGATTCAACCATCCGACCGATACGGCCCCTTCCTCTGGCGGGAGCGGCGGAGCCCGGTGTACGGCTGCGTCCGGCTCTGGGAGTGTGGCTGCGCGACCTGATTCTCTCGCTGGCGATCTCGGCCTTCATCATTGTCTTCATCTATCAGCCGGTGAAGGTGGAAGGCACCAGCATGATGCCGTCGCTCGAAGACCAGGAGCGCATCTTCGTCAACAAGTTCGTCTACCGGCTGGAGCCGATTTCGCGCGGGGATATTGTGGTGTTTCGTTACCCGCGCGATCCCTCGAAGAGCTATATCAAGCGCGTGATTGGCGTGGCCGGAGATCGCATCCGCATCGACGGCGGACAAGTGTACGTAAACGGCGAGGCGCTGGACGAGGATTATGTTCCCCCCGCCTACGCCGATTCACGGTCGTATCCGGAGACCGTGGTGCCGCCGGAGTGCTACCTCGTGCTGGGCGATCATCGCTCGATGTCGAATGACAGCCGGGACTTCGGTCCGGTGAACCAAAGCTATATCTACGGCAAGGCGGTATTCGGATACTGGCCGATGGATAAGCTGGGCAGAGTGCGGTAGTCCGATCCGTGGCTGGTGCCGCTTCCGATGTTCTCGGTTCCTTCCGCGTTGCCAACCTTTTGCTCTGCGCTGAGTCTTTCCCAAGGAAGGATCGCTTTGTCGGGGAGGATAAATCCATATGATTGGCCGGGTGACTACTCTTCTTCTTGTGCTGATCTGCGTGAGCTGGAGTGCGCTATTGCCGGCGCAAACTGCGCAGTTTTCGTTGCCAGAATCGAGAAAGGATGAATGGCCAACGCCGAGCTTGGAGTCGGCCGTAATCTCCCCCGACCCGATAAGGGCAATGGAAACCGCAGTTCGTGCTGGCGACTTCAAGAAGATCGGCAGCGTATTGATTGCCAGGCATGGGAAGCTGGTTTACGAGATCTACTTCGACGGCGCCTCGAATTCCTTGCGCGATACGCGTTCCGCCACCAAAAGCATCACCGACGCGCTGATTGGTATCGCGATCGGCGAAAAGAAGTTGAGCGGCGTCGATGCGCGCGTGCTGCAGTTGCTGCCGGAACATGCGCGAAAGATGCAGAATCCTGATCCACGGAAAGACAAGATCACCATAGAAGATTTTCTGACCATGAGTTCGGCGCTCGAATGCGACGATTGGAACGATGCTTCGCGGGGAAATGAAGAGCGCATGTATCTGGTGGAAGACTGGGCGCAGTTTATTCTTGACCTTCCGGTGCGGGGGCGAATGCACTTGGGAGAGCAAATCGATCCGCCGCCTTATGGCAGATATTTCAGCTACTGCACTGGAGGGGCATTCACCCTCAGTGAAGTGCTGCAGAAAGTGACTGGGGAACGCACTGATCGCTACGCGCAGGAAAAGCTTTTTGCTCCTCTCGGAATCACCGATGCACAGTGGGTGTATTCGCCCATGAACGTCCCACAGACCGGCGGCGGACTGCGCTTGAGCAGCCGCGACCTGCTGAAGATCGCACAACTCTATTTGAACGGTGGAAGCTGGGAGGGAAGGCGCATCGTCGACGAAGCGTGGGTGCATACGTCGACCCAGCCGCATGCGCGTATCGACGACGATACCGAATACGGCTATCTCTGGTGGCTCAAATCCTTCAAGTCCGGAGGGAAAAGCTATCCCGCATTCTTTATGAGCGGCAACGGTGGAAATAAGGTTGCGGTCTTTCCAGAACTGGATTTGGCGGTCGTGATCACCAGCACGAACTACAACACCCGCGGCATGCACGAGCAAACCGAGAAACTGCTGACGGACTACATCCTGGCCGCGGTTGGGCCGTGATCTCTGCGGGATGGTTGCAGATTCTAAGCAACCGAAAATTTAATTCGAGAAGCCGTGTTCCGGGCTTGGCCGTTGGCGCAATCCCTGATAAACTCTCTAAAATCCACTCCCCGGAGCGAGAATGCAAGCTATCCTTGCGCTGGAAGACGGGCGAGTCTTCCGAGGCAAAGGCTACGGCGCCAAAGGCGAATGCTACGGCGAAGTCGTTTTTAATACTTCCATCACCGGATACCAGGAAATCTTCACCGATCCTTCCTACTCAGGGCAGATTGTTGTCCTGACCAACCCCCAGATCGGCAATTACGGTACCAACCAGGAAGATAACGAAGCCACGCGTCCGTGGATCGAAGGCCTGATCGTGCGCGAGTTCTCGAAAGTGAGCTCGAACTGGCGCTCGCAGCAGGTAACGGACGAATACCTGGAGCAGTTCAAGGTGCCCGTGCTCTCGGATATCGACACGCGGGCGCTGGTGCGGCATCTGCGCGACCACGGGGTGATGCGCGGCGTAGTCTCGACCATCGAGAGCGACGCGGGAAAGTTGGTGGCCAAGGCCAACTCGATTCCGAAGATGGACGGGACAGACTTGGCAAAGGTGGTGAGCACCAAGAACCCTTACGTGTGGGAAGTAGGCGAGCGCTCGCACGAACCGGTGGCCATGGTGGGTGTAAAGGACGAACCCGCGCGCTTTCATGTGGTGGCTTATGACTTCGGCATTAAGCAGAACATTCTACGTAAGTTACGCGGCGAAGGCTGCCGGGTGACGGTGGTCCCCGCACAGACTCTGGCGGAAGATGTGATGGCACTAAAGCCGGATGGGGTGTTTCTGTCGAACGGTCCCGGAGACCCCGAGCCATGCACGTATGCCGTCGATAGCATTCGTCGTCTGATGGGAAGAATGCCGATCTTTGGCATTTGTCTGGGACATCAACTCGTCGGCATTGCGCTCGGCGGGAAGACTTTCAAACTGAAGTTTGGGCATCACGGCGGGAATCATCCGGTGAAGCAGTTGAAGACAGGCAAGATCGAGATCACGGCGCACAACCACAACTTTGCGGTTGATCCGGATTCGCTGGCCCAGAGCGAAGTTGAATTGACGCACATCGACCTGAACGACTCGACCCTTGAAGGCCTGCGGCACCGCAACCTGCCGCTGTTCAGCGTGCAGTATCACCCCGAGGCCGCGCCGGGGCCGCATGATTCGCATTATCTGTTCAAGGAGTTCACCAAGATGATGGAGGAGTGGAAAGGGTGAGCGCTCATCACTGTCACTGTTTTTCGCAAATCGCAGGCGATCAAAGAGTTAAGGGGCGTGGTCGTAGATGAGAACTCGGCGGTCGTCCCGAAAGTGAAGATTAAATTGCAGGTGCCAGATGGCAAGGAGTTCCGCGACATCGCGGCGACCGAAACTGATCCTAACGGGCGATTTGTCTTCGAAGCCCAGCCTGCAGGAGACTATCGCCTCGTATTCGCGGGCGTGCCCCGTTTCTCCCCCGCGGCGATTCCGGTCAGGTATTCCACGACAGGGTTTAAGGGGCTTCGAGTGACATTGCCCGTCGCCACCAGCGACTCATGCCAACAGGACTAGGGTAGTAGGGTAAAAGTGGAAAAGATGACTGGCCGAGAAGGACGCGAATAGGCGCTTTGACGAGATGAAATTAATTCTGTCATCCCGAGCGAAGAAGATCGTCTGCGAAGCAGACGATCTTCGCAGTCGAGGGACCTGCTGTTGGTTTAAGCGCCGATGCTCTGCAGGCGCACAGCAGGTCCCTCCACTCGCCAGTTGACCGGCTTCGCCGTTCAACTGGTTCGGTCGGGATGACAGATTTGAGTAGCTATGGAAGGAGCACCATTACAGCGTGTACATGGTCGCTAGCAAGTCGCGCGTCTTATACATAGGAATGACGAACAATCTTCATCGCCGGATCTTCGAGCATAAGAACGATCTGGTTGAAGGCTTTACTCGGCAATACAAATGCCATCGCTTGGTTTATTTCGAGTCATTCGACGACGTGAACAAGGCGATTGACAGGGAGAAGCAACTGAAGCGCTGGAACAGAACTAAAGAAAGAGTGGTTGATCGCGCAGCGCAACCCAACCTGGGAGGATCTGGCCTCCGAATGGTATATGCGACATCAGTTCGAGCCGGAAAGGAAGCAATCAGCGTGAAAACTCTGTCATCCCGAGCGGAGAAGATCGTCAGCGAAGCGGACGATCTTCGCAGTCGAGGGACCTGCTGTTGGCTTGCAGTTTATGCGCTGCCAGCGGAAAGCAGGTCCCTCCACGCGAATAACGATCAGCTTCGCTGATCGTTATTCTTGGTCGGGATGACAGATTTAAGAATGAAGACTAATGCCCAAACGCACTGACATCTCGAAAATCCTGATCCTCGGTTCCGGGCCCATTGTCATCGGCCAGTCGGCGGAGTTTGATTACTCCGGCACGCAAGCTTGCAAGGCGCTCAAATCCGAGGGCTATCAAGTGGTGCTGGCCAACTCCAATCCGGCCACCATCATGACTGACCCGGAAATCGCCGACCGGACTTACATCGAGCCGCTCACGCTCGAATATTTGGAAGAGATTATCCGCATCGAGCGGGAACTCTCGCCCAGCGCGGGTTTCGCCGTGCTGCCAACGGTTGGAGGGCAGACCGCGCTCAACCTCGCGATTGAACTTTCCGACGGCGGCGTTCTCGAAAAATACGACGTCAGCCTGATTGGCGCGAACGTGGCCGCCATCAAGAAGGCTGAAGACCGTCTCTTCTTCAAGGACGCGATGCAGAAGATCGGGCTCGACGTGCCCAAGTCCGCGCTTGTGAACAGTACAAAGGACGGCTTGGAGTTTGCGGGCAAGATCGGCTTTCCGGTGATTATTCGGCCCTCGTTCACGCTGGGCGGCACGGGCGGCGGCATCGCCTACAACCGCGAAGAGCTGGTCGAGGTGCTTACCCGCGGCTTGGACATGTCGCCCGTCCACGAGGCTCTGATTGAAGAGTCGGTGCTGGGATGGAAAGAATTCGAGCTCGAGGTGATGCGCGACACTAAGGACAACGTCATCATCGTCTGCTCAATCGAGAACTTCGATCCCATGGGCGTGCATACCGGCGATTCCATCACCGTAGCGCCGGCACAGACGCTGACCGACCGCGAGTACCAGGCCATGCGTGATGCTTCGATCGCGGTGATCCGCGAAATTGGCGTGGATACCGGTGGATCGAACATTCAGTTTGGCGTGAATCCAGAAACCGGGCGCATGGTGGTGATCGAGATGAACCCGCGTGTCTCGCGGTCATCCGCGCTGGCGTCGAAGGCCACGGGCTTTCCGATTGCGAAGATCGCGGCGAAACTTGCCGTGGGCTACACGCTGGACGAGATTCCCAACGACATCACGCGCAAGACTCCGGCCTGTTTCGAGCCGACGCTCGACTACGTCGTCGTGAAGATTCCGAAGTGGCAGTTTGAAAAGTTTCCTGGAGCGGACGAGAACCTCGGCGTCCAGATGAAATCGGTTGGAGAAGTAATGTCGATCGGCCGCACTTTCAAAGAAGCATTGATGAAAGGCATCCGCTCGCTCGATACCGGAAAGCGCGTCGGGGGTGCGAAGATCGAGCCGAAGATCCTGACGCAACGCTTGGTAACGCCGCATCCAGAGCGGCTCGCATACATCCAGTACGCGTTGCGGCAGGGGCATACGGTGAAGCAGGTCGCAAAGATGACCTCGATGGATCCGTGGTTCCTTTATCAGCTCAAAGAAATTAACGATATGCAGCTTGAGCTGGAGAAGCATCCGATCGAGTCGGTTCCGACCGAGGTGTTGCGCGAGGCTAAGCGCATGGGCTTTTCGGACGGGCGATTGGCCAATGTCTGGCGGCTGGAAGGTCAGGAGAAAATTCGGCATCTGCGCAAGAAACACGGCGTGATGCCCGTCTACAAGCGGGTGGACACATGCGCGGCGGAGTTCGAAAGCTTTACACCCTATCTTTACTCGACGTACGAAGACGAAGACGAAGCCACGCCGACTGACAAGAAAAAAATCATCATCCTGGGCAGCGGACCCAACCGCATCGGGCAGGGAATCGAGTTCGACTATTGCTGCTGTCATGCTTCGTTTGCACTGCACGAAGATGGTTACGAGACGATCATGATCAACTGCAATCCTGAGACCGTCTCCACCGACTACGACACCAGCGACCGGCTCTATTTTGAGCCACTGACGTTTGAGGACGTGTGGGCGATTTATCAGCACGAAACTTCGAAGGGCGCGCCCTGCGGTGTGATCGTGCAGTTTGGCGGGCAGACGCCTCTGAACCTGGCTTTGCCGCTGAAGGCCGCGGGCGTAAATATTATTGGCACGTCTCCGGAGTCGATTGATCTGGCCGAGGATCGCAAGCACTTCAACAAGCTGTTGGAGGAACTGCAGATTCCGCAGGCCGCGGGCGTAATGGCGACCTCGCTGGAAGAGGCTATCGAAGGAGCGAAGCAGGTTGGATATCCCGTGGTGGTGCGGCCTTCCTACGTGCTAGGGGGGCGCGCCATGGTGATCGCCTACGACGAAGAATCCGTGGTGCGATACATGAAAGAGGCGGTCGAGTACTCGCATGATCGTCCCGTGCTGATCGATCACTTCCTCGAAGATGCGATTGAAGTGGACGTAGACGCGCTCTCCGACGGCGAAGACGTGGTGATCGGGGGAATCATGCAGCACATTGAGGAGGCTGGTATTCACTCCGGCGATTCCTCCTGCGTGCTGCCCGCGGTAGATATTCCCCAACCGCTCATGGATCGCATGCGCGACTACACTTTCAAACTGGCGCGCGCGCTGAAGGTGATTGGACTGATGAATATTCAGTTCGCCATCCCGCGCGGGAATGGCGGGGGGTCAGGCAACGGCGCGGAAGGTGGGAAAGTCTACGTGCTGGAAGTGAACCCGCGGGCCTCGCGCACCGTGCCGTATGTTTCCAAGGCCACGGGCGTGCCCCTGGCGAAGATTGCGGCGCGGCTGATGACGGGGCGCAAGCTGCGCGAATTTCTGCCAGAGAATATTGACCGCCGCACCGATCTGGACACCGGAAGCTGCTATTACGTGAAGTCGCCGGTGTTTCCATGGAATAAGTTTCCCGGTGTCGACACGGTGCTGGGGCCGGAAATGAAATCCACCGGCGAAGTGATGGGCGTGGGCGACAGTTTCGGCGAAGCCTTCGGCAAGGCGCAACTAGCGGCGGGCCAGAAGCTGCCGACGCAGGGAACCGTATTCCTCAGCGTGACCGAGCACGACAAACGAAACGTCGCCGAGGTCGCGCGCAAGTTTGTGGATATGGGTTTCAAACTGGTCGCTACCTCCGGCACGGGCGACGTGATCGAAGCCGCCGGAATGAAAGTCGAACGCGTCTACAAAGTAAAAGAAGGCCGTCCGAATGTGGTCGATTTCATCAAAGGCCAGCGCATTCACCTCATCGTCAACACGCCCACCGGACTGGAGCCGTGGTTCGACGAGAAAGCGATCCGGCGCGCGGCGGTGATGGCGCGCATTCCCACCATCACAACACTTTCGGCCGCGCGCGCAGCCGCGGAAGGGATTGCGGCGCTGCAGCGTGGCGAAGTGAGGATACGGGCTCTGCAGCAGTTGCATGCCGACCGAGTAGTCAGGGGCCGCTAGGTCGACTTACTCCGCCGAAGATTGTCACCGTGCGATACTGGATGCTCGAGGGCTATCATGCTTCTACACGGTATTTTTCCTCCCATCACCACGCCGTTCTATCCTGACGGCAACGTCTACTTCAAGAAGCTCGAGAGCAACGTTGAGCGCTATTCGCGCACGCCTTGCGCGGGCATCGTCGTGCTCGGTTCGACCGGCGAGGCCATTCTGCTTTCCGATCAGGAGCGGCGTGATGTGCTGAAGTCTGCGCGCGAGGCGGCTGCGCCGAACAAAGTGCTGGTCGCGGGCACGGGCATCGAGTCGGCGATTGAGACCCTGCGCCTTACCGAATACGCCGCTGAACTGGGCTACGACGTTGCCATGGTGCGTACTCCGCACTACTACAAGAAGCAGATGCAGCCAGACAACATCCTCGCGTTTTACCGCACCGTGGCCGATCGCTCGCCGCTGCCGGTCATCATTTACAACTTCCCTCAGGCTACCGGCTACGACATTCCTGCGGAACTCGTGATCGCACTGGCGGAACATCCGAACCTGATCGGCATCAAGGAATCGAGCGGCGCCGTGGAAAAAGTCCGCAGGATGGTGGAAGGCACGCGGCACATCCGGCGAAGCGCCACGGTGACCGAGACGTTTGAAGCGATCACGCCGCGCATGCTCGCCTCAGCGGCCTCTGGCTCGAGCGGAGACGGCGGCGAACTGGTACAAGTTTCAGCATTGGGGGGAGCGTCTTCGGGGAAAGCGTCTTCGTCGGCAGTCACGATTGTCGGCAAGATGAAAACCCGGCAGAAGGAAGCGGGATTCCAGGTGCTGGTGGGCGCGGCTCAGAAGCTGCATCCTTCACTCGACGCGGGAGCCGTGGGCGCGATTCTGGCTTTCGCCTGTCTTGCTCCGACTTCGTGTTACGAGATTTACGCGGCGTGGAAAGAAGGAGACGCCGAACTAGCCCGGCTAAAACAGGATCGCATTGCCGCCTCTGCGCAGCGCGTCGTGGGCGACCTCGGAATTCCCGGCGTGAAGTATGGAATGGACTTCAACGGATACTTCGGTGGTCCGGCGCGACTGCCGCTGCTACCACTCACCGGCGAGGTGAAAAGCGAAGTGGAGCAACTGCTGGTGGATGTGAGGAACTAGCGCGCGTCGTATTCTGCGTGAGGGCTGCATTCCTGTCGTTATAAGATCCGCCGAGCGACCAAGAGCTTGTGATCAGGATCACCTTCCCATATACTAAGTTCGAACGAACGTTCGAATCAGCGTCCGCCTTTCGATTCTTATGGGGAGTCCGTCCACCGCAGCACGAGTTTCCGCGCGCCATCGCACCGCGCTTGCGCCAGCTACCCGATTTGACCGGCGGCTGTCGGAAATCCTCATTCATGCCACGGATGTCTTCTGCAAGAAGGGCTACGAAGGCGCATCGATGCGCGATCTTTCGCGTGCCAGCGGAATGTCGCTGGCTGGGCTCTATTATTATTTCGAGTCCAAGGAGCGACTCCTCTTCCTGATTCAAAAGCACACGTTCACCACCATCGTGCAAAGGCTGAAGGCGCGGCTGGACGGCGTGAGTGATTCTGAGCAGAGGGTCCGTATCTTTATTCTCAATCATCTGGAATATTTTCTGGCGAATCAGGCAGCCATGAAGGTGCTGTCGCACGAGGCCGAAGTGCTGAAGAATGGATTCGCTACGGAATTGGCGGCCATCAAGCGCGAATACTACCGCATCTGCGTGGGGCTGATGGAGGAACTGAAACGCGAGCGGGGAATGCAGTTTTCCACACGCATCGCCGTGCTTAGCCTGTTCGGGATGATGAACTGGATCTACACCTGGCACAACCCGCGGGTCGATGCCGACGCCAAACCGCTGGCGAACGAGATGAGCGACATTTTTCTGCGGGGCGTGATGGCGGGTGCTAAGGACCACAAATAGGCACAGTAAGAATGTGTTAAAAACGAATTCGAGATCAGACATAAGGAGTCACAGAAATGGCGACGACAATGCAACCGGCGTCCGGCGAAACCACCAAGCAGCTTGTCAACTACCGCACCGGCGGCGGTGTAGCGGTGATCGAGATGTGCGATCCGCCGGCCAATACCTACACCTACGAAATGAACCGGCAACTCGACGAGGCAATCCTGCGCGCGCGCATGGAAAATGACGTCTACGTCATTTTGCTCACGGGAGCTGGCGACAAGTTTTTCTCGGCGGGCGCGAACATCAAGATGCTTTCCAGCGTCGATCCCACGTTTAAGTATTACTTCTGCCTGCACGCCAACGAAATGCTGCTGCGCCTGGAGCACACACCCAAGCTGGTGATTGCGGCGATCAATGGCCACTGCGTGGGCGGAGGGCTCGAGATCGCCATGGCTGCCGACATCAGAATCGCTCGCAAGGACGCAGGCAAGATCGGTCTTCCGGAAGTGAATTTGGGCGTGCTACCCGGCACTGGCGGCACGCAGCGGCTCTCGAGGCTGGTCGGCAAGAGCAAAGCGATCGAACTGATGGTTACTGGCAATACCTTCTCGTTCGAGGAAGCTCAGGAACTTGGCATCATCAACGACATCTACGAGCGCGATGGCTTCATGGAAAACGTGATGGAGTACGCCAAGCAGTTCTGTCCGCCAAACAAAGCTGCCAAGGCTGTGGGACGCATCAAGCGCGCCGTGCAGACGGGATGGGAGATTCCCATGGAGTCCGCGCTGGCGGTGGAGCGCGAGAATCAGCAAATCCTGTTCCAGAGTGAAGACGCGAAAGAAGGTTTGGCTGCCTATGTGGAGAAGCGGCCAGCGGTTTTCAAAGCGAAATAGCGGAACACGCAATTAGCAGTTAGCACTTAGCCTTGACGCGGCAAGGAGAGGTGAACGCGGGCGAGGGCCGAGAGCTAGCTGCTAACTGCCAATTGCTAACCGCCAGTTTTGATACGCAGCAATGATTGAGGAAATATCTTATGCCCGGCAAAGTAGCGAAAATCGGAACGTTCAGTGACTGGGAAGGCATGTTCAACGACTGGCGCAAAGATATCGGCGTCAATACCAAGGACATCGAGGCGTTCCACTTTGACACGCTCTATGGTGCGATCGATACTGAGGAGATTGAATTCGGTTCCTATAAGGGCCGCCGCAAGTGGGAGAACCTCCGTCAGATTCCCACGCAGCAGATGCGCGATGCGCTGATGAATATGATCGTCTACCAGGGCGATACAGAATTTGCCAGCGTCGAGCAGCAGCGAAATCTGCTGGAAAACGCCCCCACTGACTGGGACCGCCGTGCTATCACGCGCGTCATGATTGAGGAAATGCGACACGGTTGGCAGATGTGCGCCTTGCTGGTGGATCATTTCGGCTATTCGGGAAAGGTGGAGGCGCAGAAAATGCTGGAGCGCCGCGCGTTCGACAATCAGCGGCTTCTGGGCGCGTTCAACGTCGATGTCGACAACTGGATGGACTTCTTCACTTACACCGATTTCGTCGATCGCGACGGAAAGTTCCAGTTGCAGATGCTGAAATATTCCGCCTTCGCGCCGCTGGGACGCTCCATGTCGTACATGCTGCGCGAAGAAGCATTTCACATGGGCACGGGCAATGACGGCCTGCGTCGCATTGTGGAAGCGGGTGTGATTCCGGGCTGGCTCATTCAGAAATATCTCAACAAGTGGATCTCAAGCTCTTATGATCTCTTCGGCACCGATCATTCTTCCTCCGCGCACTGGGCTTATGTCTGGGGTGTCAAGGGTCGCTATGATGAGCCCAAGAACGAGCATGTGCCCGATCTCGATGATTTGAACGACTACAACCGGAATCTTTATCGCGACGAGGTGGCGGGTCTGATTGAACGCTTCAACGGTGCGCTGAAAGCGGGCCAACCCAAGTTGTATGCGCCGCACATCAAGTTCAATCGCGAGATCGGGCGCTGGGCCGGACAGAAGTTCCATGCGCAGACCGGGGAACCGCTCGACGACCGCGCCTACGCAGAACATCTGAAAGACTTCATGCCATCTGCGGAAGACAAGAAGCTGCTGTTGGAAATCATCGGCACAGAGAAGAAGTGGATCGCCGAGAAGAGCGGCGCTCGCGATCCGCTGGCGAGCATCGGCGAGGTCCGGAAGTCGGCGATCAATCTCTAAATCGAGAATCGCTTCGCCACAGAGGCAAAGAGACGCGGAGGAAAACATGGTCTCCACATTCGTGGAATCCAATCTTTCCCGACTCAAGGTGGACATCACACCTCGGGTAGCGCGAATTGTTTTGCGCCATGCACCGCTGAACGTCATCGACATTCCCATGATGGAAGAGCTGGCGCAGGTTCTGGGAGAGATCGAACTCCGCCCTGATATCACTGTGGTCGTCCTCAGCGGCGAGGGCAAAGCTTTTTCGGTTGGGGTCGATGTATCCGCGCACACGCCCGACAAAGTTGAGGCGATGCTGTTCAAGTTCCACACCGTGATTCGAGCCTTGGTTGCGAGCAGGAAGGTCACGATTGCTGCTGTGCACGGGCATTGCCTGGGCGGCGGCGCGGAACTGGCAATGGTTTGCGATATGGTGTACACAACCTGTTCGGCACAATGGGGATTTCCCGAGATCAAGCTGGGCTGTTATCCGCCGGTTGCATGCACAGCTCTGGCTGCGCTGGTGGGACAAAAGCGGGCTGCAGAACTGATTCTGACTGGGCGCACCATCAGCGGGACTGAGGCTGTAGCGATGGGGCTGGCGAATCGCGCAGTCCCCGATGATGAGCTGGAATGCACGGTTGATCTGACAGTTCGGGATTTGTATAAGCTGAGTCCAGCTGCGCTGGCCATCGCTAAGAAAGCCGTCTACGCGTGGGATGCAATGCACTTCGACAAGGGCCTGGCACGGGCCGAAAAGATTTACTTGGAAGAGTTGATAAAGACCGCGGATGCGCAGGAAGGTATTCGTGCGTTTATGGAGAAACGCGCGCCGAAGTGGGCAGGGAAGTAGCCGAGGCCACGAACCATGGACTACGAGATCACTCCCGAAGATGTGAAGGCGAAGCTCGAGCAGGGCGAGGACTTTACCCTGCTCGATGTCCGCGAGCCCTGGGAGTTTGAAACGGCGCACATGGCCGGAGCGAAGCTGCTTCCCATGGGTGACGTTCCCTCCCGCGCGCATCAGGAACTTGATCCCGAGGATCACATCGTGGTGGTCTGCCATCACGGCGTGCGCTCGCTGAATGTGACCGCCTGGCTGCGGCAACAGGGATTTGAGAAGGCGCAGTCAATGCGCGGCGGCATCGACGCCTGGTCGCGGCGGATTGACACGAACGTGCCGATGTACTGAAGACTGCTGAGAATCACCCACATGATCACTGACTGCCACATTCACATCCAGCCGATGGAGATGTTCAAGCCGGAGGCGCTGGAGCTCATGAAAAAGAAGCGGCCAAACTTCGAGCAAATCGTCGAATTCTGCCGCTCGCCGCAAGCTTTCTTGAAATACCTTGACGCTAGTGGCATCGACCGCGCGATGCTCATCAACTATGTTGCGCCCGAGGTGATCGGCTTCACCGGCGGTGTCAATCAGTTCATCGCGGACTACGTCAAGGAAGATTCCAGTCGATTACTTTCATGCGGTAGCCTGCATCCGCGGCATACCACGAACGTTCTGGCCGACGTGGAGCAGATTCTGCGGCTGGGAATCCGCATGATCAAGATTCATCCTCCGCATCAACTCTTATTTCCCAACGATTATCTGAACGGAGTGAAGGAACTCGAAATCATTTACCGCGCTGCCGAAGCCAACGGCTTGCCGGTGATGTTCCACACCGGAACGTCCATCTTTCCCGGAGCGCGCAACAAGTATGGCGATCCCATTCATGTGGACGATGTCGCGGTCGATTTCCCCAAGCTCAAAATCCTGCTGGCCCACGGCGGCCGTCCGCTCTGGATGCAAACCGCATTCTTTCTCATCCGGCGCCATCCCAACGTCTACCTCGACATCAGCGGCATCCCGCCGAAGACTTTGCTCAAGTACTTCCCCCGCCTCGATGAAATTGCTCACAAGACTCTCTTCGGTACTGACTGGCCGGGCCCGGGCGTGCCGGACATCAAGAGGAATCTCGATGAATTCCGCGCCCTCCCACTGAGCGAAGAACTCCAACAGCAGATTCTGAGCAAGACGGCGCTGAGTATTTGGCCCGCTTGATGCGGCGCTATTTCGGTTTCCACAATCCGACCGTATTGCCGTCCGGGTCAGCAAACCAGGCGAAGGTGCCCGTCGGAATCTCGACCGGTGGTACGAGCGTCTTACCACCCAGCGTGCCAGCCTTATCCAGATAGCCCTGCACATCGTCCACCTGCACGTAAAAGACTGTGTAGTGATGAGGTTCATGGCCGAGTGCAGAGATATGGCCCTGAATGCCGCTATCGGCGCCCGTATTGATCATCGTCGCCGGGCCCATCGCTTGCATGTTCCAGCCGAACAAGCCGGAAAAGAAGTCTGCAGTCTTGGCGCTGTCACGGCAGCCTATTTCGAAATGAACCACTGGTTGTCCCATCGCATCATCCTCTCCAGAAATGGGGAAAATAATAGCACAGCAAAAGAGGAAAAGCGTTAAGCTATCGTGAACATCTGAGTTGATACCCAGCAAACGAAAAGCCCGCGTCGAGACGCGGGCCTGTGGTTCCTGCGGCTTTCTATCTACCGGCCTTCGCGGCCTCTCCTTTGCTCCCTGACAATTCGTCAGCCAAAGCTGTTGCACCGTAGATCTTGCGCAAGGCTTCCTGGATACCGCGTGAGTCCACGGAAACGGCACGGCTCTGCACGTCGCTATACGCGAAGTTTCCCGGCAGCGACTCGATGTTGCCGTCGAAAATGATGCCCACAACTTCGCCTTGTTTGTTAACCGTCGGTGAACCGGAGTTACCGCCAATGATGTCGGCCGTCGAAACGAAGTTCATTGGAGTCTTAAGGTCCAGCTTTGCCTTCGCGTTCATCCAGCTTTCCGGCAGATTGTACGGAGGCTGGTTGTTGTGCTCAGCCGCGTGCTCATAGGCGCCGCCCATCGTCGTGAAGTAAGGAATGTGCTTCCCATTCTCCTCGTAGCCTTTCACCGCGCCATAACTCAGGCGCAGCGTGAAGGTGGCATCTGGAGGTTGGGCAAAGCCGCTCTGCGCGAAGCGCGCTTTCGCGATCAGCGTTCCATCTCGTCGCACCACTGAGTCAATTTTGTCGTCGAATTGCTTGCGGGCAGCGAGAGCATCAGGCTCGATGGCGCGCATGGCAACGATAAGCGGATCGTTACTGGCCGCGATCGCAGCCTGGCCGCCTTCGTACAGTTGTTTGCGAACCGCAACATCGTCCAGCTTGGTGCCGGCGATAATGTCTTTGGCCGCGTCAGCCGGCGTTCTGCCATTGAGCACCTTTTGCACGTCGGAGTTATCCTTGCCCAGTGCGTCCCGCATCTCAGCCAAAGAGTCTGCCAGCAGAACGGTTTCGAGACTTTTGTACACCGGCGCCGTGGAGAACAATTGCTGCTCCAGCGAGGGCAGCGCGGAATCGCGAAACTCGCGCAGCCGGTCCCCGTTCGGCTTCGGTTTCTCCTCGGCTGCTCGCACCAGTAGACGCGCCGTCAGCGGCAGTCCGGCTCCGAATACAAATCCACGCATGCGTTCCAGGTAGATAAGCTGGGGATATATCTCGCGCTGCAACTTCATGGCCTGCGCAATCTCATCCCAAGGATCAGGCGTTCCAGCGTTCCGCGCGTCTGCTTTGTAGGAACCTTGCAGCTTCGCTTCGTCCGCGGCCTTCGCGTGCATAATCGATTTATCGAGTAATCCGGACTCGTATCCGGTGAGTGCTTTCTGCGAGTTCTGCAGTCCAAAGATATCCTCTTTGGCGATTCGGGCATTTTCCTCCGATTGCTTACTGAACTCCTGCAGCAATTCGATTCGGCGCTTCAGAGTAGCCAACGCCATGGGATAGGCCACATCGCGAGTGAATTCCAATTGAGCCATGGTTTGCTGACGGTTGGTCGTGCCGGGGTGGCCGGAAACGAATATCAAATCGCCATCCTTCACGCCGGTCCGCGACCAGCGCAGATAGTTCTCAAGGCGTGCGGGCTTACCGTCTTCGTAAACGCGGAAAAACGTGATGTCAAGATCGTAGCGAGGGTAAGTGAAGTTATCGGGGTCGCCGCCAAAGAATGCGGCGTCAAACTCCGGCGCGAACACCAAGCGCACATCGGTGTATTTCTTGTATTTGTATAGGTTATAAACCTGACCCGAGTAAAAGGTGACCACGTCGCAACGCAGCCCGGTGGAGGTCGCGCACTCCTTTTCGACCTGTGACATGGCGGCGCGCTGGGCCTGTCCCGCATCGGCGGCCGACATTTCTGGCTTCACTCCGGCGTTGACCTTATCGGTTACATCCTCGATCCCGACCAGTTGGTTGAGCTCGAGATTAGGACACTTGGCCTCGTCAGCTTGCGTCTTCGCATAGAAGCCAGCCTTGATGTAATCGTGACCCTCGGTAGAAAGCTGCTGCACGCATCCCGCGCCAACGTGGTGGTTGGTGAAGGTCAAACCGTCTGCGGAAACGAACGAACCGGAGCCGCCGTTGTTAAACCGCACCGAAGAGAGCCTTACATGATCGAGCCACTGCTGTGTCAGCTCGAACCCATACTTGGCTTTGATCTTGTCCTTCGGGGCTTCGTTGTAAAGCCACATGCCCTCATCGGCCGAAGCGACAGTGGAAAAGACAAAGCACAGGGCAAGGCAAGTCGAGAAAAAGCGTTTCATGACATTCCTCCAAGGGGATTATGACCAGAGATTCCACGTGCCTCGGCGAGCTACGGACGAACCCTTCACTATACTCGTGGGAGAATTGACTGGCAAAGATATCGCGGCCGAGGGACTGGAAGACCTGGTAAGCGCCGCCACCGAAGTCCTGGACGCAAACCGAAGTCACCGTTGGGGTTTGGAGCGTAAGCGCCTCCTGGCGTATAAATGAAAGACGGTTGCATCCCCCGCGCACCCCCTCGCGCGGCTCCGGCAACGGTAATCAATCCAATTGAGCGAGAGACTATGTCCAGCGTGACCAACACTCAGGCTGCTAAAGGCCTGGAAGGCATTGTTGCCACCAACTCCAGTATTTGCTACATCGATGGTGACCGCGGCGTTCTTGCCTATCGCGGTATCGACATTCACGAACTGGCCGAGCATTCCACTTTTGAAGAAACCTGCTACCTGCTGTGGTTTGGACGCTTGCCGAATCCCGGCGAGCTGAAGAATCTGCAGGAGCGCCTGGCGCGGGAGCGTCACCTGCATCCGGCCATTATTCGGCTCCTCCGCGATGCGCCCAGAACTGCCTTGCCAATGGATGTGCTCCGCACCGCGGTTTCGGCTCTGGCTTTCTATGACGCGGACGAGAAAAACAACGATCACGATGCCAACGTTCGCAAAGCCATCCGCCTGACGTCACAGATCGCGATGATCGTTGCCGCCTACGACCGGATTCGTAAGGACAAGCCACTGGTGGAAGCTGACCACACGCTTTCGCACTCCGCCAATTTCCTGTTGCAGTTGACCGGCGCCAAGCCTTCTGCCACGGCCGAGCGGGCGCTCGATATCGCATTGATCCTGCACGCCGACCACGAACTGAATGCGTCCACGTTTGCCGCGCGTGTGACCGCCGCTACGCTGTCGGATATGCATTCGGCAATCACCTCGGCCATCGGCGCGCTGAAGGGGCCGCTGCACGGCGGAGCCAATGAAGCGGTGTTTCGCATCCTGGAGACGATTGACCGCGAGAAGGCCGACCCAGTCGAGTACGTCCGCAACCTTTTGGCGCAGAAAAAGAAAGTGCCCGGCTTTGGCCACCGCGTGTATCACACCGAAGATCCGCGGGCCACGCACCTGCGCGTGATGTCACGCGATTTGAGCCGGTCTAGCGGGCAGCCGCGATGGTACGAGATATCGGAAAAAATCGAGCAGTTCGTGAAGGCGGAGAAGAAACTGAACGCCAATGTGGACTTTTACTCGGCTTCTACTTACCACGTCCTGGGCATCGATGAAGATCTATTTACTCCCGTGTTCGCCGTCTCACGGATCAGCGGCTGGGCAGCGCACGTCATCGAACAACTCGACGATAATCGCCTGATTCGTCCGCGCGCGGAGTATCTGGGGCCGGATTATCCCAGCCCTTACGTCGCGATCGAAAAGCGCTGATAAAAGCGCCAATAAATGACCGAGAATGCGCAATTCGAGGCACTCGCGGCCTGCCGCCTTTTCGCTGCGCCATGTTCTTTGTTAAGAATGTTTCCGGTGGGTTATCGACCGGAGCAGGTAGAATAGTCAAACGATGATGCGGATTTACCTCGACAATAACGCCACCACGCCGGTTCTGCCCGACGTGCTCGAAGCCATGCGTCCTTATTTTGGCGAGCGTTTCGGTAATGCCTCGTCGATCCACCATCATGGGCAGCAGACTCGGGCCGCCGTGGAGCACGCCCGCGATTCCGTGGCGTCCTTGCTGGGCTGCCGCCCCTCAGAAATTGTGTTCACCAGCGGTGGAACTGAGGCTGACAATCTGGCGATTGCGGGATTGGCCAGTGCCGGCGACCACATCATTACTTCCAGCATCGAGCACCATGCCGTGCTGCATGCCTGCAGGCATTTGGAGGAAACCGGCTGCGAAGTGACTTATCTCCCCGTGGATGGCCGCAGCCTGGTCGATCCCGAGTATGTCCGGCGGGCACTGCGGCCGAACACAAAGCTGATTTCCATCATGATGGCCAACAACGAAACCGGAGTGCTGCAGCCCGTTGAGGAAATTGGAAAGATTGCCGCCGAGGCCGACGTCTATTTCCATACCGACGCAGTCCAGGCCGCGGGAAAAGTTCCGATTGACGTCACCCAGATCGGTTGCACCGCGCTATCGATTTCCGGCCACAAGATCCACGCGCCGCAAGGCGTGGGTGCGCTTTACGTTCGCAAGGGAACGCATCTTCAGCCGCTGTTTTATGGCGGACGCCATGAACGCTCGCGCCGCGCCGGGACCGAGAACGTCCCGGGAATTGTCGCTCTGGGCAAGGCCGCCGAGTTGGTGATCCAAGGCTTCGAGCGTGGTGACGACAAGAAAATGTCTGCCTTGCGCGACCGCTTGCAGCAGGGAATTCTCGCGCAGGTGGAGGATGCCGGCGTGAACGGCGATGGCGCGCCGCGCGTCCCGAACACGACGAACATTTATTTCGACCATATCGAAGGCGAGTCGATGGTGATCGCCCTCGATCTCAAGGGCTTGGCGGTATCTTCGGGTTCCGCATGTTCGTCGGGTGCGACCGAGCCGTCCCACGTGCTTATGGCTATGGGGCTGCAATCCGGTCGGGCGCATGCCAGCATACGCGTCAGCCTCGGCAAGCAAAATACTGCGGAAGATATCGACCTCGCCGTTGCGTTGGTGCCGGAGACCGTAGCTCGGTTGCGGGAGTTGTCGCCGGAATACAGGAAGCAAGCGGTTAATGTTTAGAATGCCAAGTCCCAAGACCATTGCCGTAGCCATGTCGGGCGGAGTCGATTCCTCCGCTGTTGCGGCCATGCTGTGCGCCGAGGGACACAACGTCATCGGCCTCACCATGCAGCTCTGGAACCAGCGCCGGCTGGCCGGACACCAGGGCATGCCCGAACAAGTCACTGGCCGCTGTTGCTCGCTCGACGACGTCTACGACGCTCGCCGCGTGGCCGAGCACCTCGGCATTCCTTATTACGTGGTGAATCATGAAGAGCGATTCGAGCGCGACGTCGTGCGTCCGTTCGTCGCCGAATATCTTTCGGGCCGCACGCCGATTCCTTGCAGCCTCTGCAACAACCACCTGAAGTTTGATCAGCTGCTCGTCGTCGCCCAGCAGATCGGCGCCGAGTCCGTTGCCACCGGCCACTACGCCCGCGTGGAGTACGACGCCGCTGGCGGACGCTGGTTGCTCAAGCGTCCCGCGGATGGCAGCAAGGACCAAACCTATTTTCTCTTCGGCCTAACCCAGGAGCAACTCAGCCGCACACTCTTTCCCCTCGGTGGCATGACCAAGCCCGAAGTGCGCGAACTGGCCCGCAAGAGCGGCTTGGCGCTGGCCGAGAAGCCCGACTCGCAGGAGATCTGCTTTGTCCCCGGCGGCGACTACAAGCGCTTCATCGATGCCTATCTCGCTGAGAGCGGCGAGGCTCTGCCCGATACCGCTGGCGAGCTAGTAACCGCGAGCGGGGAAGTGATCGGCGAACACGGCGGCATTCACAACTTCACGGTCGGCCAGCGCAAAGGCCTCGGTGTGGCGACGGGATCGCCGCTCTACGTAATCCAGATCAACGGAGCCGACAAGCAGGTCGTGGTTGGCGGCGATGAGCATCTCTATTCGCGCACGCTGCGCGCTCGCCGCGTCAATCTAATTTCGGTGGAAGATCTGTGCGAACCCATGCGCGTCTCCGTGAAGATTCGTCACCGGCACGAGCCCGCTCCCGCCGTGCTTGAGAAGATCGCCGCCGATGAGGTTCTTGTTACCTTCGATCAGCCACAGCGTGCCATCACTCCAGGCCAGGCCGCTGTTTTCTACGATAACGACATCGTCGTCGGCGGTGCCTGGATCGCGTAGAAGCAACTCCCGAATCATCCGCCGACATTTCCCCGCCACACGCCGAATATAATTTCCTGCATGGCATCTTCAAACCCATCTGTGCCACTTTCTGCGAGTTCCACGATTCCGTCTCCGTCATCGCTTTGGAGTCGTGAATCCAGTTCTCTAAAGCAAGGAATCAAGACCGGACTCGCCGGCACCATTACTTACGCCATCTACTCCGGCTGGAATTTGCCGCAGGGCTATTGGGCGGTCTTCGCGGCCCTGGTGGTCACGCAGGCCAACGTCGGAGCGTCCTGGAAAGCTGCGCTCTATCGAACTGTCGGTTCCACCAGCGGCGCGTTGGCGGCGGCGCTCCTGCTGCCTATCTTAGGCACCGGTGCAGTGCGCGCCGGGATCGCTCTGTTTATCCTTGCTTCCTTTTTCGCTTATCTCGCGGCGCTGCATCCGAGTTTCAGCGCGGCCGGATTCACCGCCGCGTTGATTCTGGTCTTCGGCGGCATCGAGGAACCCTGGCACGTGGCTTGGCTGCGCGTGCTGTACACCTTGCTGGGAGCGCTGGTCGCCTTCGCTGTGAGTTCGCTGATCTGGCCCGTGCATGCGCGCGTCGGGCTGCGCAACAAGATGGCGAATCTCCTGCAGGGCGCGGGCGCGCTTTACAGCGCGGTCGTCGTCGCCGCACTCGAGGGCGTGAACAACGAAGAGCAGGTTCGCCAGCTCGACCGGCAACTACACGACCTCCGCCGCGGTGTCACTCAGCAAATGGACGAAGCGCGCAGCGAGCTGACGTTCGTCCGCTTCAATGCGGGAGCTTTCCAGGCATTCGTCGATCAAGCCGACCAGGTGCGCCGCCGCCTGACCGCGATGGCCGAGGACAGCAATCTCTATGTTCACGCGCAGGTTCAGCCCGGACTCCTGCCTTCACTTCCAGCCTTGGCGGAAAGCACGGCTCGCGCCTTCTCCGAATTAGCCGAGGCGGTTCGCGCGCAACCCGAGCCGCCACGACCAGCCGCCGACCTGGAGCGAGCGGTTCGCGATCTCGACGCCGACCTGGCTCGACTCCGCGCGCAACGCGTGACCGCTCCGTTTGCGTTGGACCGCATGTTGCCCTTCTGGTCGCTGGTTTTCAATCTGCGGGAGGTGGCGCAGGATCTACGGCAGCTGGCAGCGAGCGTCGCGGAGCTTGCGTAGCGCGTTACGCAAGCGTGTGGAGATCTGCCTGAGTAAGTGAGAAGGCGGCATCGCGAGGGCGTTGAGAGCACTCTGCTAAGTTATTTATGAGGCAGCTCGGTGCTTTTAACGCGGAGCGAATCCAGGAACGGTGCGCCGGACTCCTTCAACTTCTTCTCCAGCCGCTCCGTGCAATCGCAGCCGCTGCAAGCCCATGGCTCGCTGCCGTTCTCGTCGCGACACTTGCGGCGATCGTGAGCGTCCTGCACTTTCGTGAGATCAAAGTATTTTTCCCAGTAAGGCCGCTCCTCCAGCAGCGGCGTGGGACAATAGCAGACTTCCACCCAGCGCACGGTCTCATCGGCGCAGAGCCGGGCTTCGCTCATGTTGCGCAGATATTCACCCTCCGCAACCGAGCCCTGTCCGAGGGTTTCACCCGCGATGGATTGAAGCAGATCGCTTCCACGACCAGGCTTTACACGGGCTCGAACCAGATAACGCATCGTGATCTTCGTCGTTCTACTGCAACCCTGCTTGCGCCAGCATTTCGAGAAACTGCCGCTGCGTGCGCATGTCGATGGACTGCGCCACCAGCTTGCCGCTCCGGTCGTAAACTAAGCTCTTCGGTATGCCTTCGATGTGAAACTCATCGTTCACCTTCCGGCCCGGGTCAAGCAGTACGGGATACGTAATGTTCCGTTCGGCAACGAACGGACTCACCGTGGCTGCATCCTCGTCAGAAATGGCCAGTACCACAAAGCCCTGATCTTTATGCTTATCCTTAAAGCGTGAATACAGCGCCTCCAGGTCGGGCATTTCCTTGCGGCATGGCGGGCACCAGGTCGCCCAGAAGTTCACCAGCACAACCTTGCCGCGCAGATCCTTCAAGTTCCAAGTCCTGCCTTGCAGATCGCTGAGAGTGAAGTCGGCGAGTTGGCGCTTGGCGTCGTCGGCTTCCAGCTTGGCCATGGCAGAGGAAAACTGGGGAGCATCTATGGCGACCTGCACGTGCTCGTAGCGCACCAGAGAAGCGATCTCCACGTATAGGGAGTCCGGTTCGCCGTTCTTGCCGGGCGCGGGAGGCTGCTCGCGCAAAGCCGCAGCTAGAGTATTGGCGACCTCCTGCAAAGTGTCATGCCCGAAGTCCCCTTCGGTCGACAGATTTGCCAAGGCGCCCGCCAGCCGAAGCTTGTTCGGGGTCACCGGTAGCTGCCTAATCTGGAGCGCGAGATCTTTGGTGGTGTGAGCGCGCACGTCATCGGGAAGCTTGCGCAGTCCGCGAATCTGCTCGACGATTGGTTTTTCCCGATCGCTATAGGTGGGAGGCTTGTCATCGGCCGCAAGCAGTCGAACCGGAGAGACAAACGGACACGTAAGAAAAATCCCTGCCAAAGTTAGAAGGAAAAAAGAGAAGGGGAGTCGGAAGGAATGGCGCAACATGAAGACCAGCTTACCTCACGCCAGAAAAACGCGCCAAGCGCAGTCTTAGATGAACATCTCGTCCTGCGGCACCGGCCGCCGAGATTCACGACTGCCGCCGTTTCTGCGGCTGCGGTTCCCCAGCAGGAACTCGATGCCGGCCGTAACGCCCTGGATCAACCCAGAGAACTGCCGCACCGGCGAGACCACGGTTCTTTGCACCATCTCCGACGTTTCCTCGACCCGGTCGAGCGTTCGGCTGAGTAATTCGTCGGCGCGGATGATTTGCAGCCGCGCCCGGTCCACCACATCATCCACCGTGGCATCCAGGCGTTCCACTTGCGAGCGCACCGAGTGCGTCGTCTCCGTTAGATTGTCGGCAATCACCGTCAGCTTGGGGCGGAGTTCGGTCAGGATGGCCTGCGCCGTCTCGATGGCAGGCAGAGCTTTGGTCTTCACCTCGACCGCCAGCGCCTCCATGCGGACGCTGCTCTTGCGTACGGACAAATACAAAGCCACAAGCATGCCTGCCTGCAGAAGCACGGCTGCTCCGGTCAGGGCAATGAACAGT
>Ga0187890_10000424_pt1 | contig 29775 bp, 28 predicted proteins | sample June2016WEW_21_1_FD_133005 | JGI IMG/M metagenome (GOLD analysis project Ga0187890, IMG submission 133005) | Peatland microbial communities from SPRUCE experiment site at the Marcell Experimental Forest, Minnesota, USA - June2016WEW_21_10 | ecosystem: Environmental > Terrestrial > Soil >... | reverse complement strand
TGGTGTGCGACCTCACGATCGCCGCCGACAACGCGCGCTTCGGGCAGGTCGGCCCGAAGGTGGGGTCCTTCGACGGCGGCTTCGGCGCGGGCCTGCTGGCGAATCTCGTGGGGCCGAAGAAGGCCAAGGAGATCTGGTTCCTGTGCCGGCAGTACTCCGCCGAGGAGGCCCGCGAGATGGGCATGGTCAACACCGTCGTGCCGCTCGAGCGCCTCGAAGATGAGACGGTCCAGTGGTGCCGGGAGATGCTCGCCCTCTCCCCATTCTCGCTGCGGCTGCTGAAGGCGAGCTTCAACGCGGCCGAGGACGGGCTGTCGGGGATCCAGCAGCTCGCGCATGACGCGAACCTGCTCTTCTACGGCAGCGAGGAGGCCCAGGAGGGACGGGACGCGTACCGGGAGAAGCGCACGCCGGACTTCTCGCGCTTCCCCAAGCGGGCCTAGTGTGAGCGCCGTTCGCATCTGGGTGATGGCGGCCCGCGTGCGCACGCTGCCGGCCGCTGTGGCGCCGGTGCTCGTGGGCACCTCGCTGGCGCTCGGCGCGGACCACTTCCGTCCGCTCGCGTTCGTGGCAGCGCTGCTGGGAGCTGTGTTCATCCAGGTCGGCACCAACCTCTCGAACGACTACTCCGACGCGCGGCGCGGCGCGGACACCGAGGACCGCCTCGGCCCGGTGCGGGTCACGGCTGGCGGCCTCGTGCCCCCGAGCCAGGTGCTGCTGGCGACGTACGTCACGTTCGGGCTGGCGGTCGGGTGCGGCGTCTACCTGGTCGCGGTCGCGGGACCGGAGCTGATCGCGGTCGGCGCCGCGTCGATCCTGGCGGGGGTGCTCTACACGGGCGGGCCGCGGCCCTACGGCTACGAGGGGCTGGGTGAGGTGTTCGTGTTCCTGTTCTTCGGGGTGGTGGCGGTGGCCGGCTCCTACTTCGTGCAGGTGCAGCGACTGCCGTGGCAGGCGTTCGTGTGCGCGGTGCCCGTGGGCTTGCTTGCGAGCGCGATCCTGGTCGTCAACAACGTGCGCGACCTCGAGACCGACCGGCGCGCGGGCAAGCGCACGCTGGCGGTGCGGCTGGGCCGGGGGCGCACGCGCACGCTGTACACGGCGATGCTCGCGGGCGCGTTCGTGACAGCGCCACTGCCGTGGGCGTTCGGCTCGATGAGCGCGTGGCTGCTGCTGCCGTGGGCCGCAATCCCGCTCGCGGTACGCCTCACAGCGACGGTGCGCACCCGGACGGACGGCCCCGCGCTGAACGGCGCGCTGGCGGGAACCGGAGCGCTGCAGCTCGTCTTCTGCCTGCTGTTCGCCGCCGGGATCCTGGCGAGCAACGGCATCGGCTGATGAAGCCATGAAGCTGGAGCTCGAGCGCCGCACGCTCACGCTCGCCACCCCGCTTGAGGGCTCCTACGGCACCGTTGCAGAGCGGGAGCTGCTGATCGTGACGCTGACGGGCGAGGACGGGGTGGCCGGCTACGGCGAAGCGGCGCCGCTGGAGGCCTATGACGGCGTGAGTACAGCGCGGGTGCAGCGGGTACTGGAGAGCTACCGCCCGGTGCTGGCGCGATCCGCGGATATGAACGGCGCGCAGGTGATCGAAGCCTGCCGGGGAGTCGAGGACCTGCCGGCTGCGCTCGCGGCGATCGACCTCGCACTGTGGGACCGCGCCGGGCGCCGGGCGGGCAAGCCGGTGGCGAGGCTGCTCAGCGACGACCCCGCGGCGCGGGTGCCGGTGAACGCGACGCTGTCGGCGCTCGATCGGCGCGGCGCGGCCGAGCAGGCGGCGGCGGCGGTGCGCGAGGGCTACACGTGCCTGAAGCTGAAGGTGGGAGTCGGCGACGACGCCGGGCGCGTGGCGGCGACGCGCGCGGCCGCCGGGCCGGCGGTGGCGCTGCGCCTGGACGCGAACGGCGCCTGGGACGTGGAGCAGGCGGTGGCCACGATCGACGCGCTGTCCCCCGCCGGCCTCGAGCTCGTCGAGGAGCCCACGCACGGCCTGCAGGCGATGCGCGAGGTCCGCGAGCGGGTGGCGGTGCGCGTCTCGATCGACGAGACCGCCGGCGAGCTCGGCGCGCTCACCGCCGGTGTGGCCGACGCGGTCTGCCTGAAGGTCTCCAGATGCGGCGGGATCGCCGGCCTGCTGGCGGCCGCGTCGCTCGTGCGTGCCACCGGCGCGGAGGTGTACCTCGCCTCGACGCTCGATGGCCCGCTGGGAGTGGCCGCCGCGGTGCACGCGGCCGCGGCGCTGGCCTCGCGCGGGCCGATGCCGCACTGCGGGCTGGCGACGCTCGGGCTCTTCGAGGGTCTGGAGAACCCGTTGCCGGCGCGGGGCGGCATGATCGAGGTGCCGGCAGGCGACGGTTTCGGGGTCGGCCCGTTCTAGCCGATCGAGCGTGGCTCGTCGAGCGCGCTCGCCACCGCCTGCGGGCTCTCGAGCGGCAGGCTATGACCGCCCGCGGCGACCACGAGCCGAGCGTCGGGCAACAACGCGCTCATCCGCTGACCGAGCGCGCGGAACTTCGCGTCGCGCTCGCCGGCGAGCACCGTGACGGGCATCTCGAGCTCGCCGAGCCTGTCCCACAGCGAGGCCATCTGCCCGGTGCCGATCCCGCGCAGGGCGGCGGCGAGCGCATCGGGGCGGTTGCGGCGCTGATCCTCGCGCGCGAGCGTACCGACCTCCGGCGGATCCTCGGCGAACAGCGGCTGCGTGCGCCAGCGCTCGATGAACTGCTCGAACGGGACGGTCTCGAGCTCACGCGCCAGGCGCTCGTCGGCCTCGCGCCGCGCGGCCCGCTCGGCGACGTCCTCGATGCCCGCGCTGGTGGAGACGAGCACCAGGCGGGCCACGCGCTCGGGCGCGGCCAGCGCCACGTGCAGCGCCACGCGCCCGCCCATCGAGTAGCCGCACAGCACGAAGCGCTCGGGTGCGCGCGCGAGCACGCGCGCGACGCAGCCGGCGCACGTGATCGGGCGTTCGACGTCGGCGGCCTCGCCGTGGCCGGGCAGGTCCAGCGCCAGCGGCCGGTAGCGTTCCCGATCGAGCGCCGCGATCACGCCGTCCCACGCGCGGTGCGTGCCGCCGAATCCGTGCAGCAGGACGACGCTCTCCGGCATCCGAGGATCCTATGACCCCCACCAATGACATGTACACGCTGCTGCGGGCGTTCGTGGACGAGCTGGCGCGCTGCGGCATGCGCGCCGCGTGCACCTCGCCCGGCTCGCGCAGCGCGCCGCTGGTGATCTCGCTCGCGCGCGAGCCGCGCGTGCGCTGCTACTCGCACATCGACGAGCGCTGCGCGGGGTTCTTCGCGCTCGGTCTGGCGAAGGCATCGGGCCTGCCCGTGGCCGTGGCGTGCACGTCGGGGACCGCCGCCGCGGAGCTGCTTCCGGCGGCGGTCGAGGCGCGCGAGGCGCGGGTGCCGCTGCTGCTGCTGACCGCCGACCGCCCGGCGGAGCTGCGCGAGAACGGCGCGGGGCAGGCGATCGACCAGTTGAAGCTGTTCGGCGGCGCCGCCAAGTGGTTCTTCGAGGTGGGCGTGCACGAGGCGGGCGTCGAGCAGCTGCGCTGGATGCGCACGCTCGCGTGCCGCGCGTACTGGACGGCGCTCGAGGGCAGCCCGGGCGCGGTGCACCTGAACTTCCCGCTGCGCGAGCCGCTCGTGAGCGAGGACCCGCTGCCGGAGGATGCGAGCGGCCGTCGTGATGGCGCGCCGTACGTGCGCCGGGCGCCCGTTGGCCCGCAGCCGGCCGCCGTCGTGGCGGCGCGAGCCGACCCCCGGCCGGATGCCGACCCGGGGTCGGGAGCCGGCTTGGGGCTCGGGGCACCAGATACGACGCTGCAGGAGCTCGTGGCCGGGGCCCGCCGGGGGGTTCTCGTCGCGGGGCGCCATGAGCGCGAGACGGGACTGGGCGCCGCAGCGGCGGCGTTTGCGACGGCCGCCGGCTGGCCGCTGCTCGCCGACCCGCTCTCGGGCGCCCGGCGGGGAGAGGCCGCGATCGCGCACTACGACGCGCTGCTGCGCGACGACGCGTTCGCGGGCGCGCCGGCGCCGGACCTGGTGGTGCGCGTGGGCGACCTGCCGGTGTCAAAGCCGCTGCGCCGCTGGCTGGCGGGGCTCGACGGCGTGCACCAGGTGGCGCTCGATCTGGAGGGGGCTTGGCAGGACCCTGCGTCGGTGCTGTCCGAGTCCCTCGCGCTGGAGCCGGCGGCTGCGCTCTCGCAGCTGAGCGCGTGGCTCGCCGGCGCGGCCGGGCGGCGCGCACGCCCGGATGAGGACTGGCTGGCGAGCTGGCGCAGCGCCGACGAGCGCGCCGCCGAGGCGATCGACGGGGTGATCGGCGGCGGCGAGCTGTCCGAGCCGCTGGTCGCGGCCGAGCTGGGCGTGCTGCTGCCGGCGGACGCGACGCTGTTCGTGGCCTCCTCGATGCCGGTGCGCGACGTCGAGACGTTCTGGCCCGTGCGCGCCGATCCGCCGCGCGTGCTGTGCAACCGTGGCGCCAACGGCATCGACGGCACCGTCTCATCGGCATTCGGCGCCGCCGCCCACGGCCCCGGCCCGGCGGTGCTGCTGATCGGCGACGTCGCGCTCGCGTACGACATCGGCGGGCTGCTGGCCGCGAGGCGGCTCGGGCTGAAGCTGACGATTGTGCTGCTCGACAACGGCGGCGGCGGCATCTTCGACTTCCTGGCGGTCTCGGGGGCGAGCATGGCGCTCGTGCCCGAGGCTGACGCGAGCGCGCACGAGCAGCTCGCGGGCGGATCTACGGGGTCAGACGGACCGGGTGAGCAGTTCGGCGGCGTCGAGGACATCTACACGCGCCACATTGCCACCCCCACGGGCCTGGGCTTCGCGAGGGCCGCAGCGCTGTACGGGCTGGCGCACGAGCGGGTCGCCACGACCTCCGCGCTGCGCGCAGCGCTCGAGCGCTCGCTCTCGCCCGCGGCCGGCTCCACGATCCTGCAGGTGCAGACCGATCGCGCGCGAAACGTGGAGCTGCACCGCCGCGTCTGGAGCGCCGTGTCACTCGCAACCGCAGCCTAACCCGAATCCCGAGCTACCAGGGTCCGATGGCGGGCGGAGGTGGCGTAGCTGGCTTTGGTGGAGCCATTCCCCGTCCTTCGGGGGTGATGCCCCGAGTGTCTTTCGGCTTCAGACCTCCATGAAAGGTCTACGAGGCGCCTCAGGGTTGGTCGCCAGCCACCTGGCCTGGCCTGGCCTGGCGGATGTTGAGGAATCCTTTGGCGGCGGCGGTGGCTGTGGCGCCCTGGAGGCTGGTGCGGCCGCACGCATCTGCGCGGCGCTCGGGGTCATGCCCTCCCGCAGCCGCGCCGACGGCTGCATGCCCGCGATTTCCTCCTCGATGGGAGCCTCAAACGTCCGCCGTTCATCGGCCATTGGACTGGCCCTCGCGTAGGTGGGACGTCGTGGGCACCGGTCGAGCCGACGTCTCCGAATCGTTAGGACGGGCCGGTGGCGTCGGATGGTTCTGAGCTCTCGGCGAGGGGCTGATTCCCCCTGTCTTGCGGATCGGACGGGGCGGCGGTGATGTCGTTCCCATGCTCAAGATTGTAGCCCGGCATACGGACCCACGGAAGGACGTACTTCAGACGCTGCCACCACGCGGCCGCTGCGAGACGTGGCGCACCATCATCGTAGAACTCCACTGAGACGATCTCTTCAGCTCGAACGTACACCCCGAGGCTGCCAGCAACTGGCCCAGCGAACCAGTCCTTCTCGTCCAGGGCCCACCGCTGCTCCAGATACAGATCCGGAGTCTCCGCCGTGTAGCCGGCGAAGCTCCGGTCTCCAAAGCGTCCAGCTACGACTCGGCCATCGTTCAAAGTCACCCGCACAAAGCAGGTGCGATCACGTAGAAAGAAGTGCTCCCAGCCCGAAGGCGTTGTGTGCGCTGGGTTGAGGCCCGCGATCGTGCGGACTCGGCCACGGAGGCGAGCACCATCCCACCACCGGGCGAGCTCGGCCAGCGTGACTGGGATGAGGACTCCGCCAGCGGCGAGCGCTACATAGACCGTAGCCTTGGCATGGCCGTGCCAGAGGCGGCTGACGTCGCTCGTCGAAGCGCCGAGAATCGCGACGGCGATCACCCCGAGTACGAGATAGCTGAGGAACGAGTAGTACAGCGCACTCAGCAGACGCTCGAAGGGCGTGTCGTCGGCCTTGACGACGTACGTTCGCTCTCTGTGCTTGAGTGCCACGAATCCAGGAAGCACGAATGCCGCCAATACCAGTAGCGCTGTTCCCGTCGCAGGTGCCATGATCCTTTTCTACAGCAACGTTCGGCTGGTTTAGTGCGCTCGTTCGGGACGAGCTGCGACTGCAGGCGTGGCTCGGCCTGCGCGATCGCGGCCCCGTCGATCAGCTAGCGCACTACGCCCGCGAGGAAGATGCGGGGCCCACTACGGCTCTTCACTCACCCCGCCAGCAGCGGCAGCAGCGCCTGCAGCTTGATCTCGGTCTCGGCCAGCTCGCTGGCGGGATCGGAGTCGCGCACGATGCCGTTGCCGGCGTAGCAGCGCGCGACGTTCTCGTGCAGCAGCGCGCAGCGCAGCGCAACGCAGAATTCTCCGTCCCCGGTCGCGTCGGCCCAGCCGACCGGGCCGGTGTACCAGCCGCGGTCAAGGCCCTCCAGCGCCGGGATCAGCGGCGCGGCGCTCGCCAGCGGCTCGCCGCCGACGGCCGGCGTCGGGTGCATCAGCCCGGCAAGCTCGAGCGCCTCCATCGGCGCGGCCAGCTGCGCGCGGATCGGCGTGGCGAGGTGCTGGATGTTGGCGATCCTCACCAGCTCGGGCTCGGGCGCCGCCGTCACCCAGATCGCGTGCGGGCGCAGCGTGCGCTCGATCCGCCGCGCGACGATCGCGTGCTCCTCGCGATAGCTGGCGTCGCGCAGCAGCTGCTCGCCGAGGTGCGCGTCGACCGCGGGATCGGCGCTGCGGCGGGTCGAGCCGGCGAGCGCGAGCGTGCTCACGCGGTGCCCCTCGCGGCGCACGAGCAGCTCGGGGCTCGCGGCGATCAGCGTCGAATCGCCGCGCCCCACGCAGAACACGAAGCACGACGGGAACTCCTCGCGCAGCACGCCGAACACGGCCGCCGGGTCATACGCGCGCGGTGCGTGGACCTGCACTTCGCGCGCGAGCACGATCTTCTCGAGCTGCCCCGCCGCGATCAGCTCGGTGGCGCGCGCGACCGCCTGCTCGTAGTGCTCGGGCGGCATCGCGCTGGCGACCTGGAAGCGCCCGGTCGGCGCAGGGTCGAGCAGCGGCAGCGCCCTGCGGCGAAGCTCCGCGACGCGACGCTCCAGGCGCGCGAGCAGCTCGTCGGGCACGTCGTCGGGACGCGCCAGCGCCGACAGCGTCATGCGCACCGCAAGCTCTCCGCCGCGCTCGCCGCGGGTGAGCGCGACCTCGGGCACCGTCAGCGAGGCGGGCTCGAATCCCCGCCAGTGCGGCGCCCCGCCCCCGTTCGGTGCGAACGCGAAGCCACCCACGGCCACCGGCCCGCCGCCCGCGGGCTCGTCCGCAGGATCGGCCACGGCGGCGGCCGACAGCGCGCGCCAGCTGTCAGCGACGCTCGCAAAGCGTGCGTAGCCGGAGGCCTGCAGGCTCGTCGCCTCACCGAGCCCCGCCAGCGCGGCGCGGCCTCGATCCGGCTGCTCGAACACGAACCAGCGCTCGCCGGGCCGGCGCGAGGCGCACACGACCGCCGAGGGATCCACGTCCCCCGCGACCGGCAGCGAGATCGTCGCGAGCACCTCCCCACCGGCGCGGCGCGCGCGTCTGACCGCCAGGGCCAGCCGCGCGGCCAGCCGCTCGCGGTCCTCGGCGCTCAACGCGAAGGCATGCTGGCCAGCGCCGGCCGTGATCTGTGGGGAAGCAGCGAGCGCGCCTCCCGGAGAATTGCGGTCTCCGCGCACGCCGGCTCTAGCGGACAGCGACACTAGGTCTCGGTGCGGCCCCGCGAGATCGCTATCTCGCCCGTGCGCATCATCTCGATCAGGCCGAACGGACGGACCATCGCCTCGAACGCCTCGATCTTCTCCGTGGTGCCGGTCACCTCGAGGATGATCGCGCGCTTGGTGACGTCTACGACCTTGCCGCGGAAGATCTCCGCGATCTGCATCAGCTCCCCGCGCTGCGCCCCATCGGCGGACACCTTGAACAGCGCGAGCTCGCGCGCGACCGTGTCGGCCGGCTCGAGGTCGCGGATCTTGAGCACGTTGATCAGCTTGTGCAGCTGCTTGGTGACCTGGTCGATCGGGTGCAGGGCGCCGTCGACGGTCAGCGTCACGCGCGAGATCTGAGCGTCCTCGGTCGGACCGACCGTGAGCGTGTCGATGTTGAAGCCCCGCCTGGCGAACAGGCCGGCGATGCGCGTCAGGACACCGGACTTGTTTTCCACGAGGATCGACAGCACGTGCTTGCGGCCCGTGCGCATGTTCGTCGAGGCTTCCAGCTCCTCGAGGCTGAGCGGCTCCTTCGTCCCAGGTTCACCCACGGCGATCACCCGACCATCTCGCGAGCGGCCTGCCCGGCGGGGATCATCGGGTAGGTGTTCTCCTCGCGCGTCACGCGCACGTCGACGAGCACGGGGCCCTCGACGGCGATCGCGCGCTTGATGTCCTCGACGAGCGTGTTCTTGTCGGTGAAGCGCATTCCCGTCACGCCGTAGGCCTCGGCGAGCTTGACGAAGTCGGGGAACTCGCCCATGTCGACGTGGCTGTATTTGCCGTCCCAGAACAGCTCCTGCCACTGGCGGACCATGCCGAGATAGCCGTTGTTCATGATGAACACCTTGATCGGGATGTCGTTCTGCGCGCACGTGGCGAGCTCCTGCGCGTTCATCTGCACCGAGCCGTCGCCCGCCACGCAGCACACCAGGCGCTCGGGAGCGCCGACGGCCGCGCCCATCGCGGCCGGCAACCCGAAGCCCATCGTGCCCAGGCCGCCCGAGTTGATCCAGCGCCGCGGCTCGGGGAAGTCGTACAGCTGCGCGGTCCACATCTGATGCTGGCCGACGTCGCTGGTGATGATCGCCTCGCCGCCCGTCGCCTCGTACAGCGCGCGGATCATGTACTGCGGCTTGATCTCCGCGTCGGTGGTGTCCTCGTAGGCGAGCGGGTACTTGGCTTTCCAGCCGTCGATCCTGCTCCACCACGCGTCCAGCCGCGCGGGGTCGGGGCCGATCGCGCGGTACTCGATCACCAGCTTGGCGAGCACGTTCCTGGCGTCGCCGACGATCGGTATGTGCGCGGGCACGTTCTTCGAGATCTCCGCTGGGTCGACGTCGATGTGGATGAACTTGGCGCGCGGCGCGAACTCCGAGAGCTTGCCGGTGATGCGATCGTCGAAGCGCGCTCCGACCGCACAGATCAGATCCGCCTCGTCCATCGCGTAGTTGGCCGAGCGCGTGCCGTGCATTCCCAGCATGCCCAACCACTGGGGATCAGGTGTCCCGCCCACCCCAGCGGGAAACGCGCCGAGCCCCATCAGCGTGCACGTCACCGGGAAGCGGTCGCTGCGCGCGAACTCCCGCAGCTCCTCAGAGGCGTTTGCGTTGACCACGCCGCCGCCGGCGTAGATGACCGGCCGCTGGGCCGCCGCCAGCGCCTTGGCGGCCTGGCGAATCTGCTTCTGGTTGCCCTCGACCTTCGGCTGATAGCCGGGCAGGCGCACGTCGGTGACCGGCTCGTAGTCGATGTCGGCTCGCGAGATGTCCATCGGTATGTCGACCAGCACCGGGCCCGGACGGCCGCTGCGCGCGATGTGGAACGCCTCGTGGATCGCTCGCGGCAGCTCCTGCGGGTCCTGGATCATGACCGAGTGCTTGACCACCGGCATCGTGATGCCGATCGTGTCGGCCTCCTGGAAGCCGTCGGTGCCGAGCAGCTCGGTGCGCACCTGCCCGGTGATGAACACGCACGGCACCGAGTCCATCATCGCGTCGCAGATCGGCGTGATCAGGTTGGTGGCGCCCGGACCGCTGGTCGCGAACGCCACGCCCACCTTGCCGGTGGCCTTCGCGTAGCCCTCGGCGGCGTGCCCGCCGCCGGCCTCGTGTCTGACCAGGATGTGACGGATGCCCCCGTTGACGAACGCGTCGTAGGTGGGGAGGTTGGCGCCGCCGGGCAGGCCGAAGACGACGTCCACGCCCTCCGCCTTCAAACATTCCATCAACGCGTCAACTGCGCGCATGTCGCCGCCTCCTTCCTTCAATTTAGGGAAAAGTCAGTGTACCAGCGGGTTTGGGGCTCACCACGAGCCGCTCTTGGCGATCGAGGACGCCGCCTGGCGCCGTGCCAGCGGCCGTCAGGAGGAGCCGATGCCGACGCCTATGGCGAGCACGATCGCGCCGCCGACGGTCACCACCAGCAGCGAGGAGCGCAGCGAGACCTCCAGGAAGCGGTTGCGGACCCACGCGATCGCGAACAGCTCGAAGGCGACCACGCAGCCCGCCACGAGCAGCGCTTTGTTGACGTTGGAGATCAGGAAAGGGAGCGTGTGGAAGATGCCGCCGAGCGTGGTCATCCCGCCGGTGATCGCGCCGCGTACGATCGCCGAGCCACGCCCGGTCTGCTCGCCGGTGTCGGACAGTGCCTCCGACCAGCCCATGCTCACGCCGGCCCCGAGCGCGGTCGAGAAGCCGACGAGCAGCGCGGTGTGCGAGTCGGAGGCGATCGCCGCCGCGAAGATGGGCGCCAGCGAGGAGACCGTGCCGTCGATCATGCCGACGAGCGCGGGCTGCACAACGCGCAGCACGAAGTCGCGCTCGTCGTCGAAGCCCGCCCGGTGTATCCAGCGGGCGATCAACGAGTCATCTGGCTTGGGCGCCGTCTTCACCTGAGTGCTCATAACACCCAACAGCCTATGTCACGCACCGGCTTAGGGCGGCCGAATTTGGCTTAGGGCAGCCGAAATCGCGCGCGGCTGCGAAGCGCCGTGCGTAGGCGTCCGGCCACCGTTACTGCGACGGCGGCGTGGCGGGGACGCGCACCCAGGATTCGGGCGCGATCGCCGTCTCGGGGAACTCGAGCTCGGCCCCGCAGCGCGTGCACAGCGCGTCGTAGATCTTGGTCACGCGCCCGCACTCGGGGCACTGGCGGCGCAGCTCGTCGCGCTCGACGCGGTAGGCGATCGCGGCGAACAGCCCGATGAAGGGGACCGCGCCGGAGATCAGGAACCACAGGAAGAACGAGCTGCCCTTGAGCTTGCCGATGATCCCGCCGGACAGTCCGAACCCGACGGCGATGATCACGTACGCCATGGGCGGGTGGGCTCCGGTCGGCCTCAGACGAGGACGCGTATTGCCCAGATGATCGCGACGATCGCGAGAATCACGGCCACCGTGCCTGCGATCGCGACGGCTATCCCGATCACGATCTTCAGCAGGATGTAGCCCGCGACGAGAACGACGAGACCGGCGAGAACGGTCTTGCCGATTGAGCGAGAGGTGGACGAAGACTCGTTCATGTGGAGTCTCAATGGTAGCGCGGCCGGACAGGAACTCCTACCCCTGCCCGGCCGCACCGCCAAGGCGCCGGCCGAGGGAAGCCGGCACTGGTCGCTGCGGAGGGATCAACTACATGCGACCCAGCCGACCGGACCACGCCGTTAGGCGCGGTGCCCCGCGGGCAATCCTTGCCGTCGCGATATCGACGTTGCTGATACCCGCGCGTCGGCGGCCACCCTGCCCCACACTGGCGAGCTGGTAGCGACGAATACGCGGTCCGTTGTGCGGAGCATCCACTGACTCCTCGGGCAACAGGATGAACCGTCGAGGAGATGAAACGCTTGAGTTTGTTGCCGAACGGTTCATGCTGAGCATATTGGCGCGCCAGGGCCCCGTTGCCTTTGGCCCAAAGTCCAAAATGTGGTGAGCGGGGGTCTGCTAAGTGATGGACGTCGAGCTCCGTCCCACCATGGTTATACGGCCGACGCCGAGCGGTTCACACCCCGAGCGGCTGACACCCCGAGCGGCTCACACGCCGAGCTGCTCGTGCACCAGCCGCGCGACCTCGGTGCCGTCGGCGCGGCCCTTGGTCTCGCGCATGACGTGCCCGACGATCGGACCGATGGCCTTGGCGTTGCCTTCGCGCACGCGCTTGGCGGCGTCCTCGTTGGCGGCCAGCGCGGCGGCGACGACCGCGGCCAGCTCGTCGCCGCCGTCGAGCGCGGCGAGCCCCTCCGCCTCAACGATCGCCGCGGGGTCGCCGCCCTCGGCGATCAGCTTGTCGAGCACCTGCCGGGCGGCGCCGACACTGACACGCTTGGCTGCCACGAGGCCGATGAGCGCAGCCAGCGCGCGAGGCTGCACGCGCGAGGATGACGGATCCCCGCTCGACCCCCCGCCCGCTCCAGCGTCCGCGTCGTGCTCGCCCAGCCGCGTGACGAGCTCGCCGGTGACCCAGTTGGCGAGCGCCTGCGGCGGCGGCGCGGGCTCGACGTGGGCGGCGAGCGCGGCCTCGAAGTAGTCGCCGAGCTCGGCGCGGAACGCGAGCAGCTGTGCGCTCTCGGCGCTCAGCTCGAGCTCGCGCTGCAGGCGCTCGGCGCGCTCGGCGGGCAGCTCGGACATCGCGGCGCGGGCATCGGCGAGCATCTGCTCGTCGATCGCCACGGGCACGAGGTCGGGCTCGGGGAAGTAGCGGTAGTCGTGCGCCTCCTCCTTGGAGCGCAGCGAGGTGATGGCGCCGGAGGCGGGGTCGAAGTGCAGCGTCTCCTGCACGACCGTCCCGCCACCCTGCAGGATCTTGTGCTGGCGAGCGATCTCGGCTCTGATGCCGCGCTCGAGGAAGCGGAAGGAGTTCATGTTCTTGAGCTCGGTCTTGACGCCCAGCTCGCTGCTGCCAACCGGGCGCAGCGAGATGTTGGCGTCGCAGCGCAGCGAGCCCTCCTCCATGTTCACGTCTGAGACGCCGAGCTGGCGCAGCGTGGCGCGCAGCAGCTTGAGCCATTCGCTTGCCTGCTCGGGCGAGCGCACGTCTGGCTCGGTGACGATCTCGGCGAGCGGCGTGCCGCCGCGGTTGAAGTCGACGATGCTCGCGTCCGAGCCGTGGATGCGCCCGCTGGCGCCCACGTGGATCAGCTTGGCGGCGTCCTCCTCGAGGTGCACGCGGTGGATGCGCACGCTCTCGAGCCTGCCTCCGCGGCACAGCGGCTCGTCGTGCTGGGAGATCTGGTAGCCCTTGGGCAGGTCGGGGTAGAAGTAGTTCTTGCGGTGGAAGATCGAGCGCGGCGCGAGCTCTGAGCCGAGCGCGAGGCCGATCATCAGCCCGAAGTGCACGGCGCGCGCGTTGACGACGGGCAGGCTGCCGGGCAGGCCGAGGCAGACGGGGCAGGTGCGCGTGTTGGGCGGCTCGCCGAACGACAGCTCGCAGCCGCAGAACATCTTGGTGGCGGTGGCGAGCTGCACGTGGATCTCCAGGCCGATGACCGGCTCGAAGGGACCGTCTTGCAGGGAGCCGCCTGCCGGCGGCTGGGGCGGCGTTCGCAGTTGCTCAGACATGGGCTTGTGCTCGATCGAAGCCGATGCTCTGCTCGAGCGCGTAGGCGGCGTCGAGCACGCGGTTCTCGCTGAACGCGGGGCCGGCGATCTGCAGGCCGACGGGCAGCCCCTGGCTGAGGCCGCACGGGATCGAGATCGCGGGGATGCCAGCGAGCGACATCGGCACTGTGCAGAAGTCGTTGAGGTACATGGCGAGCGGGTCGGCGGTCTTCTCGCCGAGCTTGAACGCGACGGTGGGCGCGGTGGGCGTGAGGATCAGGTCGACCTGCTCGAACGCGCTGCGGAAGTCATCTGAGATCTTGGTGCGCACGCGCTGGGCGCGGCCATAGTAGGCGTCGTAGTAGCCGGAGGACAGCGCGTAGGTGCCGAGCATGATGCGGCGCTTGACCTCGGCGCCGAAGCCGTCGTGGCGGGTGCGGGTGTACATGTCGAGCAGGTCGCTCGGGTCCTCGGCGCGCAATCCGTAGCGCACGCCGTCGAAGCGCGCGAGGTTGGAGGAGGCCTCGGCGGGCGCGATCACGTAGTAGGCGGACAGCGCGTGCGGCGCGTGCGGAAGGCGCACGTCGTGCACCTCGGCGCCGAGCTCGCGCGCGCGCTCGAGCGTGGCGTGGAACGCCTCCAGCACGCCTGCTTCGATGCCCTCGCCGGTGAGCTCCTCGGGCACGCCCAGGCGGATCCCGTCGAGGCGCTCGGCGGTGGGCGACTCGATCGCGTGCGGGAAGCTCAGCGAGGTCGCGTCGCAGGGGTCGCGCCCGACCATGTGGCTGAGCAGCAGCGCGGCGTCGCGCACGTCGCGCGTGAGCGGCCCGGCCTGGTCGAGCGATGAGGCGAACGCGATCATGCCGTAGCGCGAGACGGAACCGTAGGTGGGTTTCATGCCGACGATGCCGCACAGCGCGGCCGGCTGGCGGATCGAGCCGCCGGTGTCGGTTCCGAGCGCCCACGGTGCGAGCCCGGCGGCGACGGCGGCGGCGCTGCCGCCCGAGGAGCCGCCGGGGACGCGCGCGCGATCCCACGGGTTGCGCACGGCGCCGAACGCGGAGTTCTCGTTGGAGGAGCCCATCGCGAACTCGTCCTGGTTGGTCTTCGCCAGCAGGCTCGCGCCGGCGTCCTGCAGGCGGCGGACCACGCTCGCCGTGTACGGCGGCAGATACCCCTCGAGGATCCGAGACCCCGACTGGCTGGGCACGCCCTCGGTGCAGAACAGGTCCTTGACGGCTAGCGGCACGCCACCGAGCGGCCTCGATGCCGACCCGTCGGCCGTGTCCGCGGGCGCGTGCTCGGCCACCCACGTGAAGCAGTTCAGCCCGTCCTCGCCGGCGGCGCGGTCGGCCGCCGCGCGCGAACGGTAGGCCTCGAACAGCTCGCCCGCCGACAGCGACCCGGCGGCGATCGCGTCGGCCGCCTGCGCGGCCGACAAGCTAATGACATCGCTCATCTTGGCCTCGCAGGGCAAGCCAGGCAAGGACGCAGGGAGCGTGGCGTGCTTCGCACGCGAGCGACCGAGGACGCCGACCTGGCGCCGCCATGCGTGGCCAAGATCATGCCTGCGGGCTCGGGACCAGGAAGCCGTCTTCGCTGACGGCCGGCGCCTGCGCGAGCGCGATCTCGCGCGGCAGCGACGCACGCGGCTCGTCCGGGCGCAGCGCACCGGTCACCTCGACGACGTGCGAGGTGGGCGCTACGTCCGCCAGGTCGAGCTCGCCGATCCTCGCCACATGGTCGAGCACCGCCGAGAGCTCGCGCGCCATCGGCTCGATCTCATCCTCGGCGAGCGCCAGACGCGCCAGCCGGGCGACGTGCAGAACCTGATCGCGTCCAATCACAGTGACGCGCATTCTACGGAGCGCTCGGCGGCGCCCTGCGCCCACGCCTACGCGGCACCCGGCAACTCGGGCGCTCAGGCCCTCGTCACGTCGATGCCTCGGGCGCTCAGGCCGTCGTGGCGTCTGGCGGCTCGGGCGCCGGCGGAGTCGCGGGCGGAGTCGCGGGCGGTGGAATCGGCGGCGCGACCGCCTCGCCGGATGCATCGGGGGCGGCCGCGGTCGGGCCCGGGGAGCCCTCGCCCCCCACAGCGGCGCTCAGACCGCTGAGCGCTCCGCTGGCCTGCTCGCGCACGTCGGACAGGGATGTGCCTTCGTCCTGCATGCCGAGATAGCCGCCGTAGGTGACCGCCGCGGCGGCGATCAGACCGAGCCAGATCCCGATCTTGATGCCGACGGACGCGTGGAAGCTCCCGAAGCTCGCGCTCGCAGTGGGGTGATGCACGATTCGATAGAGGATCGTGAGCGTCGAAAGGGCGCCGAGGCCGGCCACGAGCACGCCGGGCTGCACCGGGCTCTTGAGCTGGAGCAATCCAGCGGAGATCGCGACGGCTCCGAGCGCGACGACGATCGTGATCAGCCAGATCCAGCGGTTGACGGTGAACGCGTGCCAGCCGTTGATGCTGTAGCTGCTGCTGATGTTGACCCCGCCGATCGACGGCGCGTTGGAGCTGTAGCCGTACCACTTGAAGAAGAACAGGAAGATGAACAGAGCGATGGCGCCGATGCCGATGATCCGATCGGCGCGACGCAGACGGCTGATGTCGAAGCTCATTTGCGGTGACCCCCCGTAGGTCGTGGTGAATTCCTACTCGTCTGCTCCAGCCGGCAACGGCTGGAGATTGCATCCGTTATTACAAGGTTCCTCACCTTCGCCGTCAGTCCTGCACGGATTTGGGGACGGGTGAAACGGCCCGCGGGGCGCAACGGCCTTGCGGGAGAAACGCTCGGGCGGGTGAGCGGCGCGGTGTGGGCCGCTACGGCCGCGAGCGTGCCTGTGGCCGCGCGGGCTCGTACAGCGAGGGCCGTTCGTCGCGCAGCGCCAGCCACGCGCCGGCCAGGATCGCGACGGCGCCCGCGAGCGCCAGCCACGCGCCCAAGCACACCTCCGTGGCATGGTCGGGTCGCTCGAGCGCCCTGACGAGCGCGGCGACCACCGCGATCAGGCCCAGCAGCACGCACCACACCGCGGTGGACACCGGCAGCGCGGGGCTGCGCTCGGTGAGCGCGCTGATCACCATCGCCAGCGCCGCGCATACGGCCGCCAGCTCGAGCGCGACGCCCGCCCCGAACGTGTTCCATGCGTCGAGGCTGCCCGCGGGGCCTTCGTAGGAGCGTACGAACAGCGACACGATCAAGCAGATCGCGCCCGCCAGCGCGAGCAGCTCCCCGAAGCGCAGCTGCTTGAGGTTCATGCCCGGCTCCAAGGCGATCGCTTCACAGCATGCCCTCGTCGACGTCCGCCAGCAGCGACTCGAGCTGCGCCTGATAGCGGGCCGCCTGCAGCGTGTTGCGCAGCAGCAGCGCGATCGTCATCGGACCGACGCCGCCGGGCACCGGCGTGATCGCCGAGGCGACGTCGAGCACGGCGGCGAAATCGACGTCGCCGACCAGCCCGCTCCTGTTGCCGGCCTGCTCGGGCGTGAGGCGGTTCATGCCGACGTCGATCACGACCGCGCCCGGTCGCACGAAATCTCTCTGCACGAGGCGCGCGCGGCCGACGGCCACGATCAGCACCTCCGCGCGCGAGCACACCTCGCGCAAGTCGCGCGTGCGCGAGTGGCACACGGTCACGGTGGCGTTCTGCGCGAGCAGCAGCTGGGCCATCGGCTTGCCGAACAGGTTGGAGCGCCCGACGACCACCGCCTCGGCGCCTTCCAGCGCCACGCCGGCGTCGGTCAAGAGCTCCATCACCCCCAGCGGCGTCGCCGGCCGCAAACCGGGACGCCCCAGCGACAGCAGCCCGGCGTTGACCGGCGTGAGGCCGTCGACGTCCTTGTCGGGGCTGATCATCGCCGTCAGCGCCGGTCCTTCGAGGTGCTCGGGCACCGGCAGCTGCAGCAGCACGCCGCTGACCGCGCGGTCAGCGTTGAGGCGGTCGAGCTCCTCGGCGACCTGTTCGAACGACGCGTCAGCGCGAAGGCGTCGGTCGAACGGCACCATTCCCACCTCGGTGCAGGCGCGCTGCTTGCCGCCGACGTACACCGCGGAGGCCGGATCCCCGCCGACGAGCACCGTCGCGAGCCCTGGCGGGCGACCGTGCTCGCGCGTGAACGCCTCGACCTCGCTCGCCACGCCGGCGCGCACGCGCGCTGCGATCGCTTTGCCGTCGATGATCGTGGCGCTCATGCTCAGATGCTATGCGTTTGCAGCCGGCAGGGAACCATCCGCCTCAGCGCCGGCTGACCGGGGCATACTCGGCCATCAGCTTTCGCTCCGAGCCATCGTCGGCGAAACGCACGACGATCACCCCGCCCGGCTCGACGCCGGTCACGACGCCCTCGCCGAAGGCCGCGTGCACCACGTCCTCGCCGAGGCGGAACTGGCTGGCGAGCGCCACCACCTCGCGCGGCTCTCGCACCGCCGAGCGCTCACCGCTGGATGGGGAGCCCCAGCTGCCACGACCGCTGCCGCGGCGCGCCGTCACGGTGGGAGCGCTTGCCGTGCCGGACCAGCTCGCGCCGGACCAGCCGGCACCTGGGCGAAACGCGCTCGCCATGGGCTCCTCGAGCAGCTCTGCGGGGATCTCGTCGAGGAAGCGGCTGCGCATGCCGTAGCTCTGCGCCCCGAACACCGCCCGCCGGCGCGCATGGGTCAGGTACAGCTGGCGCATGGCGCGCGTGACCCCCACGTAGAACAGCCGGCGCTCCTCCTCCAGGCTGCCCTCCTCGATCGCGCGCGAGTGGGGGAACACGCCATCCTCGCACCCCGCGATGAACACCGTCGGGTACTCCAGGCCCTTGGCGTTGTGCAGCGTCATCAGCGTCACCAGGCCTTCGTCGCTGCGGCTGTCTGCGTCGGCCACGAGCGCGATCTCCTGCAGGTAGGCGGCGAGCGTGTCCTCGCCGGCGGCCGCCTGCGCGTCGAACGTGCGCGCGCCCTCGACCAGCGCCTCGAGGTTCTCGATGCGCCCCTGCGCCTCGATCGTGCGCTCGACCTCGAGCGCCTCGGTGTAGCCCGTCTGCGACAGCACCGCCTCGAGCAGGTCCCCCACCGGCACACCCGGCTTGGCAGGCGCGGCACCTTCAGCCTGCACGGCGTCATCCGCGTCGGCCTCGGCGGTCGCGCCGACGGCGGGCATGCCCGCGAGCTCGCGCAGCTCCTCCATCGTGTCCATGAACCGGCTCAGCGCCTTCACCGCCGCGGCGCCCAGACCCGGGATCTGATCGGGCTGCGCGGCGGCCGCCCACACCGGGAGGTCCAGCGATGTGGCGTAGGCGAGCACGCGGCCCAGCGAGGTCTGGCCGATGCCGCGCCGCGGCGAGTTGACCACACGGGTGAAGCTCACGACGTCTGCCGGGTTGGCGATCAGCGACAGGTACGCGATCGCGTCCTTGACCTCCGCGCGCTCGAAGAACTTGGTGCCGCCGATCACCTGGTAGGCCATGTCCGCGCGCGTCAGCGTTTCCTCGAGCACCCGCGACAGCGCATTCGTGCGATACAGCACCGCGATCTCCGCGCGCGAGGCGCCGGCGTCGAGCAGGCGCTGGATCTCCCCCACCACGAACCGCGCCTCCGCGTACTCGTCGTCGAGCACGCGCAGCTGGATCTGCTCTCCCTGGCCCAGCTCGCTCCACAGCCGCTTGGCGATGCCGCCGCGGTTGTTCGCGATCACCGCGTTGGCCGCGCGCAGGATCGTCTCGGTCGAGCGGTAGTTCTGCTCGAGCTTGACCACGCGCGCGTCCTGGAAGTCGTCCTGGAAGTCGAGGATGTTCCTGACGTCAGCCCCACGAAATGAATAGATCGACTGACTGTCGTCGCCTACGACAGCCAGGTTGCGATGCCCGACGGGACCGCTGTAGGTGGGGCGATCTCCCGGCTGCGCCTCGCCGCGCTGCGGCGCCCGCCCGCCGCCGACGAGCAGCTGCAGCAGCCGGTACTGCGCGTGGTTGGTGTCCTGGTACTCGTCGACGAGCACGTGGCGGAACGTATTGCGGTAGCGCCCGCGTACGTCCTCGAACAGCTCCAGCAGGTTCACGACCCGGAACAGCAGGTCGTCGAAGTCCATCGCGTTCATGCGGTGCAGGTCGCGCTCGTAGATGTCGTATACGTCGGCGATCATCTCCTCGAACTGCGAGCCCACCTGCTGGCGGTAGGACTCCGCGTCGATCAGGCGGTTCTTCGCCGCCGAGATCTGGTTGTGGATCGCGGACGGGGTGAAGCGCTTGGGGTCCACGCCGACCGCGTCGGCCGAGCGCTTCGTCAGCCGGCGCGCGTCGGCCTGGTCGTAGATCGTGAACTGGCGCGTGTAGCCGAGGCGATCGGCCTCCGCGCGCAGGATGCGGGCGCACGCCGAGTGGAACGTCATCACCCACATGCCGCGCGTGCTGCGGCCGAGCAGGCGCTCGACGCGCTCGCGCATCTCGTTGGCGGCCTTGTTCGTGAACGTGATCGCGAGGATCTCGCCCGCCTGCGCCTGGTCGGTGTAGATCAGGAACGCGATCCGGTGCGTGAGCACGCGCGTCTTGCCGCTGCCCGCGCCCGCGAGGATCAGCAGCGGCCCCTCGCCGTGCGTGACGGCCTCGCGCTGTGGCTCGTTCAGGCCCTCCAGCAGCTCCTGGATATGCGCGGCATGGGGGTTCTCAGGCATCCGATCCCCAGCATAGATGCGCGCTCGGGCGGGACAGCGGACCGAGCCGGCACGCCCCAGCGACCGCGCACGCGCTCAGGAGCGACGAAGCGCCGACGACTATCCCCCGGCCGGGTTCGGTCCCCTCACCGTCCGCAGCGGCCTGACCTCGGCCGCCGGCTCGGGCTCGGCGTCGGAGAGCTCGGCGAGCTGGCGTTCCAGCGATGCCACGCGACTGGAGAGCACCTGCATCGCCTCGGCGATCGGGTCGGGCAGGTGGATCCAGTCGGCGTCCGGGCCCTCGACCCGCCGCCCGTCGACGCGCACCGGATGCCCCGGGTTGCCCACGACCGTCGAGTTCGCGGGCACGTCGGTGATCACCACGCTGTTGGCGCCGATCTTGGCGCCGTGTCCGATCGTGATCGGGCCGAGCAGCTTCGCGCCAGAGCCGATCGTGACGTTGTCCTGCACCGTCGGATGGCGCTTGCCGGTGGCGAAGCCGGTGCCGCCGAGCGTCACGCCCTGGTAGAGCGTCACGTCGTTGCCGATGTCCGCCGTCTCGCCGATCACCACGCCGGCGCCGTGATCGATGAACAGCCCCTGGCCGATGCGTGCGGAGGGGTGGACCTCGATGCCTGTGAGCGCGCGTGTGAGCATCGAGATCATCCGCGGCAGCGCGGGAACGCCGGTGAGCTCCAGCGCATGCGCGACCCGGTAGGCCAGCAGCGCGTGGATCCCCGGCCACGTCGCCAGGATCTCCACCGGGGAGACTCCGCGCGCGGCCGGATCGCGGTCGCGCGCCGCAAGCACGTCGCGCCGCACCTCCTTGGCCACCCGTGCGAGCTTGCCGAAACCGGCCATGTGCAACAGCGTAGCGGGCAATCCGCGGAAGTTGAGCACGCAACCAGATCTGCGCCCACCTTCATACTGAGCGGCCATGAGCGTGCTCACGACCATCGGCCACGGCTTCGAAGACTCGTTCCTGATGGCTTGGCAGGTGTGGTGGGCGCTGGTGCTCGGCTTTGCCATCTCCGCGATCGTCCAGGCGTGGGTTCCCCGCGAGCGCATCCGGGAGGCGCTGGGCGGCTCGGGCCTTCGCCCGGTGGCGATCGCGACCGGCCTGGGGGCAGCGTCCTCCTCCTGCAGCTACGCCGCGGTCGCGATCGCCAGGAGCCTCTTCCAGAAGGGCGCGAGCGCCGCCTCGGCGCTCGCGTTCCAGTTCAGCTCCACGAACCTGGTGGTCGAGCTTGGAATCGTGATGTGGGTGCTGATCGGCTGGCAGTTCACGCTCGCCGAGCTCGTGGGCGGCCTCGTGCTGATCGCGATCATGACGCTGCTGCTGCGCGTGTTCGTGTCAGAGCGCTCGGAGGTGCAGGCGCGAGCGCACGCCGGCCAGGCCGAGGGCGGGCACCAGCATCACAGCGCAGGCACGCCGATGTCGATTCGCGCGCGTCTGAGCAGCGCTAGCGCGTGGTCGGACGTCGCCAACAACTTCCGCCACGACTGGTCGATGCTGTGGAAGGAGATCACCATCGGCTTCCTTCTCGCCGGCTTCATCGGGCAGCTGCCAAGCAGCTTCTTCAACGCGCTGTTCATCACCCACGCGCCCTCGGGCGTGAAGCTCGCCGAGAATGCGATCGTCGGACCGGTCGCGGCGGCGCTCAGCTTCGTCTGCTCGGTCGGCAACGTGCCGCTCGCGGCCGTGCTGTGGTCCGGCGGGATCAGCTTCGGGGGCGTGATCGCGTTCATCTTCGCCGACCTGCTCGTCCTGCCGATCATCCAGGTCTATCGCAAGTACTACGGTGACGCCTTCGCATTGAGGATCGTCGCGCTGATGTTCGTCACGATCGTGCTCGCCTCGCTGATCGTCGACGGGCTGTTCAGCGCCGCCGGCCTGATCCCCAGCATCCGCCCCACCCACACGCAGATCTTCAGCCCTGTCACCGTTGACTACACGCTGTTCGCCGACGTCGTCGCGGTCGCTGTCTTCGCCGCGCTGCTCGGGTTGACCAGGCGACGGGTCGCCGCCAACGCGCAACCCCGCGAGCACCCCCACGAGGGGTGCCATTGAATAGTCGTCGAGGAGCTACGCGTCTGAGGCCGCACGGTGCCTGGCCGCGTGCTGGTGGCACGTGGACAGGTGCCGGGTGGCCTCAGGGGGCGAAGAAGGCTTGCGAGATGTAGCGCTCGCCGGAGTCGGGCATCATCACGACAATCCGCTTGCCCTTCGACTCCGGGCGCGCGGCCACCTGCAGGCCCGCCCACAGCGCCGCGCCGCAGGAGATGCCGGCCAGCAGCCCGACGCGTTTGGCGCAGGTCCAGGCGGTCTGGATCGCGTCGTCGTCGCTCACCGGGATGACCTCGTCGATCAGCTCGCGGTTGAGCACCGGCGGCACGAAGCCCGCGCCGATGCCCTGGATGCGGTGCGGCCCGGGCTGCCCGCCGGACAGGACGGCGGAGCCGAGCGGCTCGACCGCCACCACGCGCAGGCCGGGATTGGCATGCTCGCGCAGGTACTCGCCCACCCCGGTGATCGTGCCGCCCGTGCCCACGCCCGCCACGAACACGTCCACGCGGCCGTCGAGCGCCGCCTCGATCTCGGGCCCGGTCATGCGCCGGTGGACGTCCGGGTTCGCCGGGTTGGAGAACTGGTCGGGCAGGAACACGTCCGCATCGCGCGCCATCGCGCGCGCGGCCGCGACCGCCTCGCCCATCCCCCCCAGCGACTCCGTGATCTCCACGCGCGCGCCATACAGCCGCAGCAGGCTCTCGCGCTCGCGGCTCATGCCCTGGGGCAGCGTCAGCACCAGCTCGTAGCCCTTGGCCGCGCACACGAACGCCAGCGCGATCCCCGTGTTGCCGCTGGTGGCCTCCACGATCGTCGTGCGCCCCGGCTCGATCCTGCCTTCGGACTCGGCCGCCTCGATCATCGCCACGCCGATGCGGTCCTTGACGCTCCCGCCCGGGTTGAACGCCTCGATCTTGGCGAACAGCTCGACGCCGTTCTCCGCCGCGGGCGTCCCTTCGAGCATGCGCGGAAGCCCAACCAGCGGCGTGCCGCCCACCAACTCCGCAATGTTGATCGGGATTCGTGGCATCAGGCCACGACAATAGTGGGCCGGCAATGCGTCCGTGAGTTACATGGCCGCCGTTCGCTTGGGCAAGGCCACGGGTGGCCTCCTGACGGACGGGCTCACCCTCGTGTCCAGTTGGATGCTTGACGCGCGTCGGCCACCCCCGCTACCATCACTCATACCCCCCCTGTTTGCCTCGGCAGCAGGGATGCGAGGCCGCCTTCGGGCGGCCTTTGCGATTTCAAGACCAGCTCGGCGGCTTGTGGATGATCCCCTTGGCATCTGGCACCTGTGAGGGGAACTGGCTGGCCCTGAGCGCGGCGCGTCTGATCGGCTTGTAGAACGATCCGCGCGGGAGCACCTTCGGAGAGAGGGCGAAGCTCCGATTGCCGTGAGGGTTGAGCACGCCCACCGGGGCTTTCAGCTCGTGACGGACGAAGTGCACGGGATCCTTCAGGTCGCCGTCGTTCGAGATGACGACAGCGAGGTCGTATCTTGCACGGAAGCCGTCGATGAGCAGGTGGCTCGCAAGGTTGACGTCCGAGCCCTTCTCCTCCGTCACCCACACCTCGACGAACGCTGGCTTCCCGCGTCGGTCCTTGACGCAGCGCCTAGTCGCCGTTCTCGTCATAAAGCGCCCGTAGTGGATCGTGAGGTTAGGCACGGTCGCCAGCGCACGGAAGTAGGTCTGCTGGCGCTGGCCAGAGTGCAGGTTCCCGGGCCTGCCCTTCACCCGTGCAGTGAAGTACTTGATTCCGACGATCTCGCTGTCGCTACTGAGCATGCGCTCGCACAGCGCACCGACGTCCAGCCAGCGCTCGGCCGAGTCCTTCAAGCAGCCGTAGTAGAGGTTGAATCCGTCCACATAGACGATAGTGCGCAGGCGCCCTGAGCCGTGGCGAGACATAAGGGACGGCACTCTAGTAAGCGGCGTGGACGCCTCCCCGATGCTAAATGTGGTACATGCTCGCGCCCGCGTCGCGCATCTCGCGCTCGAGCACGTCGGCGATCGTTGTCTGCGCCAGCACCGTGCGCGCGGCGTCCGCCGCGTCCGCGAACACGCCCTGCGCGTCGCGCCCCAGCGGGCCGTCGAGCAGCTCCACGACCTCCAGCACCGTGATCGTCGAGGGCTCCCGCGCGAAGCGGTAGCCGCCCTTGACGCCGCGCTGCGAGCTGATCACCCCACCGCGACGCAGCACCGCGAACAGCTGCTCCAGGAACTGCACCGGCACGTCGCGCTTGCGCGCCAGCTCGCCGATCGGCACCGGCTCCGGCCCACCGCTGCGCGCGAGCTCGGCGAGGGCGAGCACGGCATATGGGGACTTGCTGGTGATCGAGATCATCGCGCCTTCACCGTGCGCGATGCTAACGCCTACAGCCAGCCGCGCTCGGTCGCTATGAGCACCGCTTGCGCGCGGTCGACGGCGCCGAGCTTGCCGTAGATGTTGTGCAGGTGCGTGCGCACGGTGCTCGTCGAGAGCGTCAGCTCGTGGGCGATCTGCTTGTAGACCTTGCCCTCGGCCAGCCGCTGCAGCACGCCCAGCTCCCTACCGGACAGCGGGCACGGGTCGACGTGGCGCTGGCGCTGGCCGCTGGGGCTCGGCAGTTCGTACATCACGCGCCTGAGCTCGTCGGGCCCGAGACCGATGCTGCGGGCGGTCTGGATCATCTCGGTCGGGGACACGCGCGCGCCCTGCTCGTAGTGAGCGAGCATGTCTGCCAGGCGGATGAACGCGGCCTCGCCTTCGACGTCGGGGTTGTGGTGGCGCTCGATCGGCGTCGCCAGCGAGGAGGGCAGGCCCCAGCGACGGACGAGCACGCCGCCCACCAACGCGTGGTCGACGCCCAGCTCGCGGCGCTCCTGATGGATGCGCTCCTCTGGCGTGCGCGCGCCGCGGTGAACCTGCGAGGGATAGCCGGGATAGGCGTGCAGCAGCACCAGCTTGCCGACGTCGTGCAGTAGGCTCGTGACGGTCAGGCGGTCGCGGTTCTCGTAGCCGACCTCCGCCGCGACACGGTCGGCGGCGTGCTGGGTGGCGAGCGCATGCAGGCGGAAGCGCTCCGGCGCGGCGTCCCACACGCTGGCGCGCTCGAAGAAGTCGAATGTGCGCACGCGGTTGGCCACCGCCTGCACCGTCGGCGGGCTGAGGACCTCGACGGCCGCCACAGCGGTGTCCACGCGCGAGCGGCCATCCAGAGAGCGGTTGGCGAGGCGCAGGACGGCGATGATCAGCGCGACGTCGGACTCGACCGCGGCGACCACATCGGAGGTCGCGACGTGATCCTTGGTGACCACCGCGAGCAGGCGGTCACGCGACTCGGCGAGCGCCGGGAACGCCTCAAGCGCCTCGAAGGCCATCGTCAAGCGGCGACCGTGACCCTCGTTCTGATGACGCTCGCCGGAGCCCGCGCCGGGCGTGCTCGTGCGGCGGGGGGCTTGGGGTGAGGTGTCCAGTTTGGCGCTGCTCGAGCTCTTTGCCGGCGGCGGCGTGTTGGCTGCGCCGCGCTTGGTGGCGGCGGTCAGCTTCTTCGCTGCGGTCAGCTTCTTTGCTGCGGCGGTTGCCTGCATGCCTTCTTGACCCCTTCCTTGGGTTCGCCGACCATGCGGATCGGTGATTCCGACGATGCACTCCTATCGGCATCTGCGGACAAATATTTAGGGGACACGCGCCCTGCGCGGGGTCTTGCGCGTGTCCCGCGCTCAGCCGGCAGACAGCGCACGGGCGATGCGCCGCAGCGTCTCCTCGCGGCCGAGCAGAGCGACGCTCTCGAAGATCCCCGGCGAGACGGTCGTCCCCGTGATCGCCACGCGCAGCGGCTGGTAGACCTCGCGCGGCTTGGCTGCGCGACGCTCGATCACTGCTGTCAGCGCCTGCTCCACTGCGGCCTCGTCGAAGTTGGCGCTCTGCGCGAGCGCGTCGCTGACCTCGGCGAGCGTCGCGCGGCCGTTCTCGTCCAGCCAGCGCGCGCGCGCCTTCGGATCCTCGACGGGGCCGTCGAGCAGCGCGCCCGCGAGCGGCATGAAGTCGGCGAGCGTCTGGATCTTCTCCTGGCTGATGCGCGCGGCCTCGCGCAGGCTCTCGCGCCCGGTGAACGCCTCCAGGCGCCGGGTGAGCTCCTCGACGGGCAGTTTGCGCACGTACAGGCCGTCGAGCCAGCGCAGCTTGACCTCGTCGAAGCGCGCCGGGTTGCGGCTGACACGCTCGAGCGTGAAGCGCTCGATCAGCTCGTCGGTGCTGAGCACGGTCGCGTCGTCGCCCGCGCCCCAGCCGAGCAGCGCCAGGTAGTTGCGCACGGCTTCGGGCAGGTAGCCCGCGTCGCGCAGCTCCTGCACGGAGGCGGCGCCGTGGCGCTTGGAGAGCTTCTTGCCGTCCGGTCCGTGCAACAGCGGCAGGTGCGCATACGCGGGGATCGGCGTGCTGGGGCCGAAGCCGGCGGCCCGTGCCGCCTCGAGCACGAGCAGCTGCTTGGGGGTGTTCGAGAGGTGATCCTCGCCCCGGACCACGTGCGTGATACCGGCGTCGAGGTCGTCGATCGCGACTGCGAAGTTGTACAGCACCGACCCGTCCGCGCGGGCGATCACAGGATCGTCGAGATGGACGTGCTCGAAGCGCGTGTCGCCGCGGATCAGGTCGTGCACGACCGTCGCGCCCTCGTCCGGCACGCGCAGGCGCACCGCCCCCTCCTTCTGATTGCCCGCCCGCCCCTCGCCGCGAAAGCCGCGGTCGGCGCCATAGAGGTCCTTGAAGGCCTTCACGTCCTCGGCGGTCGCGCGCGAGCGGTAGGCGTGCCCGGACTCCAGCAGCGCCTGCAGCGCCTCGCCGTGGCGCTCCGAGCGCGCGGTCTGCAGGATCGGCCCCTCGTCCCAGTCGAGCTCCAGCCAGCGCAGCGCCTCGAGGATCTGCTCGATGTTCTCGGGCGTCGAGCGCTCGCGGTCGGTGTCCTCGATGCGCAGCACCAGCTCGCCACCGCAGTGACGGGCGAGCAGCCAGTTGAACAGCGCCGTGCGCGCGCCGCCGATGTGCAGCGCCCCGGTGGGCGAGGGCGCGAACCTGACTCTCATCGCATCCATAGGATCCGCGCATGCTAATCGGCGCGCACGTATCCCCCGCGGGCGGCCTGCCGAAGGCGATCGAACGCGGCGTGCAGCGAGGCTGCCGCTCGATCCAGATCTTCAACCAGTCGCCGCGCATGTGGCGGCCGACGGTCTATCGCGACGAGGACGTGGCGGCGTTTCGCGAGGCGATGAGCGCCAGCCCGATCGACGCTGTGCTGATCCACGCCGTGTACCTGCTCAACTGCGCCAGCGACGACGCCGACATCCGCGCGAAATCGCTGGCGTCTCTGACTCACTCGCTGCGCGTCGGTCACGCGATCGGAGCTGCGGGCGTGGTCCTGCATCCCGGCTCGGCCAAGACCGGCGACGTCGGCGAGGCGATCGCGCGCGCGGGCGCCACGATCGGCGAGGCGCTCGCCGACAGCGAGGGCTGCGAGCTGCACCTGGAGGACACCGCCGGCGCGGGCGGCACGCTCGGGCGCTCGATCGACGAGCTGGCGCAGCTGCTGGAGGCCGCGGGCGGCGATCAGCGACTCGGCGTGTGCCTGGACTCATGCCACCTGCTCGCCTCCGGCTATGACATCCGCACGCCCAAGGGGATGAGCAGCGTGCTGCGCGAGTGCACGCGCAAGCTCGGGCGCGGGCGCGTGCGCTCGCTGCACCTCAACGACTCGCAGACGCCGCTCGGCTCCAACCGCGACCGCCACGCCAACCTCGGCCGGGGAGAGCTCGGCGAGCAGGGCTGCAGCGCCTTCCTGTCCGCTCCCGCGCTGCAGAAGCTGCCATGCGTGCTCGAGACTCCCGGCGAGAATCGCAGCGGGCCGTCCGCCGAGGAAGTCGCTTTCGCGGTGACGCTGCGCGAGCGGGGGATCGCCGCCCGGGGGTGAAAGAAACTCCGCGCGGGCGGGCCCGGCGCCAGCCGGCACAGGGGCGCTCAGGCGCTTGCGACCGCGGCGAGCGGCGCGACCGCGGCGAGCGGCGCGGGCGCGACGGCCGTCTCGGCCGCGGCGGAGCGCGCTCCAACGACCGCTTGCAGCTCGGCGAGCAGCGTCGGCGTGTGGCGCACGCGGTAGTCCTCGGCGAGGCGCAGGCGGCGCGTGCGGCCGTCGCTGACGTCGATCTCGACGATCACCTCGGCCGTGCCGCGGTTCTCCTCTAGCCTCTCCCTGAGGTCGTCGATCGTGGTTTCGCAGAGGTCCTTCGCGGCGATCCGCAGCTTGACGGGCTCGGCGAGCGCGGTGGCGGTCGCGGCGGCCGTGCGCGCCGCTTTGCTCGCCCGCTCGATCTCCTCCCGCGATGGCGCGAACGCCTCGACGCTCTGCACCACCAGGCAGGTCTTGCCCGCTTCCTTGTGATCCACGCGCCCCTTCACGATCACGACCTCGTCGACCGCGAGCGCCGCCTCATGCTCGGCCAGCGCCTTGCCGAACACGAGCATCTCGACCGAGCCCGCGAGATCGTCGAGCGTCGCGAACATCATGTGATCGCCGCTGCGCGTGCGAATGCGCTTGGCCTCGGTGATGATGCCGCCGACCGTCACCCAGTCCTTGTCGCGACGGTCTTCCAGAGCTGAGATCGCGCAGTCGACCCGCGCGCGCAGAGCGTCGCGCAGCGGCTTGAGCGGGTGCGCGGACACGAACAGCCCGATCGCTTCCTTCTCGGCCGCAAGCAGCTCAGGCTGCTCGAACTCCTCGGAGGGGATCGGCGGGTGCACGGGCGCGGCGAACGCGCTCACTGCCGACGCCCCGGCCGCGCCGGCGGCGGTGTCTTCCTGCAGGTCGAAGATCGAGCCCTGTCCGATCTGCGCGTCCTGCTGGATCTGCTGGCCGTTGGCCTGCGCCTTCTCGAGGACTTCGAGCATGCCCCTGCGGCTCGCGCCCGTCGAGCCGAGCGCGCCGCACTTGACGAGCGCCTCGATCGCCTTCTTGTTGACCGTGCGGCTGTCCACGCGCTCGCAGAAGTCCCAGATCGAGGTGAACGGGTGGGTGGGGGCCCCATCACCGCGCGCCCGTTTGATCGCCTCGACCGCCTGGTAGCCCACGCCCTTGACGGCATCCAAGCCGAAGCGGATGCAGCCGACGCCGCCCTCGACGCTCGCCGGGCCGACCGTGAACTCGTGGTCTGAGAGGTTGACGTCCGGGGGCAGGATCTCGATGCCCATCTCCTCGCAGCGCGCCACGAAGAACGGGACCTTGTCCTTGGTCGACATCACCGAGGAGATCAGCGCCGCCATGTACTCGGCGGTGTGGTTGGCCTTCAACCAGGCCGTGCGATAGGCGATCAGCCCGTAGCAGGCGGCGTGGCTCTTGTTGAACGAGTAGTCGGCCGACTTCTCGTTGGACTGCCACAGGAACTCGATCACCTCGGGCCTCGTGCCCGACGCGCGGCAGCCCTCGACGAACTCGGGCTTCAGCGCGGCCATCGCGGCGCGGTTCTTCTTGCCGATCGCCTTGCGCAGATCGTCGGCCTTCGCCCCCGAGAAGCCGGCGAGCTCCTTGGAGATCTGCATCGCCTGCTCCTG
>Ga0187890_10000423_pt1 | contig 29857 bp, 23 predicted proteins | sample June2016WEW_21_1_FD_133005 | JGI IMG/M metagenome (GOLD analysis project Ga0187890, IMG submission 133005) | Peatland microbial communities from SPRUCE experiment site at the Marcell Experimental Forest, Minnesota, USA - June2016WEW_21_10 | ecosystem: Environmental > Terrestrial > Soil >... | reverse complement strand
GGGAGCAGTTCGTTTTTGTCAATCTGGATCCGCAGGCCGTGCCGCTCGCTCAGTTTCTCGGAGGGCTGGCCGCGCGGGTCGCTCCGCTTGGCCTGAGCAAGCTCCATTACTTCACCAGTAAGACCTATGACATCCACTGCAACTGGAAAGTTTTCGTCGACAACTACCTCGATGGCGGATACCATGTGCCGCATCTGCATAAAGGCCTCAGCTCCGTTCTCGATTACAAGCAATACACGATCGAAAACGACGGCCGATATTGCCTGCAGTCGAGTCCGATGGTGAGTTCTGACGAGGATGCCGCAACCGGATCGACGCGCAAGGGCGATCGCGCCTGGTATTTTTGGCTGCATCCCAACTTCATGTTCAATTGCTATGAGGGCTACCTGGATACGAACCTCGTAATCCCGATCGATGTGGATCATTCCCGCGTGATCTTCGATTTCTATTTCAGTGATGTGAGCGAAGCTTCACGCGCTTACAACGAGGAGAGTGTAGCCGTCGGCAATCGCGTTCAGGACGAAGACCTCGGAATTTGCGAGGCCGTTCAGCGTGGCCTGAAATCGCGCGCCTACGGAGCGGGACGACTGTCGGCTCGCCGTGAAGCAGGAGAGCAGCTGTTTCACCAGTTGTTGGCAGCGGATTTGAAGAGTGGACTCCGAAGCGGTCTTGCCGCAGACTGATTCAGCATAAAAGGCTACGAACCTTTCCGGGGGATTTCGTGAAAAAACTGCTTTTGGTTCTTTGGGCGTTGGCTCTCAGTGTCTCTACGCCCGCGCAAGTGATCGTGTTGAAAGCTGGCCGGCTGATCGATCCAGATTCAGGCACGGTGCTGACAGATCAACAGATCCTGATCGAAGGCAACAAGATCGTCGCAGTGGGCAGGGAACTGCACATTCCCGCCGATGCGAAGTGGATTGACCTCTCAGACAAGACGGTCCTGCCGGGTTTGATCGATTGCCACACCCACCTTGCCGACGGAAACGCGCTGCAGAATGGCGAGCCCTTCAATGTGCTCAGTAAAACCGCTTCGCATATCGTGCTCGAATCCGTGCCGAACGCTCGCGCCACGTTGCTTTCCGGTATTACCACCGTGCGCGACGTAGGCACATATCGTGCGCTCAACGACGTCGCGCTGCGCGACGCGATTGCCCGGGGAGACATCATCGGTCCTCGCATGTACGTGGCGGGTGCATACATCACAATCACAGGCGGTGCCGGAGCGATGACGGGCCAGGCCCCCGACATTCAGTTGCCATGGGACTTGCACTACGGCGAGGCGAATAGTCCATGGGAGGTTCGCCAAAAGGTGCGCTTACTGGCCCACAACGGCGCGGACCACATCAAAGTGCTCTCCACAGGAGCCGTGTTGACCCACGGCAGCAGCCCGAACTCGACCGAGTTCACTCTAGAAGAGTTGCAAGCCGCAGTCGACGAAGCGCACAGCTTTGGACTGCGTGTTGCCGCGCACGCGCACAACGCGCAGGGAATCAAGAACGCGATTCGCGCGGGCGTGGCCTCCGTCGAACATGCGACGCTGATTGACGACGAGGGAATTGCGCTGGCCAAAGAGCACGGAACCTACCTCGATATGGATATATACGACGAAGAATGTATTCAGGAAGAAGGCAAGAAGGGAATCATTCCCGCCGACTTTCTTGAGCATGATCGCGAATTGGGCGAGAAGCACCGGCAGAATTTCCGCAAGGCAGTTGCAGCCGGAGTAAAAATGGCGTTTGGGACGGATCTGGGCGTCTGCCCCTACGGATCAAGCCCGAAGCAGTTCGCCTTCATGGTGAAGTATGGGATGACCCCTATGCAGGCGATTCAGGCGGCCACGTCGAACGCGGCGGATCTGCTTGGTCGTTCGAGCGAGATCGGATCGGTGAAAGTTGGCAAGTACGCTGACTTGGTTGCGGTTACCGCTGATCCGCTGAAAAATATCAGCGTCCTCGAAAATGTAGAGTTTGTCATGAAGGACGGGAAAGTTTACAAGTCAGCCGGCGCCCCTGCCTGTTCGCAGTAAACAATGACCGGACTCGATCGCACAAACTGCGCGTGTCTCAAACGCCAACGACAGCTACGGTCGGCATTTTAGATTTGCCGTCTCACGCGAAGCGGTTCATGATCGCGAAACTGACCGAAGCAATCAGGGCCGCAGCGGGTATCGTCACAATCCAAGCCCAGACGATGCGCCCGGCAACACCCCACCGCACTGCGGACAGCCGATGGACCGCGCCGACTCCGACGATGGCGCCCGTGATCGTGTGAGTAGTGCTGACTGGAATTCCGGCCAGGGCGGTGGCGAACAGAGTGATGGCTCCCGCAGTCTCCGCGCAGAATCCGCCCACGGGTTTGAGCTTCGTGATCTTCTGCCCCATGGTTTTAACGATGCGCCAGCCGCCCAGATAGGTTCCCGCCGCAATCGCGGCATGAGCGGCCAAAATGATCGGCCAACGCAGATGGCCCCAGCTTCCCAACATGTCAGATTTGCTCATGAACCCGCCGGTGTAAAGCGCACCGGCGACAATGCCCATGGTTTTCTGGGCATCATTCGCACCGTGTCCCAAGCTGTACGCTGCCGCCGAAATCAGCTGCAGTTTTCGAAATAGTCGATCGACGGGCTGCGGTGCGGAGTGCCGAAAGATCCAATACAAGCTCAGCATGAAAATGAAGCCCAGGACCAGTCCAATGATGGGTGCGACCACAATGAAGATCAGCGTCTTGTACCACCCCTGCGGGATGATGACGGAGAAGACAGTATTGATGCCGTGGTGCAGAGCTGCATTCGCCATCGCTGCGCCCGCATACCCGCCGATCAAGGCGTGCGAAGACGAGGTTGGCAGACCCCACCACCAGGTTAGGAGATCCCAGACAATCGCGCCAAACAAGGCTGCGAGAACTACATCTTGATTCACGAACTCAAGACGAATCATCCCGGTCCCAATGGTCTTCGCAACGGCAGTTCCCAAAAAGAATGCGGCTAGAAAATTGAATGTGGCCGCCCACAAAACGGCTAGCCTCGGAGACAGCACACGAGTCGAGACGACTGTAGCGATGCTATTCGCCGAATCGTGAAACCCATTCACGAAGTCGAAGATGAGGGCTACCAGGATGGTGATTAGAACCAGTACGACGTCGGTATGCACCGGGAAAGCGCGTCCTCCAAGGTGTTTGTGATAGTTGCGTTAAGCTTAAGCCCGCCGTCAGATCAGGCGCTCTTCAGCAGGATGGCCTCTAGCACATTCGCCGCGTCTTCAGCCTTATCGGTCGCCATCTCCAATACTTCATAAAGTTCCTTTAGCTTAATGAGCTTGATGGGATCTTTCTCGCTCTCAAACAGGCGTGCGATGGCCCTGCGGCTGACATGATCGGCCTCATCCTCCAGCCGGTTGACCTCTTCACAATGCTTCATGACTTCTCCGTTCTTTTCCAGCAACGAAACGCCGCGTGCCAGTTCTTCGCTCTGCAGGACGATAAGTCCGGCCAGTTCAGCCGCGTCTGGCGGTGGCTCGGTGATCTTGTACATAACCAGCCGGTTCGCCGCGGCATTGGTGAAGTCGAGAACATCGTCCAGCGAGGAAGCTAGCTTGTGAATGTCCTCACGGTCAAAAGGAGTAATAAAGCTCTGATTGAGCTTGGTGATGATGGCATGGGTAGCGCGGTCACCTTTATGTTCGACAGCTTGAATCTGCTCGACCCGCATGTACAGGTCGCGCGGATCCTCGAGAACGCTGCGCAGAAGCTTGGCGCCGTCGGTAAGGTAACTGGAGAGCTCCGCGAAGAGCTCGAAGAACTTTGCATCGTGGGGAATCAGACGCACGATTGCCTCCTGATCGGTACTCGGTTGGTGCTTTGAACATGGATGTTTTCACTGGACCACGATTTACAGCGCGGATCTACTCTTTCAACCCTTGAGAATTGCGCCAACGACAATGTCCGGGAACACATGTCTGGGAACCAAAGAGTATAGCGTATACCGCAGGAGAGTTAAGCGCGCTCGCGGAGCACCGCTTGTCGTTTGGAAGAGGAAATGAATTTGCGGGTGCTCAGCTCGGTGGTTAGCGAGTGCCCGGCCCGCCGCCAGGTGGCGGCATGTGGGGTCGTGGGGTTGGGCCGGGCAATGCTATCTACTTCCTTGTTTCTAGTAATGTGTTTACTTTTTACACTTTGTTGTACGTTCAGGCTGTGATTTACATCACAGATCGGTGTGACGGATAGGCTACGCGGACCTGTGACGTTCATCACCGCGCGCAAAACGCGAAGGTTTTAGTTTTGTGGATGAGTGAGGAAGGAATCAGAACAACATGACGTACGTGATTACCGATAGCTGTATTAAAGATAATCTTTGCGTAGAGGTTTGTCCCACCGATTGCATTCATCCCAAAACAGACGAGCCCAAGCTTGAAGAAGTGACCCAACTTTACGTCGATCCCGCCGGCTGCATCGATTGCGGAGCCTGTGTTCCGGCCTGCGGATCTGACTCGATTTTTGCGGCTGAAGATCTTCCCGAGGAAAAGAAAGAATTCCTCGAAAAGAACGCGGCCTTTTACAGCAGCTAGCCTTGCTTCTAGTTGCTCCCTCCTGCCCGCGCCCCGCGCCTGGGGCGCGGGTGTTTATTCCCCTCTTGAATGCCGCCTTGACAGCCGGTTCTTGCCTTTCTATCGTTGCTATCCAGCATTGCCAACGAAACCATGAACATCATCAAGGCTACGAAGAAGTATGAGGAGTGGCTCGCGCAGCATCTGCAAATCGTCGACTCCGACCTGCGCCTGAAGCACGAACGCATGGCGGAATCCGAGTTCTCGTTCTTCCGCGCGACGTTCTACCGCTGGCTGCAGGTTTGGGACGAGGTTTGCGCCGACCTGTGGCGTGTGCCAAATCTGCTCTCCGTCGGCGATCTCCACGTCGAGAACTTCGGCACCTGGCGCGACACCGATGGAAGACTGATATGGGGCATCAACGATTTTGACGAGGCCTGCGTTTATCCGTACACGATGGACTTGGTGAGGCTGGCAACCAGCGCCTTGCTTGCCGTCCGCGAGGAACGCCTGACGATGAAGCCAAAAGACTCGGCCGAGTCCATTCTCAGCGGGTATCAGCGAGGGATGGAGCAGGGCGGCCGTCCGTTTGTGCTGGAAGAGGAGCATGTCTGGTTGCGCGCAATTGCCGAAAGCAAACTCCGCGATCCGGTCGTCTTCTGGCAGAAGATGGATCGCCTGCCCGCCGTCCGGGGAGTCGCTCCGGAAAGCGCGCGCGAGGCGGTCGAGTACTTATTGCCCGAGCGCGGAATCCAATATCGTTTGGTACGGCGGGTGGCTGGATTGGGCAGTCTGGGTCGTGTCCGGCTGGTCGCTCTGGCGGATTGGAAAGGCGGCCGAGTTGCCCGCGAGGCCAAGGCACTCGCTCCGTCGGCATCGCATTGGGTCGATCCAAAGGCGCCGAGAGAGATTCTGTACGGGGCAATTCTCCGGCGCTCCGTCCGCTGTCCCGATCCATATGTCCAACTGCGCGGACATTGGATTGTGCGGCGTTTGTCGCCGCATTGCTCTCGCATCGAACTGGAGACGCTCGGCACAGCGCGCGGCGAGTGCCGTCTTCTGGAAGCGATGGGTCGAGAGACCGCGAACGTTCATGCCGGAACAGAAGAAAAGAGACGAGCGATCTTGAAGGACTTGCACGCGCGCAAAGGAAACTGGCTGGCGAAGGCCGCAAGCGCGATGGCGGAAATGACAGGGAAAGACTGGCATACGTGGAGGGAGCGCCAGCAGACCCGGACTTCGTCGTAGGAATCACTCGCAAAGCTGAGTTCCGACTCGGTCAGGATCTGCCGGCGCTTTTAATGGAGAGGAAGTCCATGCGGGGGTCCCGGAGAAGAGGCAAAAAGCGGAAACTCAAGTGTGCGACGTGCGCATTCGTTGGAACCCGGAATCAGAGCATCAAGGATAGACTCGAGGGTTGCCGCCGACCCTGTCCAGACGCGCGACAGGCTTTCGCGGTGAATGGACAGCTCACCGACGAGATGACCGGCTGAGCGATGATCGAGACTAAAGTCGGGCAACGCCGGATCGCTGGTGATCGGGCTCGGCGGCTCCGCGTGGGGAATGAGTCGAAGGCTCGCTTGATCGAGCCAGTGGGCGATCAGCACCCGAAGATGCCGGCTGCAGCAGGCGGAGCGCACTTTCTTCTGCGTAGCCAGCGACGGATGCCAGCTCAGAATCTTCAGGTGGTCGAGCCAGCGATTCTCAACTACCAGAAACCAGCCTTCGTGCCGGAAACTCACCAGACCACAAACCGAGCAAGGGAGGCGTTTTGGGATGAAGAAATCCATGACCCTTTCTCTCATGCGCCATTCGCAACTGCCGACCGCGCTCTCGAGGAACGTAGACCTGCTCGTTCGGTGAGAGGGACGGTCAACATTCCCAGGTTGGCATCAAAGTGGAGCGTGAAGTGAGTTGAGCAAGCGCCGCACAACCAGAAGTGCTCGCGTTTGCGCATTTTGCGGCGGCTGCCATCGAACGGCTGCTCGGGATCGTTTTCGAGAGTTTCGGCCAGAAATAGTTTGCCTTCATGCATCGACCGGAACGGAACTGTACACCCGGGGTTGGCGCATTTCTGAAGCATTGGCTGGTCCCTGTCTTCTCCACTTAATAACTTCTTATGGAGTGACAGAAGACATGCACGCAACTGGCCAAGTGGTAAAATTCGTTTGTTTAGAAATAGTTTGCTTCTACTTGTAAGGACTTAGCAGAGAGAAGGCTTTATTACATTCGTGGTTATTTAAGGTAAATGACGAATTACTGACACAGACGCCGAAGGAGCGCAGAACTTCACTGGCGGAGTGTGATTCGAGTCACAAGGGTTTTGTGGAAGGTTCGTGGTCCCAGGTCTCAGCCTTTATGCCCGAAACCGCACAGGCGATCAGAAGAAGTTTGACTTAAGAGAGAATGCGTTCTGAGATGAGAAGCAGTCTCATAGATTGGCTTTGAAAGGGCACGCCTTCGCAGCTTGTGGAAGAAGTCACAAATATTGCGGCGCTATGCGAGAGAGGCTCCTCAGGGCCACGTAAGTCGAGAAGAATCAGCGAGGGCTTCAGCCCCGGTGGTTGCGCTTCGGTCGCGCCCGGACTTCCGAAAGAAGCCCAGCTTTGCCGGCTAAATGCCACGCGCTCAAGATTGTACCTCTAACTCCCTGTCGCTCAGACTGTGCAAGGAAAATCCCGCTAACTCAATAATTTTAGTAGACCGGCCAACGAAGAAAATTGTCTGGGAACCGACAACCCGGAACTGAGAAACAGGAACTGAGAACTGAAATTACCTCAGTGGCATCCCGCATCCTTCAACGCCTCGCCAAAGCATGTGAGGAAGTTACTCACGCCTTCTTCCGTCGCCAACGGACCCATGATTCCAATACGGAAAATCTTCCCGGCCAGGGGGCCAAAGCCTCCGCTGATTTCGATCCCATTCTTCCGTAGTAGGTGCGACCGGACTTTGGCGTCGTCAACTCCGGCCGGTACGCAGGGGGTGTTCAGGTTCCAGATGCGGTGGAACGGCGCAACGAGCATCTTCATTCTCAAGGCTCCGATCCCGTGAACAAATTGCTCATGCGCATGGCGATGGCGTTGCAGGCGATTCTCGAGTCCTTCTTCTTCGATGAGCGACAGCCCTTCGTGTAGCGCATAGAACAAGGTCGCAGAAGCCGTGTGGTGGTAGCGATGCGATTGCGTCAGGTAGTCGGCAATCAGCGCAAGATCAAAGTACCAGCTGCGGTTCGGGTGCTTCCTCTGTTTGAGCCGATCGAAGGCGCGCGGAGAGATCGTCACGGGACTCAACCCGGGAGGGCAACTTAAGCCCTTCTGGGTGCAACTATAGGCGACATCGATTCCGGTTTCGTCGATCTTTACGGGCATTGCGCCCAGCGAAGTCACACAATCGGCGATCACGATGGCGTCAACATCGTGCGCGGCGGAGCAGATTGCTTTGCCTTCGGTGAACACACCGGTTGAGGTTTCAGCCTGCACGTAGGCCACTACCTGCGGGCGCTCGCGGCGGATCCAATCGGCGGCCTCGTTCAGGTCGAACGGCTCTCCCCAGGGCTTCTCCAAGCGGACGACAATGCCGCCATGACGTTTTGCCATTTCGGTAATGCGATCGGCGAAAAACCCGGCGGCAAGGATGCAGATCCTCGTGCCGGGTTCGACGAAGTTCGAGATGGCTGTCTCCATGCCTCCGCTGCCGGTGGCGGATATGGGAAGCGTCAGATCGTTTTTCGTACCGAACACCTCGCGCAGCATGCGCTGCACGCCCTGCGAGATCTCGAAGAAATAAGGGTCGAGATGTCCAACGATCGGCTGGGCCATCGCCCGGTAAACGCGAGGGTGCACCTGGGTCGGGCCGGGGCCATACAGCAGTCGCTTTGGAGGATGAACGGACAGCTTGGTTGAGCCAGAGACGGTTTCCTCAGCAGAGATCATGGATCGCTCCTAAAGATGACTCGACCATGATACGAAATCTGAAGGCAGCTCGACAGGTTGACGGCGGTTCTACGGGATTTGGATCACCTCAGGATTCCGAGTGCATCGATCAGAAACTTCCCTAGCCCACGGCGTCGAGGGCGCGCTCCTGGCAGTTGGAGCACAGGGTCGACTCTTTCAGGTCGATCCATTCGACGGCGTGGGAGGGAGCCATGGCGCAGGAATAGTCGTCGCAGTGCGTGAGATCGACGGTATGTCCGACCTCGTGAACGGATTCCTTGACGAGGCGGTCGAGCAGGAGATCGGAGTCGGGAGGAAGTCCGTAAAACTGCTGGCGCAGGCGATGGAGGGAGACGATGGCGCAAGGACCTCCCATTTGGGCTTCGCCGAAGACAAACGTCAGAATGGGGATGTAAAGATCGGCGGCCGTGACGCCGAGCACGCGCCATGCGCCGCGGTTCGCGTATTTCTGCATGGCTTGAAGAATTTCGGAAGAATGATGCTGTCCGCGCTCAGAATGGAAAGCGACCTGGGGATCGAGCCGCTCGTCGAGAATACGGACAGGGACGCGAAAGGAATTGGCGAGCGGCAGAGCGAGACCGTGCAAGAGTCGCGGGTCGAGGTCTCCGACGGGCAACAGATCGAGCATCTTGTTCATCGCGTTGCCTTCACCATCTCTTTATCTGGTCTCGACGGGGCGGCTCCAGCCATACTTTTTCAGCTTATGATGCAGAGTTACACGATCGATGTCGAGCGTTTCCGCCGTGCGGGTCTGGTTAAAGCCACATTCTTCAAGGACGCGCAGGATGTGAGCCTTTTCCATGTCTTCCAGTGACTTGGGCACACCATTGGATGCAGTTGCCTGGGTCTTGAAGATAAAATCCTGCTCCCGGATTTCCGGCTCCTGCGCAACCACCATCGCGCGTTCGATCGCATTCTCAAGCTCGCGGATGTTGCCGGGCCAGGGCTGTTGCTGGAGCAGGTCCATGGCAACCGGATTCACGCGATTAATCTTCTTTTTCATCTGGAGCGAAAACTTCCGGACGAAATGATTGACGAGCAGCGGGATGTCTTCGCGGCGCTCGCGCAAGGACGGCAGGACGATGTGGAACACGTTGAGCCGATAGAAAAGATCGGGACGGAATTTACCTTCCTCGATGAGCTGCTCGAGATTTTTGTTGGTGGCGGCGACGCAGCGGAAATCGACTTTAATCGGTTGCGTGCTGCCGACGCGCACAATCTCGTGCTCCTGCAGAACGCGCAGAAGGTCGGTTTGGGTTTTGAGGCTGATGTCTCCGATTTCATCGAGGAAGACCGTACCGCCTTCCGCGATTTCAAACTTTCCTTTCTTACGGTACTGGGCGCCGGTGAAGGCTCCTTTTTCGTGCCCGAAGAGCTCGCTTTCGAGAAGCGTCTCGGTGAGGGCGCCGCAGTGAATGACGACCAGCGGATGGAAGCGGCGCGGGCTGGCATGGTGAATGGCGCGGGTGACCAGTTCCTTGCCGGTGCCGCTGTCGCCGGTGACCAGGACGGTCGCGTCGGTCGGGGCCACGGTCTCGATCGCGTGAAAGATCTTCTGCATCGCCTCGCTTTCGCCGATGATGTCTTCGGGGCGGGCGACTTCGGCGACGGTCTCGCGCAGACGCACGTTCTCCTCTTCCGTACGTTTGTGGGCGAGCGCCTTTTTGACGATATGGGCAATTTCATCCGGATCGAGCGGCTTGGTGACATAGTCATAGGCGCCGTTCTTGAGCGCTGCCACGGCGGTTTCAACCGAAGCGTACCCCGTCATCATGATGACAATGAGACTGGGGTCGACCTCGTGCATGCGGCGCTGGAGTTCGATACCGTCCGTGCCATGCATTTTGATATCGCAGAGCACGGCATCCCAGGATTTTTCGGCCAACCGCGTAAGCGCCGTATTCGCGTCTTCGGCAGTGCCGACCTCGTATCCTTCTTCATGAAACCATTTGGCCAGAGAATCGCGCACGCTGAGTTCGTCGTCCACGATGAGTAACTTTGCTGGTTGCGTCAAGGCAATCACCTCTTTGTTTCCGTACCCGTCAAAGCAGGCTCGGGTACTGGGCCGGTGCGGTCAGGCACCGGCAGTGTGATGGTTACGGTTGTTCCTTTTCCAACTTCAGATTCGATGGAGATGGTTCCGCTGTGGCGTTCGACGATGCCGCGGCTCACAGCCAAACCGAGTCCCGTGCCGTGGCCGTGCTCTTTGGTGGTGACGAAGGGCTCAAAGATCTTCGGCAAAACGTCGGGAGGAATGCCAGACCCGTCGTCGCGAATGGTGAGGGCGACCTGACGGCCCTCATGGCAAAGGCGGGACTCGATCCAGAGCGTTCCGCCCTTGGGCATGGCGTCGACCGCATTGACGATCACGGCCAGCATTACTTGCTCGATTTGCGAAGGGTCGCACTGGAGCCGGGGCAGATCGTCCGCCAGCGAGCAATGCAGTTCGACGGCGGCGATCTCGAGATTGTGACGGAGCAACATCGTGCATTGATTCACCACCCGATTCAGGTCGACAGATTGGAGGTTCATGGGAGACTGGCGCGAGAAACTGAGCAGGTTCTTCACGAGGTCCCCGCAGCGGCGGCTCTCGGAGGAAATTAAGTCCAGGCACTGCTGTGCTTCCTGCTTTTTCTCACGGCTCACAGTGTCGTTGTCGACCCACTTCTTGAGGAGCTTCGAATAGGTGAGGATGCCGGAGAGGGGATTGTTGATCTCATGGGCGACGACAGCCGCCATTTTGCCGACCGAGGACATGGTCTCGACGTGCAACATCTCGTCGTGCGCGCGCCGCAGTTCGCGCGTCTTTTCCTCGACGCGGTCTGACAGAGTTCGGGCCCAGGCAACCATCTGCTCATTCGCTCCGCGCAATTGAAGGCTCATGGAGTTGAACGAGTCGGCGAGCGCCCCGATCTCGTCTTTCGAGTGAAGTTCGATCTGGTAGCCGAGTTCCCCTTCGCTTAACTTTTGCGTTCCGGCACGGAGCTGTTTCAGGGGATGGTCGACGACGCGCCGGATGAAAAACCAACTCAGGACGGCGATGGCAACCATGGCCAGCGCATCGCAGGCCATGGTTCTTAAGGAAACCTCTGCCAATTGCTGGTCGGTGCGAGCGAGGGAGAGATGGGTATCAAGCACCCCGAGAATCTTCTGGCTGGCGGGATGGGCGTGGCACTCAGCGTTCGAGCAATCAGGCTCATTCTCGATCGGGGTGATGATCGCCAATACCCGCTCTCCCTGCGCACGATAGATGCGGAAACGGTCCGGGCGGTCGATGTGAGTCAGGGTTTGCTGATGAGCATGGCAGGCATAGCAAGCTTCCGCATCTTTGTCGACGGTGCGATCGGCTTCCGACGGGTCGGTGGAATAGCTGATGTGGCCCTGACGATCAAAGACGCGAACGCGCACCATGCCGGGCTCATCGGCCATGGTGGAGATGGCGCGGTGCAGCCCATCGCGATCGTTGCGGAGCATGTAATCGGTAGTGTTGCGGTGGATGATGTCGCTGATCCGCTCGGCACTCAAGAGGGTCGCAGCCTCCAGATGCTGGCGTTGCAAACGGATGGTGAGATATCCGAGGAGCGAAAAGATCACCAGAAGAGCGCCGAGCAGCAAGATAATGAGCTTGGTGCCTATTCCATTACGAACGCGGTCCAGGTAATGGGTCGTCGGTTTGGTATCAGTCCCCGGCATGGCTCAACACCGCTGTGTCGGCCGCGTGAGAGAGGCGCGGCTGTGCCGCATGCTTTTCTTCTTCACCAAAAATTGGCAGGTACCTTGCCGCCACCCCGAAGAGCGCGAAGCCTACAGCAATAATCATCAGAGTGATGGAGAACTCGGTCCATTTCGGCATGTAGTGATGGCCGACATAGGTCTCAAAGCCGATGAGCGCGATGTTGAGGCGGTTGGTAATAAAACCCAGGACCGTGGAAATGGAAGCCAGATAAAGAAGCTGTGGCGATAACCGTACCTTCTTGAAGCTGAGCATCGTAATGGGAATGACAAAGGTCAGCGTCAGTTCAAGCCAAAGGAAATATGCCTCGTAGCTCGGAGTTACGATCTGCTTGAGCAGCCCGCGATGAAAGTAGTCTTCGAAGCGGAGCAGGGCATTAACCCAGAGAGCAATCAGCAAGGCGCCACCGAGGGTCACCAGCACGGGGAGTTCGAGCTGGCGGCCGAAGGCTTTCGCACTTTGCGTGGATTCGAAGATGGTCATTGCCAACCCGACCGCGACCGCTGAGCCAAAGAAGAAGAAGGGCAGCGCCGGTGTGTACCAGAACGGATGCAGCTTGCTGGGCATGATCAGGTAAAGGGAGCCGAGCGAGCTCTGGTGGAGAGTCGAAAGGAGGATGCCGGCCACGATCAGCACGGGATAGATCTTGTGAATCCACTTAATTGGGGTCTGGAGATTGAAGCGTTCGAGGACGTTGGGTAGGAATTCGAAAAAGAGCACAGTAGTATAGGTCATCACGCAGAAACCGACCTCGAACATGACCGAGTGCGGATTCATGTAGATCATCTGATGCCAGATGAACCAGGGCCGGCCCAAATCAAACAACAATCCGACGATGAACAGGAGGTATCCGAGGAACGCGGTCAAGACCGCGGGCCGCACAACTGCGTGCAGACGCTCGACGTTAAATAGGTAGACGGCGCCGACCATGCAGAAGCCGCCAGCCGCCAGCATCACGCCGCAAAGACAATCAAAGCCGATCCAGAGCCCCCAGGGAAACTGGTCGGTCATGTTCGAAACTGCGCCGAGGCCGCGGAAATAGCGGACGAATGAGGAGTAAAGGCCGAGGGCCATGATGACGAGAAAAATAACTCTCCAGAGAGTCAGCTTGAATTTCATTAGTCTTTCCTCGTTTCTTGCCCTTTTGCGTGGCCGTTTTTCTCTTGCGCTTCCGCGATGGCTACTTCGTCACGGCGATGCGATACCCAATAGATGCCGCCTAATACCAGCGTCCAAAGAGGAATGAAGTCGGGAATTCTCTCCATGACGCGGCCAGTGTATTCCGGCATGGGAGTGTCACCGATTCTCTCGGAGGCGGGATAGCCATAGTCTTCGACATTTGCTTTTGCAATGAGAAGGACAGAGGTCCCGCCCACTTCCTCGAGGCCGTAAATGTGGGGACGATAGTTCGAGGGGTTCTGGCTGATGCGGTCCTTCGCCTCTTTAATCAGGTCGTCGCGCTCGCCGAATTTGGTAGCACCCGTGGGACAGATTTCAGCGCAGGCAGTTTGCTTGCCGGCCACCACGCGATCGGGGCACATAACGCATTTGCGAACGCGCGGATTGAGCGCCTGCCATTCATACTTGGGCACGCTGAAGGGACAGGCCACCATGCAATAGCGGCAGCCGATGCATTTCCAGACGTCGTAGACAACCGGGCCTTCCTTGGTTTTGTGGAGAGCGCCTACCGGGCAAACCGACGCACAGGCCGGCTTCTGGCAGTGCATGCAGAGACGGCGCATGAATTTGTCGTCCTTGGTGAGAACGACGGTGTATTTATGCGCCGACTGGACGGACTCGGCGGCTACCGCGTCGTCGTAGGGAAGATTGTTCTGCTGCGCACAGGCGCCTTCGCATTGCTTGCAACCGATGCACATGGTCGCGTCATACAGGATGGCCTTACTCATGATGATCTCCGGGCCACTCCGGAACAGGACGTCCGCAACCAGACGAAGGCGCGCGGATCTGAGGGCTGTGGCGAAGTGGCAAGCAAGAACCGGCACGGCAAAGAGTCGGTTCGTGTGCCAATCGTTCTGGTACCAAACTATTGCCCGGGTTCCACCTGAATTGAAGAACCCGGGCGGGCTGTCCCATATCTCAGTGCGGAAGGCTCGGCGCTCAGCCAGTTTCGGGGGAGCAGCCGACAGTTATCGCTTTGAGTCCGTTGAACCGGACCCCGGCGCCCATACACTTCCGCGGGTTTCCGATGCCGCTGGGGGAGAAGTCATAAGCCGGCGCAAGAACCCACACTGAAACAGCCGGTGCGAACTACTTCAAGCCCTTAAGGTAAGTCGCGATCGCTTTCGCGTCGTCAGCGGACAGACCCTTTACTTTAGCCGGGTGCTTCGCTGTTTCGGTAATGCCCTTCGTCACAGCGGCCTCGTCCTTACCAGTCAGTGCGGGTGCCTTCATCGCGGGCTTGCCGGCCGCATCTGCGCCATGGCAGGCAGCGCAGTTCGCCTTGTACAGGCCAGCGCCGTCTTCGGCCCAAGCGAGATTCGGAATCAGAACGAACAGAGCGACCGCGATCGTGAGTACAAGCGCCGCGATTTTGGTGGTTTTCATGATTGCATTTCCTCTCAAGAAGTTAAGTTGGCGGAGGGAAAGCGGTGGCCGAAAGTAACGTGTTGTTGTTTTCACCACCACCGCGACTTCGTGAATCAGCGTGTAGCGATTCACCGCATTTCCTGCCGCGCTGATGTAAGTTTCAACAATGAGGCGAAATGCCGCGGTGATGGGGGTCACTCTTGGGCGTGATTCGTGTTCAGGTTTGTCGGGTTATAGCACACAAACTTAGGGGAAAAGGCTCAATAAAAACGGGCAGAGCCAAAATCGAGGCTCTGCCCAGTCTTGGTTTGGAAAGATACTACTTTCCCGACCCGACCAGCTTAACTTCGTCCACAAGCGGCTTCCCGTCAAGGGCCATCGAGAGCTTTCCGGTAACGTTGCCTTGCTGGGTCGGAGTGAAAGTCACATTAATCGTGCAGCTTGCACCCGCGGTCAGGGACGTCCCGCAGTTGTCGGTCTGCGTGTACACGCTTGGAGCAGTCGTGATCTGTTGGATCGTAAGCTGCTTGTTTGCGGCATTCGCCAGCACAACAGGGACTGTTCCGGTCTGGCCCACCGGCACGCTGCCGAAATTGGCAAGGATTGGGTATACAAGAACCGGAGTCACCGATCCGATTCCCGAGAGAGCAACGGTTTGCGGTGAATTACTCGCATTATCGTTGATGGAGAGCGTTGCGGTCTCCGCCGACGGGACGCTCGGATCGAAGACTACATGGATGGAGCAGCTCTTGTTTGGTGCCAGGCTTGTGCCGCAATCATTGGTCTGCTGGAAGTCTGGATTGTTTGTTGCGATGCTTGAAATGAAGACCGCGACCTCGCCGCCATTTGTCACCGTGACTTTTTGAACTTTGCTCTTGCTGCCGAGCTCGTGATATCCGAATGCCAGGCTGCCGGTAGAAATACTCACAGTCGGACTATTCGGATACCAGACGAGAGCTGTCTTGCTCTTAAGGGACGGTTGATCGTAGCTGAATTGAGTTCCCAGGTTGGACGAAACCTGTGTTCCAACACTTGCGGTCGCCCCGTTATCGTGGCTGGAATAATACCCGCCAAAAATGGTGTTGGCATAATTGAAAACAACTTCACTGCTGCCTTCAAAGAACACGATTTCGAACGTCACCGTATTGGTGGTTTCACAGCAGATCCCGACATCGCGCCACTCGACCACCAGTTCGCGATTCGGTTCGGCCCCGACAACCTCCCAGAAAACATTATTGTCATTGCCGCTGCCGAACGGATAAAGCGTATCCCAGAAGGGCGCCACTAGCGTCAGAGCGACTGAATCCGGAATTGGAGAATTGTAATAAGAGTAGAAGCCATTGAAGGAGACCATGCCACCCGCGCCCACGGTCAGTGTGCTGTAACTGCCTCCGCCAAACTGGATCGGGAACGGAGATACGATCTGCGCGGAACTGTAGTAGCCAAGTTCCAGGTTCGTGCCGGTGATCGTTTTGTAGTCGTACTTTGTAGATTTGGCCGCGTAGTTGATCGGCTGATAGACCACGAATGGCAGGCTGTTCGAGGTGCCCCCGCCCGGCGTCGGTGTAAAGACAGAAATCTGATAAGTGCCCGCAGTCGTAAGATCGGCGGCCGGGATTGTGAAGTTGATTTGGGTGTTGCCATACGTGTAGGAGTACGAAAGAGGCACCCCGTTCCATAACACCTGCGAGCCGTACACGAAGCCCGCACCGTTGGCGGTAACCGCCGTATCTGCGGAACCTGAAGGCGTGCTGGCGAGTGAGAGCGAAGCCAGCGTTGGCACGGGAGCTTGACCGGTCCCGGTGAGGCTCAGAGTGGCTGAATACGCGCTATCCGTATAGATATAGACCTGCCCATATTCCGTTCCCTGACTGCTGGGTGTGAACGTCACAGTAAACGTACAACTGGCACCCACAGCCAGACTCTGAGGACAATTATTAGTTTGCGGGAAGTCACCGTAGGAATAAATATTCGTGATACCAAGGGGGCCGGCGCCAGAATTGGTAAGGGTCGCCGATTGTGGCTGGCTACTCTGGCCAATGAGTGTCGTGGGGAACGTGAGCGAGGTCGGGTTCAGCGTCGGAACACCCGCGCTGACGCTGCTTCCACTGACACTCACCGTCTGTGGGCTCGGCAGGGCATTATCATTGAATGTTATCGTTCCCGATTCGCTGCCTACGATCGTGGGCGTAAACACGACGGTGACCGCACATGATGCACCGGCCGCCAGTGTGTTCGGAGCAATGGGGCAAGTGCTGGTTTCCGCAAAGTCTGTGGGCCCGCTATAAACAACACTGTTGATCGCCAATGGAGCCTGGCCGGTGTTCGTCAGTTGCCCAGTCTGCGTTGCCGTTGTGCCGATGACCTGGCCGTAGAAATAAAAGCAACAGGGGACCTGGGCCACGGGTGAGAGGCCGGTGCCCGTTAGAAATACCGCCTGCGGGTTGAGAGTCGCATTCGTGAAGACACCCAGAACGCTGTGTAATGAACCTCCGGCCAACGGAGAAAAACTCACCGAAATCTGACAACTCGCTCCGGCTGCCAAACTCGATCCGCAATTATTGGTTTGAGTGAAGTGAGACCCGGTAGCGATCAGTGACAACGCGATGGCTGTCGCACCTTGATTGGAAATAGTCACTACTTGCGGCTGGCTGCTGCTTCCGACATCCTGTGTACCGTATTCGAGCAAGTATGACGAAAATGGAAACACGGGCTGCGCGATGTATTCGTCGGCGCCGATGTCAACGACATTATTCACGATCCGCGGGTCGCCCGCGAAATCCTTGCTCGGCAAATCGGGTGCCGAGTTATTGCCGTCGTCAATTGCTGGTGAGCCCGTCTGCATGCGGTAGTTGTCACTGAGAAGCGCGACGAACAAGGGGTCGGCCGTGATGTTTCCGTTCGTGCCGGTGAGGTACGGACAAGATGGATCGTAAGGTGACGCCCCCGAGCTGAACACGTCATTGTTCGTAAAGGCGGGCGGATCGTTATAGTTGTAATTTTCGCAGGACAGCGCCGGGGAATCCCCAGTCGCAATCAGCAGATTGTTTTGCATGGCGAGCGAGTTGTCCATCGTGCCGGCTGCCACTTCCGAGGCGTTCCCGTTGTAGTAGTAAGCGGCATTGTTGGCGATTGTGTTATTGACAACAACCGTCGGCTCGCTGTTCCACGTAAGTCCCGGACCACTGGTGTTGCTCACAATCAGATTTTGGACAAGCGTGCCGTCCGTGTCCATCAGTCCAATTCCGCCTCCTCCGTTCCCGCTGATTACGTTGTTCGAGATGACCAAGCCTGTGGCTCCCCAAACTTCAATGCCGCCGCCTCCACTGTAGTCCGCATTGTCGGCGAGAATATTGCCAATAACCTCCGACTTTGTGACGCCATTTAAGTACATGCCGCCACCGCCGGGTCCCCCGTCACAGCCCGTCTGGGTATTACCGTGAATGATATTGTTTTGAATCAGTGGGCCGCCCCCACTTGCTGCGATGCCCATGCCTTCTGCACAAGCTCCGTTTAACGTGATCACGTTTCCCTGGATTGTAGGAGACGCTCCGTTGATGAGAACGCCACCACCCTCATACCCGGCGGCGAAGGTGCCATAGCCATTGGTGATCGTGAAGCCCGACAAAACCGACGATAATGACTCGTTAGTCGAGAAAGTCACGACCGGGCCAAGTTGTTGCCCGTTGATTGCGGTCGCGCCCGGTCCGCTCACGCTGGTGACCGTAATGGCTTTCCCATTGAAATTAATATTCTCGTAATATGTCCCGGCGGAAACGAGCACAGTGTCGCCATTGGACGCAGCGTTAATGCCAGCCTGGATCGTAGGCTGGTCCTGCGGCACGTGAATGATGTTTCCCATCGCTGGCGCTGCGATCAAAAGCAGAACGGAGAGTAGCGAGATACCGAACATGGCGCGGACCGGCATGATAGAGCCTCTCATGGAAAAATTGGCGTACGTGACTTACTCTGGGTGGAACAGGCAGCCGAGGGTCGAGGCGATGAAAGCGGCGTCGGAAAAGCTGTTTCATCCGCTGCGGAATAACACACAACGTTTTATTCCTGATCACACTGATTGTCAAGATGGTTGTAGAAAGCCGGCGATAGGAGTTGTGGAGTTATTGACCCTGTGAATATGAGAGTAATTAGGTGTAACTCCACATTTACCTGCGGAAGATGGTCGCAGGCCGAGGCGAGATGCCGTTTCGACGGTCTCGGGAGAGCGACCAACTACGGAGCATTCCACTATAGACGTTCCACAAATCCGCGAACAATATGGACCCGGGTTCGTATTCGCTTAGGCCCAACGCTGGCCTGCACGCGGCCTCCAGGACGCTTAACCAGACTTCTAATGCAGGAACAACGCGGTACAGGCGATTGCCATTCCAGCCAAGGCAATAAAAATGCCGGCGTGCCAGAAGATGCGGCGGCCCGATAACAGGGTTATCGAAGTGATTACTAGCGCGACTTCCAGAAATACTTCGCCGAGATCGAAGCGGTTGGTTTTGCGCTGGGTGAGCGCGAATTCTTGCTCGAGTTCATGGGCCTTGGTCTCGATCTCTTTCTTGTCATCTTTATAACGATCGGCTTCGGCGCGGGCTTTTTCCTGGAACTTGGCAGTTGCCTCGGGGTCCTTGGAGGCCACGAACCCGGCCATATCGGCGAATAGTTCATCCGTATGCAGACGGCCGTTCTTTGCCTGGTAGTAGGCCCACTGGTCGGTCACCTTGTTCTGCAAGATCACTTCTTCGGTGTGGGTGCGATGGCCCATCAGGGACACGGTTGCCACCAGGACGGCCAAAACAGCCATCGTGATTGTGATGGGTGCGAGGTCGGGATGTTCGCGGGCGTGTTCGGCGTGCTCCTGCAGTTCGTGGAGTTCTTCGCTCATGTTATCGGGCTCCTGATATAGCGTCATGCGAGCTAAGAGGATAAATCAAACTGCCTCATTCTCCCATCACTTTGATCAAGATTCTTTTGTCGCGCTGACCGTCAAATTCAGCGTAGAAGATCTGCTGCCATCTTCCGAAGTCGAGCCTGCCGTTGGTCACGGGCACGATGACTTCGTGGTGGACAAGCAACGATTTCAGATGGGAATCGCCATTATCTTCCCCGGCCTGGTGGTGCTTGTAGTTCTTGTTGAACGGAGCCAGTTTCTCGAGCCACTGATCGATGTCTTCGATGAGGCCGCTTTCGTCGTCGTTGACATAGACTCCGGCTGTGATGTGCATGGCGGAAACGAGAATCATTCCGTCCTTGATTCCTGATTTCTCAAGCGCAGCTTCGACCTGCGGCGTGATGCGAACATAGGCGCGCTTGGTTTTGGTGTGGAGGGTGATGTACACGGTGTGGAATTTCATGGACTAGATTTAACACAAAGCGGGTTCACCACAGAGACATCGAGAAATGCAAAGCACAGTCGGGTTAGTGGCACCCGATTTGCCGGGCATAGACGGGCTTTCGAATGGGAATCATGAGTGCTATTGCGATGTTGCGCCAACTACGAGACCACAACGCAGGCGGCGGTGGGCACTTGCTTCCATTGCCCACGGACCTTTTCCAGCAAATAGAACTGGGCTCGACCGCACAAGCCGCCGCAGATGCTGCCCATATAAACGATTGCGAGAGTTTTGTTCTTGTTGAACCCTACAGGAGACATGAAAATCCATCCTCCCGACCGTGGGTAATGGTCGTAATAGACATCCCATGGATCTACTCCATGCCCTCTGAGAAGGTTCAGGGTTTGCTCATTCACGATTTCGTATGGCTTCTCAATCTGAAACTGCCGCTCCAAGAGAAGCTTCTTTGTCTGAGAACGCTGGTAGTCGGAGATCGCGCCTTTGAATCGACGCATCACGTCGGGACTCAAACATGCCCCAGAAATCTCCGCATTCGATGCGGTCTGCTCTTGAATGATCAGCGTTCCCTTTGCGAAACCGTATGACTCTTGCTGCGGAATGAGCAGGCTATAAATTGGGTAGGCATCAGCCGCTTCGTAGGCCTGCGCTGCGGATAAATCCTGAGCGACAGGCGTCCCAATCCAGAGCACCGAGACGATTAGGCTTAGAGCGAGTGCTCGCATTTGTACACCTCCAACTGCCCATGCTTCGATATTGTTAGGCACCAGCGACGCCCATTCCGGCTATCTGGCGTAAGCAGGCCTTAACGCCCAAAATTCCTAACCACCTTACCGCATTGTCTCTTCGATTTCGGAGAGCCAGTCAGGGCGTTTCAGGACTTCGCGGGGTTTGGGGCCGTCCGCTGCGCCTACGATGCCGTCGCGCTCCATTAGATCGATCAAATGAGCGGCGCGGCCGTAGCCTATGCGGAGACGGCGCTGGAGCAGGGAAGTGGAAGCTTTGCCGAATTCGATGACCAGGCGCACGGCATCGTTGAAGAGCGGATCGTTGTCGTCTTCGGAAAGTTCTCCCGATCCGTCTTCGGAGCCGGCCCCGGCTTCGCGTTCTTCTTTCGGAGCTTCGAGGAATTTTTCCTGATACTGCGCGACGCCTTGCGCCTTCCAGAATTCAACCACCCCGGCAATCTCTTTCTCCGTGACGTACGGCGCATGCAGGCGGTGCACCCGGGCGGAGCCCGAGGGCAGGTAGAGCATATCGCCGCGTCCCAGGAGCGACTCGGCGCCGTTGGCATCGAGAATGGTCCGCGAATCCACTTTCGTTGCTACGCGGAAAGACACGCGAGCAGGGAAGTTTGCCTTGATCAATCCGGTGATCACATCGACCGACGGACGCTGCGTGGCCAGCACCAGGTGAATACCGACGGCGCGGGCCATCTGTGCCAGCCGCGTGATCGACTCTTCCACGTTGTGGCCGTCGAGCATCATCAGGTCGGCCAATTCGTCGATGATGATGACGATGTAGGGAATCGGGCCTTCATCGGATTGTTCCCCGAACAGGCTGGGCGTGTCGTCAAACAGCGCGTTATATCCGGCGATGTTGCGGACGCCTTTGGCGGCGAGCAGCTTCAACCGGCGCTCCATTTCGCGGACGGCGTTGCGCAGCGCGTTGGCGGCAAGCTTGGGCTCGGTGATGATCGGTGTCAGAAGATGCGGAATGCCCTCGTAGTTGCCGAGTTCGAGGCGCTTGGGATCGACGAGGACGAGGCGCACCTGATCGGGCGTCGACTTATAAAGAATCGACATGATCATGGCATTGATGGCGACGCTCTTGCCCGTGCCGGTTGATCCGGCAATCAGCAGGTGCGGCATGCCGGCGAGGTCGGCGACCGCGAGGCGGCCATTGATGTCCTTCCCCATGGCGAGGGTGATCTTCGACTTCGAGCCGATGAACTCCTGCGACTCGATGTTCTCGCGCAGCCAGATAATTTCGCGCTCGCGATTCGGAACCTGAATTCCTACGGTGCTTTTGCCGGGCATGCGCTCGACGAGAATGCTTTCGGCGCGCAGAGCGAGGCAGAGGTCGTCGGTGAGGCCGATGATGCGGCTGTATTTGATGCCTGCTTCGGGCTTGTATTCGAAGGTGGTAACGACCGGGCCGGGATTGATCTGCGTGACCTGGCCGTGGACGTCGAATTCGGCATAACGATCGGTGAGCACCGTCGCGAGCAGCTTGAGTTCATCTTCATGCACAGCTTGCTGATCGTCGGCGCGATGGAGCAGGCTCGAAGGCGGCAACTTGTAGCTGCCGGCGATCTTGGGCATGACCGTTTTCGGCTTGTGTTCCGAGTCGGCGCGGTTGGTGACTTCAATATCGGGGGGCGCGTCCTGCGATGCAGGTGACGAAGGCACAGGCGCGAACGCGGCTTCGTCCTCCTCGGCCATACGCTCGATGCCGGTGCGCCGGACGTTGTCGGTCTGCACGCCGGGGATTTCTCGTTCGGTACGAGGCGACTCCGGGCGCGCGACTTCGGGACGTGGCACGGGCACACGAGCCGGTACCAGTTGCGTGGTGACAACTGGCTTTTCGGCGCGGCGTTTTTCCAGTTCCTTCTGCTGACGCTTGCGTTCGCGCTGGTCCTGCCAGTCTTTCCAGCGATCACGCAGAGCAACAAAGAATGCGAAACGCGTGGGTGCCCAGACTTGGATCGCGGAGAACGAGAAGGCTGTGGTCAGGTAAAGAGCGACAGCTAAAACCGTGGTGCAGACAATGTAGGCTCCGGCGACATTCAAGTAACGGATTAATACGTCGCCGACAATGCGGCCGGTCAAGCCTTCAATGGGCATCGCGCCCATCCAGCGAAAATGGCCGGGCAGGATGGCGAGCAGTGCCGGAACAAACATCAACAGCCAGATCGCGCCCAGAGTTTTGGCGATGGGGGCCTGCACGGCGCGCGAGCGGAACCAGCGCATGCCCAGCATGAATAAGAATGTGGGCAGCAGGAAGGAACCAATCCCCAGAAATTGCAGAACGATGTCAGAAAGATAAGCACCAAGGATGCCAATCCAGTTGCGGGCAGCGTGTGATCCGGTAAGGACGGAGGCGCTGTTGAGCGAAGGATCGAGCGGCGAATACGAAGCTAATGCAAGGAAAAGGAGGAGCGCGGAGACGCACAGCACGAGGCCGACGAGCTCGTTCAAGCGCCGGTTCTTCGTGGGCTCAAAGATCTTCGAGAAAGATGTCATGTGGCTTGCGACGGCGTTCGTAGAGCGAGACTCACCCGAGAGCGTCGTTACATGGCCAGAGCTTGACCATTATGACAAGAAGGAGCGGTACGAGCAATGCTCGAAAAGGAACGGGGTGGCGAGTTGGATACGGGCGGTGAAAAGCCGTGAAGAGATGATAGAGAAGAGGCGCGCGGATGATTGATAGGGAATGATTTGGCGGGGACCGCACGTTTGATTTGGCTAAGGACTGATCGCAGACGTATGCCATAATGGCTGACCAATTCTGGCCGAGGGGTGGAGAGTATTCCTGCGATCCGAGGTTTTTGCTGCTTCGTCTTGTTGTGCCTGGGTGCGGCGATGGCATTTGCGCAAACGCCGGCTGAAGAAATCGTTGCCAACCAGAATCGCACTCCGGCGGGAAATCTAGAGAACGGGACGCTGACGCTCCATCTGGAGATTCGCACGGGCGCGTGGCGAGCTGAGGCGGAGGATGGTCCGAAGCTCTTTGTGCAGGCGTTTGGGGAAGTGGGACAGGTGGCACAGATTCCCGGGCCGATGATTCGCGTTCCGGCGGGAACAACCATCCATGTGAGCGTGGCCAATAAGTTTGAAAAGAAGGCGACCGTCTACGGACTCAATACACGGCCGGGCGACCCGAAGGCTGGAGTGGATCTGGCGCCTGGCGAGAGCAAGGAATTCAGCTTCGAGGCGGGCGAGCCGGGAACCTATTACTACTGGGCGCGGACTGTGAGCAAGGAAACGAGCCAGCATCCGCTGCTGGCGGACGCTCATTTGAATGGCGCGTACATTGTGGACGCGCCGGGCGCGGCTACTCCCGACCGAGTTTTCGTCATCAATTCGATGTACGCGCCTCCCGATGTGCTCCACGAAGATTTTGAGGTGGTCACGATTAATGGAAAGTCGTATCCGTACACGGAGCCGCTGGAATACACGCAGGGCGAAAAGATCCGCTGGCGCGTGATCAACCCGAGTTTTTCCCAGCATCCGATGCACCTGCACGGGTCGTTCTACCAGGTACTCGATCTCGGCGATTTCGAGTCGAACACTGCATACGCCGAGAACGACCGGCAGTGGCTGGTCACGCAGAACCTCAAGGCCGGACAGACGATGCTCATGGAATGGAAGCCGGAACATCCCGGACGCTGGCTGTTTCACTGCCACTTCCAAGGACACATCTCGACCGAGGAGCGCATACCGGTGGTGATGAAGTCGGCGCTTGAAGCGGATTCACCAAAAGTCGAGGCTCAGGCACATCACGACCACGGCGAAATGCAAGGCATGAACGATATGGCGGGGCTGGTGCTCGCGATCAACGTGAAGGCGGCGCCGGGCGCCGCGGCATCGGCGGCAGAGAGCCGTCCGGCGCACAAGATTGATCTGGTGATTGAGCCGAACGCTGCGGGCGGGAAGTCGCCGACGTTTTCGTGCTCCGTGCGCGAGGGGAAAAAGATGGTCGTTTCGCAAGACAAGGCGATGGGTCCGCCCATGGTCGTCACGAGGGGAGAGCCGACGGAAATTACCGTCGTGAATCATCTGAGGGGATCGACCACGATCCATTGGCACGGCATCGAGCTGGACAGTTATTACGACGGAGTAATTGGAGGGGGTGCCGGAAATCGGGTGACGCCGGCGATTCCTCCGGGCGGAAGCTTCACCGCACACTTTACGCCGAATCGCGCGGGGACATTTATCTATCACACACACGCGGCGGATGCCGATCAACTCACGGGAGGAATTTACGGCGCGCTCATGGTGCTGGAGCCAGGCGAGGTTTTCGATCCCGAGCATGACAAAGTACTGGTCATGGGCACACGCGAGGCCAGCTTTACCGCCACCCACATCATCTTAAATGGCACCGAAGAGCCGAGCCCGATCGTGTTCAACCGAGGCGTGAAGTACCGACTGCGGTTGATCAACATGGCGCCCGATCTTTACGGCGATTTCGAGATAGGCACGAAGGAACATCCGGTGACGTGGCGCGCGCTTGCCAGGACGGAGCGACGCTGCCAGCCCGGCTGAGCGTGACGAGCGACGCAGTTCTGCATATTGTGTCGGGAGAAACCTACGATTTTGAGTTTCAGCCGGATGTAGCCGGAGAGATTCCTCTGCAAGTGCAAAACGGCGTGAATAAGGCGAAGCTGCTGAGCAAGATTATTGTGCAGTGAAGGGTACGCGGGCTGCACGGCTCCGGGCGGTCTCACCAGATCCTCCTGACCTTAGTGTCCGATCATCCCCATGGCCCAGGCCAACACCACTGCTCCGAGGATGATGCGGTAAAGAGCGAATGGGGCGAAGCCGCGTTTGCGGACCCAACCCATGAACCACGCGACTGCTCCGTAGGCGACGATGAAGGAGACTACAAATCCGATGGCGAGGATTACCCACTCATGCGATGAAATCTCGGCCACGCCAATGGGGTTTTCATCTTTTCCAGAGAGCGATTTGTAGAGCGTGTAGAGTGTGGCTAAAGCCATGGTCGGCATGGAAAGAAAGAACGAAAATTCCAGCGCAGCGGCGCGCGACATTCCCGCCAGTTGGCCGGCTGCGATGGTCGACATCGAGCGCGACGTGCCAGGGAATACGGCAGAGAGAATCTGGCAGGCGCCGATCCAGAGCGCTTGGCCGCCGTGGATGTCGTCCATCTTCCAGGTGTGGATGGGCGAGCCGGGCGTGTCCGGGCCAGCTTTTTCCCACGGCGCTTTCATCGCATCGATCACCCACATCACGATACCGCCGATCAGGAGCGCGGCTCCCATGACCGTAAGACTTTCGAGGTTCTTGCCGATCACCTTGGTCAAGAGAAATGCCGGGCCGGCGGTCACGACGAACGCGATCATGACGAGACTCAGCGGATGGGTCAGGGAATCGCAATCGCGATGCTCGCCTTCAGGCCACGTGGAGATGAGCTTGGCAATGTGGCTGCGAAAATAAATCGGCAGGACGAGGATCGCGCCCAACTGGATGACGATCGAATACATCTTCCAGTAGCCGCTGGAGAGCGGCACGTTCATGAGTTGTTCAGCAATGCGCAAATGGGCCGTCGAACTGACGGGCAGAAATTCGGTCAGGCCTTCGACAATTCCAAGTATTACGGACAAAAGATAGTCGCTCAAAGTTTCATCTCCGTTTGGGTCATATCAGTATCTCAGACCCGTGTTCACGGCAGGTTAAGAAAACTGGTTCTGGCCACCGATTCTGGACGGAACAGTCGTGCCGCCGAACGTTAGGCGCGGACACTCCTATCTTTCACTGTGTCCCCTGTGTGGAAGGGAAATAGGATAGCAGCAGCCAGGGAATGTGTGAGGCAGCCGCGTCGTAGTTGCGCTACTGCACGGCGTTCCCGTAAGTCGGCACGCCCTGCTGCAGCAAATAAAGAAGCGTCTGTCCGCGGGAGGACCAGTCGCTTTGCGGGTATTGCGAAATGAGTTGCTGGGCGAGCGAAATGGCCTGGCTCTTGGATTGCTCCGACTTCTTTGGTTGTTCTTCCGTCTTATAAATTTCGATCAGCGCCGCACGGCGCGAGGCTGCATTGTAGAGAGCCTCCGGCGCGGAGGGCGACTGCGGATGTTCCTTGGTGTATTTTTCATAGATGTCTGCTTCCTTGTCAGGGCATTTCGATGAGCCCTGCCAGTCTCCGCAGAGCTTGTTGTCGATGAGATGAAAGCTCGCAAGTTCAGCCCATTTCGTGTTGGGGAATTTTTTCATGACGAGTTTCATCTGGTCATCCGGGATGGCCTGACGATAGAAAGACTCTTTTTCGTGGGCCGAGGGACGGGAGAGAAAATCGGTTTTGTCAATCTGCCACTTGATGTCGGCGGCGCGGTAAAGAGCTTCTCCGGCGAGAGGAGAATTGGGAAAGATATCGTAAACACGATGGTAGAGACGGAGAGCGTCTTGCGCGGCGCCGCGGCGTCCATGGCGCTGGCTGGCCTCGTCTTCGGAGTCGACAGCAGCGCCGAAGAGGATACGGTCGCCGTTCGGCGTAGCGGGCCAGACGATGCCGATATCGAGAATCCACCCTGTCACGGTTTTGCGGTCGCCTTCTTCATCTTCGACAAAGGCGGCGTCAGGATTGTTGACGTAGCCAAGAAAGGCTTCGACGCTGAGCCAGTTGCGGCTCTTGTCGAGAAGAACAATTTCGCGTCCGCGCTCGGCCTGGGCGAGCTTGTGCGAAGCGGAGTCGGGCGAAATGTAGATGATGGCTTCACGAACGATGGTGCCGCGATCGGCAGCGGCGAGCGGAGTGCTCGCGAGCACAAGCAGCATCGGCACCACGAGGAGCATGGTCATAGGCTTCATGGTGTTTGGGATCTCCAGTGAGTTCGAGGGTAGCACGAGGATTTAGATGCGGGGAACGGGGAGGATGAGGCCGGTTCCCGGGAAGGGGGGAGTTTCAGTGCTTCTTGCTGCGGGTTTTGGCGCCCGTTTTTCGACGCGGCTTGGCTAATTCTTCTTGTGCGCGCGGACTTGTTTTAGCACGCGATTTGGCGTTTTTGTCCACCCTCAGCTTCCACGCAGTTTGCAGGGCGCCGGTCAGGACGTCTTCGGTCGCAGCCGAAAGTCGGATGTGAGTCGCGCCTCCGCGTCCCCAGCCACCATGAACGGGAAGGAAGATATCAGGAAGCTCTTCGACGAAGACCGCCTGTTGCTCGGAAGTGAGCATCAGGTTTCCATAGCCTTGCTTGGCGGAGGCAAGCGTGGCAAAGATGCGGCCACCGACTCGGAAATCGGCCGCACCCATGTGCGAACTCTCTTCGGCTCCTTCAAAGCTGAGGGCGATGCGGCGAAAGTCGTAGATAGTCATGGCGCGCTCCCTGATTTCGATTGGATATGCTACACCCAAAGTTACGATGGTTACGGAGCGAGTTGGCACGGTTAAGGCAATGACCAAAGTTCGTGAGAGGAGATTGGGAGTCGGGACCTGCTCTGGTATCGTCGAGGAACGGTTCCATCGTGAATGGGGTCTCCAAATAATGCCTTCGTGCCGATTCAAAATTCTGCCCCTGCTTTTCTGCTTACTGGCTGCGCCCTGCCTTGTGGCGCAATCCGAGGCCCCTGCGCCAACTCTTACTGTGGACGGCGTCGTGCGGGATGCGACAGGCGCCGTCCTGCGTGGAGCTTCGATTCAACTGGAGAGCGGACAATTCCGCGCCAAAATCGAAACTGACGAACGAGGGCGGTTCACATTCCAGAACGTTCCGGCTGGAGCGGGGAAGATCACCGTTACGGCGGAGGGATTTAGCGCCGAGCCCAAGACGTGGAGCGGTGACGGGAATTCCAGCTCCATTCATCTGGATGTCGTGCTGCGGGCTTCCTCGAAAAGTGAACGGGTAGTTGTGTCGGCTGCGCGCTCGGAGGTGCGGCTGTCGGATACACCCGGGAGCAACGTGTTGTTATCAAGCGAGGATGTGGTGTCGACTCCCGCGTTGCGAGTTGACGATGTGCTACGCCAGGTGCCGGGCTTCTCACTGTTTCGACGGTCAGACAGCCGGTCCGCGAATGCTTCATCGCAGGGCGTTTCATTGCGGGGGCTGGGAGGATCGGCGTCGAGCCGCGCACTGGTGCTGGCCGACGGGATTTCGCTGATCGATCCCTTCGGAGGCTGGGTTTATTGGGACCGGATCCCGCGGGCGGCGATATCAGACATAGAGGTTGTGCGGGGCGGAGCTTCAAATCTCTATGGCAGTGATGCGCTGGGCGGAGTTGTGCAGATATTGATGCGGCAGCCGGAAGCGCCCGCCTTCACGCTCGAAACTTCCTACGGGAATGAGAAGACGCCGGAACTGTCAATTTGGGCGGGGAATCATATCGGCGTTTGGGACTACTCGGCAGCGACGGAAATGTTCCGCACGGACGGCTTCTACGTCGTGCCTTACGCGTTGCGCGGCACGGTGGATAGGCCCGCAAACGTGGAAGACGCGACGGTCATCGCGCGGGTTGGACGTGATCTGAATGGCAATGGAAAGTTTTTCGCACGCGGAAATTATTTCACGGAGTACCGGCATAACGGCACGCAGCTCCAGACAAATGACACGCTGATTGCCGAAGGAACCGCGGGTGTGGATCGACAGTTCGGCAGTCAAGATTCACTCTCGGTGCGCGTCTATGGCAACTCGGAGGGCTACAACCAGACAAATTCCGCCGTGTCCACAACCCGGGACAGCGAGACGCTGACCGATATTCAGCACGTTCCCGAGCAGGTTGTCAGCGGGGGAGCGCAGTGGACACATTTTCTCGGCAAGAGCCAGACTCTGATCGGCGGAATGGACTTGAATGAGGTGATTGGATCGAGCGATGAAAGGCTGTTCACGGGCAAAAACCAGAGCAGCCTGAGCGGTGGACGTCAAAGCACGCTGGGGTGGTTTGGAGAAGATATTTTCCATCGCGCAAAGTGGACGGTCATTCTGAGCACGAGGCTGGACGATTGGAATAATTTCAACGGACGGCTGGTAACGGTCCCGGTGGGCGGAACTCCGGC
>Ga0187890_10000422_pt1 | contig 29858 bp, 25 predicted proteins | sample June2016WEW_21_1_FD_133005 | JGI IMG/M metagenome (GOLD analysis project Ga0187890, IMG submission 133005) | Peatland microbial communities from SPRUCE experiment site at the Marcell Experimental Forest, Minnesota, USA - June2016WEW_21_10 | ecosystem: Environmental > Terrestrial > Soil >... | reverse complement strand
CGAGCGCGAGCGCGAGCGCAGCGGCGGCGTGCAGCTCTATGTGAAGCGCGTGTTCATCATGGACAAGGCGGCGGAATTGCTGCCGCCGTGGCTGCGTTTCATGCGCGGTCTGGTCGACACCGACGATCTGCCGCTCAACGTCTCGCGCGAGCTGCTGCAGAACAATCGCACCGTCGAGAAAATCAAGTCCGCGCTCGTCAAGCGGACCCTCGACTTGCTCGAAGAGCTCGCTGCCGACAAGCCGGTGGAGTATGCCGAGTTCTGGAATACTTTCGGCGCGGTTCTGAAGGAAGGTGTCATCGAAGATCCGGCACAGAAAGAGCGCATCGCCAAGCTGTTACGCTTTCATTCGACCGCCTCCGCCAGCGATGCCGCCGAGGTCACGCTCGCCGATTATGTGTCGCGCATGAAGACCGACCAGAAGAGCATTTACTACCTTACCGCCGATACGCTTGCGGCAGCACGCAATAGCCCGCACCTCGAGGGCTTTCGCGCGCGTGGTCTGGAGGTGCTGCTGCTGACCGACCGCATCGACGAGTGGGTCGCGAGCCATCTGCATGAGTTCGACGGCAAGCCACTCGCAAACGTCGCGAGCGCGGGCGCCGACGTCGCCTCGGCGATCGAGACACCGGACAAGGCCGCCGCCGAATCAGCCTACAAGGAGACCTTGGAGCGTATCGGCAAGGTTCTGCTCGGCAAGATCGCAAGCGCTCAGGTGAGTGCGCGCCTCACCGAGTCTCCGGCGGTGCTCGTTGCCGGCGAGTTCGGCATCAGCTTGCGCATGAACCGTATCCTGAAGCAGGCGGGCCAGAACAATCCGTTCGCGACGCTTCCGATACTCGAGTTGAATCCGAAGCACCCGTTGGTCGAGCGATTGAAGAGCACCGAGGACGAGTCCGCGTTCGCCGATCTCGCCCATGTGCTCTACGACCAGGCGATGCTCGCCGAGGGCGGGGAGCTCGATGATCCCGCGACTTTCGTTCAGCGCGTCAATAAGCTCATCGTCGAGGGACTCTCGGCCGCGCCCAAGATCATCCTGAGTTAAGGATGCTCGCGCCGCGTTTCGCGTCGAGCGACGACGAGGTGCCGGGCGTCGCTACACCGGGCGACGACTCGGCGATCCTGGACGCGCGGTGCACGTGGTCGACGTCGCGGCGGGAAGCCCCGCCGCCCGCGCCGGCGTCGCCGTGGGCGATCGGATCGTCGCGCTCGACGGTGAGCCGGTGGACGGGATCGACGGCTTGCAGCGCCTGCTCGATGCGAGCCGCATCGGGCGCAGCTGCGAGCTCAAACTCTTGCGCCGCGCGGCCATGCTCTCCCTGTCGCTACAGCCGATTGAATTGCCGGCGCGAGACGGGTAAACAGTCTCTTCATGACGCCTTCATCTGCTCACGCCATCACCCTGGCGAATCCGCCGGAGCCTACCGATCACTTCTTAGGCTCCGAGCACGCGCCCGTGACACTGATCGAATACGGAGATTTCGAGTGCCCCGCCTGCAAGGTGGCGGTCTCGACGCCGAAGCTCCTGCTCGAGCGGTTTCCGAACAAGATCCGCTTCATATTTCGGCACTTCCCGCTGCAGGAGCCGCACCCCCACGCGCTGCTTGCCGCCGAAGCGTCAGAGGCCGCCGCAGGGCAAGGTAAATTCTGGCCAATGCACGATCTTTTGTTCCAGAACCAGACGCATTTGAAGGAGCGGGATCTATACCGCTACGCGGGTGAGCTGGGGGTCGATCTTGCGCGCTATACAGCCGAGATGGATGATCACATCTATCTGCAAAGGGTGCGCGAGCACATGGACAGCGGGCGGCGCAGCCACCTGCGCGCGACACCGGGATTCTTCTTGGATGGGGTGGTGCAGGACATTTCTTTCGGAATGCAGAAGCTGCACGATGCAGTCGCCGCGGCCGTGCGCCGCGCCGGCGAAATTTGAAGGGCACCGCGGCCTAACAAGGCCGCGATGCCCGCCGATTCACCTCAGGTCCAATCGTCGCCGCCACCGCCACCGCCGCCGCCGAAGTCTCCACCGCCGGAGCTATCGTCCCAGGAGGAGGGGTCGTTCACGCCGAAGTCGTTGCCACCCATGTCGCCATTCGCGTTCTGGTTCCAGCCGGCGTCCTCGCTCGACGGCGGCGCGACCGGACGCTGTCCGCCATCGAGGAAGTGGTGGGCCAGCTCCTCGCCCGCGACGATGCCCGCACCGGCTGCTAGGCCGCCTGCGAGGCCACCCGCGACGCTCGAGCCGATACCGCCGCCGCCGGGGCCCACATACCCGCCACCCGGGCCCGCCGCATAGCCGCCCGGACCATAACCGGCCGGAGCACCGCCCATGGGTGGGGCACCCGCCGGATATTGAACGTACGTGCGCCGCCGAAACAGTATCCAGAACACCCCCACTACCAGGGCGAGAATGATCATGGTGCCCCACGGAAAGTGCGCCGCGGGCGCGGCGCCGGTCACGAACGGCCGCTCGCCGCCGCTGCGCCGCACGAGGCCGAGCTCGGCCTTAAGTTCTGCCACCGACCGCGAATCTTCCTTGGTCAGGCCTGGGTCGAGCTGTTCCGCACGCGCCAATTCGGAGCGCGCGAGCCCAGGATTGCCCTCGCGGGCATAGAGTTCCGCCTGGACGTAGTGGGCTTTCGAGCTGGTCGGATGATCTCGCAGCACCTGAGCGATCATCTGTTGCGCTTGATCGAGATGGCCCGCTCGGGCGGCGTCATAGATTTGAGAGACGGTGGGATCCGCATCCGCAGCCAATGCCGGCGCGCCGGCGAGGGCAAACGAGAGGGCCGCAGCCGCCAGGGAACCCGCAACCAATGTTCGCATAACCACCCCACAATGGCCGAATACGGCCCGATGCGAGGTTAGATGGGGCCGGCGCCGGCGAAGTTCAACGGTGCCCGGGCCTTGACTCCGTCCACGGTACGGTAACATCTCTGGAACATGCACCGGACCATAGTCATCGTGGGGGCGGGATTTTGCGGCAGCGTTCTCGCGGCCAACATGCTCCGGCGTCCACCTCCCGGTCGCACCGACCTCATCCTGATCGAGCGCGGCACGAGCATGGGCCGCGGGGTCGCCTACGCCTCGCACGAGGTGTCGTATATCCTCAACGTCCCGGCAGGAAGACTATCCGTCCATCCGGACGATCCGCTGCATTTTCTACGCTTCGTGCGCCAATCTCACCCCGATGCGGATGCCGAGGATTTCATGCCCCGTTCGCTGTACGGCGAGTACCTGCAGGCAGTTCTCGACGAGGCCGAGCGCGCCGCGCCCAAGGGAATCGCGCTGCGGCGGGTTTTCGGCGAGGTGACCGGCATCGAGCGAGTCGAGGGCGAGCAGCCACTGCGCGTACAGGTCGCGGGCCGTGCGCCCGTCGCGGCGGACCGCGTCGTGCTGGCCCTTGGAAACCCGCCTTCCGCGGTGCATCCATGGGCGCGGGGACTGCTGCATCATCCGGCGTATTTCCACAATCCGTGGAGCGTGCCGCGATCCTTCCGCGCCCGGCATTCGGTATTGATCGTGGGCAGCGGACTCACCATGGTGGATGTCGCCCTCGCCTTGAGTCTCGAAGGCGGTCAGATGCCGCTCGTGCGCGCCATTTCGCGGCATGGTCTCCTGCCGCTGGGGCAGACCATTTTTCGCCCGATGGCGGTGCACGGGGACGAGGAATCCTTCATGGCGAACGCGCAATCCATTCGCCGCGTGCTCGCGATGACTCGCGCGCTGTCCGCGCGAGTGGAGAAAATGGGGGGCGACTGGCGGGAAGTGGTTACTTTCATGCGCCACCTGGCGCCCGATCTGTGGCGGCGACTACCGCAGCGGGAGAGGCGCCGCTTCCTGCGGCACGTGCAAAGCTACTGGGATGTGCACCGCCACCGCGTGCCGGCGAACATGGCGGCACGCATCGATCACATGCGCCGCAGCGGTCGTCTCAGAGTTCACGCCGGCCGCATCCAAGAACTGGTGCCGGAAGGCGATGAGCTGCGCGTGATGTGGCGGCGGCGCGGAAGCGACGAGAACGAGTCATTCGCGGTGCACGCCGTGATCAATGCCACCGGACCGGACTACGCGCTGCGGCGCTCCGCGGATCCCCTGCTGTGCTCACTGCGCGCCGCAGGGCTCGTGTCGGAGGACCCGCTGAACCTGGGGTTACGTACCGGCCGCTACGGCGCCTGCATCGCCGCCGACGGATCGGCGAGCGCGCATCTCTTTTACCTGGGACCGATGCTGCGCGCCGATCATTGGGAAGCCACCGCCGTACCGGAGCTGCGCGCGCACGCCGAGCAGCTCGCGCGTCACTTATCCGATCCGGCGCCGAGTTGCGCTTGAGCGCGCGGCGCGTTGCGCGCTCAGCCCAGGCGCTCGATGGCGTCCAGCAAGCGACCGATCTCCGCTGCGCTCGAGTACATCGATACGCCGGTCCGCAGCAGGCCGCCGCGTTCGGCGAGGCCGAGCACTTCGACGGCGCGGGCGGCGTAGAAGTTGCCGTCCCAGATGCAGATGCCCTGCTCGCCGAGCGCGACGGCAGCCGCCTCGGCGCTGTGCCGCTCGAGCGTGATGGATACTGTCGGTGCGCGGGCGCGCGAGCTGAAGTCGGGCCCCCAGACTCTGACGCCGCGGATGCGCCGCAACCCATCGTGATAGGCGCGCGCCAGGCCGTGCTCGTACGCTGAAATGGAGGTCATGGCATCGACGATCCGCTCTCGCAAGCTCGTCCCCGTTCCCCAGCTCGCGAGGTATTCAATGGCCGCGCGCACGCCCTCGATGGCGGCGTGGTTCAAGGTGCCGGTCTCGATGCGATAGGGCGCGTCCGGATCCTGCACGCTCAGGCGCGAGGTGGGCAGGCGCTCGAGCGCACCCGGCTTCGAGTAGAGAATGCCGACGTGCGGTCCATAGAATTTGTAGGCCGAGCACAGCAGAAAGTCGGGGTCGAGGGCGGCCACGTCCACGGGGAAATGCGGTGTGTAATGCACGGCGTCGATCACCAGCAACGCGCCCACCTCGCGCGCGAGGCCTCGTGCGAGAACGAGATCATTGACGGTGCCGAGAGCATTCGACGAGGCGCCCAGCGCGAATACCTTGGTCCGTCGCGACATCTTGGCAGCCATGTCCTCGGGGTCGAGCACGCCCGACTCCCGCAGGCGCACTTCCTGCACGACGACGCCGCGCTCCTTGAGTGCGAGCCACGGACCGCGATTCGCCTCGTGATCGAGCTGCGTGATCAGCACCTCGTCGCCCGCAGCGAGCGTGCGGCCGATCGCGGCGCTCAACGCGAAGTTGAGGGTGGTCATATTCTGGCCGAACGAGATGGTCTGCGCGGAGGGCGCACCCAGGAAGGCGGCCACTGCAGCGCGCGCTTCCAGCATGCGCCGGTCGACCTCCCGTGAGGGCGGGAAGTTGCCGTGCGTATTCACGTTGCAGGTGGCGTAGAACTCGGCGATCGCATCGATCACCGCGCGCGGCACCTGGCTACCGCCAGGGCCGTCCAAGAACGCGAGCTCGGGGCCGCTGCGGCGGGGCGCCAGCGCCGGGAAGTCGCCCCGAGCGCGCAACGAATCCTGTTCGCTGAAGGGCATCAGAGCAAGTCGTAGACGAAGTCGTAGCCCGTCGGGGTCGCATCGCGGGGGTGCAGTTTCAGGCTTCCCCTCGCGCCCGCATACTTGCCTGTACCGCCGGTGACAGCGAACCTCGAATCGCCGCTGTCCATGAAAGGACCTTCGACGGTGATCTGGCCGCCCTTCAGTATCAAAGTCCAGAAGCACTCCCAGCTCTTGCCGGCGACGGTACGCACGCAATAGCCCTGATCGGAGCCGACCTCGAGTTTGTTCGCCGCGTCGTAGACCTTGTTGGCGAACACCAGCATGTCGCCCACGGCGTCGCGGTCTCCGCTGCGATGAATGGTGGTCTCGCCCACCGGTCGTTCGACCACGCTGATCTGTTCTGCGGCCATTGCGGGCATCGCCGCCAGCAGCGCCGTCGCTGCGGAGAGGCGAAAAGAAAATTTCGGCATGCATCCCCCCTTTTTTATTGCGGCTGCAATGATACCAAGCCCGACCATGCGGCGCTCTGCGCTCTGGCATCAGGCCTCAACGCCGCTTCAGTGCCTCGAGCTCATCGAGCGTGCGCGGCCAGTCCGCACCGAGCAATCGCGACAGGCCGCGATCGGCGAGTAGCTTGCCGCCGGTCTGGCAACGCGCGCAGTAATTCGTCTCGTTGTCGGCGTAGCGGATGCGTTGCACCGGATCCCCGCAGCGCGGACAGGGTTTGCCATAGCGGCCGTGCACCGCCATCTCCTTGCGAAACGCGGTGACTTTTTCGGGGAACCCGGTCACTGCCTCGCCGACCAACCGCTCCGTCCATTGCCGCAACGTATCCAGAGTGGCCGCGTACAGCCGCGCCCACTCCTCGTCCTCGAGCTTCTGAGTGAGAGCGAGCGGGGAGAGTTGGGCCGCGTGCAGGATCTCGTCCGAATACGCGTTGCCGATCCCGCTCAAGATGCGCGGATCGGTGAGCGCCCGCTTGAGGGTTCGATTCTCCTCCACGAGAGCGGCCTTGAAGGTGTCGAAGCTGCTCGATAGCACGTCGATGCCGCCCGGATCGAGCGCCTCGAGCCCCGCCGGTCCCTCTGTCACGTGCAGCGACGCGCGGCGCTTGGTGCCCGCCTCGGTGAGCACCAGCGAGCCCTCCTCGAAGTCGAACGCGGCCAGCGTGTTGCGGCCGGAGAGCTTGGCGCCGGGCGGCCGCCAGTGCAGGCGTCCGGCGATCATGAGATGCAGCACCAGCCATAAATCGCCCTCGAGCCCGATGGCGATGCGCTTGCCGATGCGTATGAGCTTCCGCACGGGCCGGCCGCTTGCGAGCGAGAGGGGCGGCTGCGCCGTGCGCAAGAGGAACGGGCTCGCGAGGCGCACCCCGAGCAGGGGGCGCCCCAGAATGCGCGATTCGAGTGCGGCGAGGTAGGCGGTGACGTCCGGCAATTCGGGCATTCGGACATGATGCCCGCAAGCCGAATCGCAGAGAAAGGGGCACTTATTTTGCGCAAAAATGCGATACCGGTCGAAATCCGCGGCCCTGGGGCTCCCGAAGATCCGTCAAGATTCGGGTAGAACCGCCGAAACCCTCAGGGATTGCCCTAAGCGTAGCCCGCGAACCGGTAGCCCCCGGACCGGCAATTCGAGTTGACCATGCCCAATGAACAACCCCTCAATGGCGCGACACGGACGGCGGCCAGCCACGACGCCCGCATCGTCACGCCGCAGGAGCGGGCGGGTGCGCTCGAGTTTCTGCAAGGGCTCTCCGCGGAGATGGCCGCCGGCAAGGTCAACCTGCCTTGTTTTCCGGACGTCGTTCTACGCATCCGCCGGGCGCTCGCCAATCCGCAGACGCAGATCTCCCAGACGGTGAAGATCGTCGGGACCGAGCCGCGCCTGGCCGCGCGCATCCTACAAACCGCAAATTCAGCCGTGTTCAATGTGTCGGGCAAGCCCGTGGCGGACTTACGAACGGCCGTCACGCGGCTGGGGACGCGCCTGGTGCAAAGCTCGGCGATGGCATTCGCCGTGCAGCAGATGCGCATGGCCCCGGTACTCAAGTCCGTCGGCGTTCAGTTGAAGGAGCTCTGGGAGGAGAGCATCAGCGCAGCCACCCTTTGCCAGCTCCTTGCACGCCGTACCACCGTCAACCCCGACGAGGCTTTTCTCACCGGACTGCTCCACGGCATCGGCCGGCTGTATATCATGGTGCGTGCGGCGAGCGACCCGGGCAAAGCGCGCTACGAGCGCTCGCTTCTCGAGCTGATCGACGGCTGGCATCCCGCGATCGGCCAGCTCGTACTGCAAAACTGGGGGTTCCCGGAGGCCATGGCCGCAGCGGTCGGCGAGCAACAGAATTATGGCTACATCTCGAAAGTCGCAGACCAGACGGACATCATCATCGCCGGACTGGTACTCGCCGCCGCGGCGCGTCCGGGCGGCGAGCGCATCATCGAAGGCGCCGAGATCAAGCCCTTCGGTCGCCTCGGCCTGCGAGCCGAGGAGTGCCGCGCCATGCTCGCGGTTACGGCACGTCACATCGGCGCTCTGCGCGGCGCGCTCGGCTGCTGACGGCGCGCACCATTCCCGTTCTGTCACGGATCATTCACGCAGGCCTCCTAGCCTTCGCTGATGCTTGGCGCTGCGAGAGCTTGGATGGGGGTCTTGAGCGTGGTCTGGGTCACGATGCCGGGTCCTTGCGCAGCCGTGCCGCAGGCCGAGCCCGATCCGTGCGCGCGGCCGCCCGCCGGGAGCCTCGTGGCCGATCCCGCGGAGCTACGCTCGCGCGTCGGCGTCCTGTCGGTCGAGCTCGCGGTGCGCAATCATCGTGAGGACGACGGCTCCATCCGCTATTGCTATGAGACGCCGGCCGGCGAGCAATCGCCGACTCTGCGCATGCGGCCCGGAGATCTCCTGGTCCTCAAGCTCAAGAACGAGCTGAGCGATCTCGGTACACCCGCTGCGGCGGCACCGAAGCATACACACGCGCCCGCCAAGGCTGCCCGAGAGCAAGATCCCTGTACGAGCGCATCGATGTCGCTCACCGCGACGAACCTGCATTTTCACGGTCTGACCGTGCCGCCCATCTGTCACGAGGACGAGGTACTCAGGACCTCGATTTCGGCCGGCGCGCCGCCCTTCGAATATCGATTCAGGATTCCGGCGCGCGAGCCGCCGGGCCTTTATTGGTATCACCCGCACATTCACGGATTCACCACGGCGCAAGTACTCGGCGGCGCTTCCGGTGCGCTCATCATCGAGGGCATCGAGCGAGCCAATCCGGCACTCGCCGGGATGGCGCAACGCGTGCTCGTGATCCGCGATCAGAATCTGCTGCATCCCGACGCGCCGCCCTCGAAGACCGAGCCGGTCGTGCCGAAGATGCTGATCGATCGGGACGGCGATGCCGCCAACAACGGTACCGGGTTCGGCAAACCGGCGAAGGATCTGTCGGTCAATTACGTTCCCGTGCCCTATCCAGACTATCCGCCCGCCGCGATCGAAATGCGGCCCGGCGAGCGCCAGCTGTGGCGCGTGGTGAACGCCTGCGGCATCACGTACTTGAATCTCGCCGTGATTCTCCAGCATGCCTCGCAGAGGCTCGGCATCGTCGCGATCGACGGCGTGCCGCTGAACGCGAACGGCAACTCAGAGAACGCCATCGAGTGGCGCGATCACATCGGTCTACCGCCCGGTGCGCGCGCGGAGTTCATCGTCGCGGCTCCGCCCGCAGGCGTCCCGGCGCTGCTCGTTACACGCACGGTGGATACCGGCCAAGGCGGCGAAAACGACCCCAATCGCGCGCTCGCGGCAATCATGACGTCGCCCGATGCGCGCGAGGCTCGATCGAGCCTGCCGAGCGAGCACACGCCGTTGCCGCCCGTGCCCTTGCCGTGGCTCGGGGACGTGGCGCCGGTGCGCGTGCGCAAGCTCTATTTCTCGGAGAAGCTCTCCAATCCCGCCGACCCCAACAGCGCCACGGGGTTTTATCTCACCGTCGACGGTGAGATGCCCAAACCGTTCGACCCGGCATCAACCGAGCCGAACATCGTAGTGAGGCAAGGCGACGTGGAGGACTGGATCATCGAGAATCGCTCGAGCGAGCTGCACGCGTTCCACATTCATCAGCTGCATTTTCTGCTGATCGACTGGTCCGGCGCGCCGGTCAACGAGCCGTTTCTGCGCGACACCGTCAACGTCCCTTACTTCGACGGCCGAACGCTTCAGTATCCGAGCGTCCGGCTGCGCATGGACTTCCGCGATCCCGACACGGTCGGCACGTTCGTCTATCACTGCCATTTGCTCGAGCACGAGGACGGCGGAATGATGGGCATCATCCGCGTGCTGCCCGCAACCTAATGCGATGGGGAATTCTTGAACTCTAAGCATCTCACCGCGAGCCTCACAAACGCGGCGCGTCTTGGTTTGTGCACGCTCGCACTCGCGCAGCTTTCGCTCGGCGCAACCCTTGCGAGCGCGGCGGAAAGTCACGACAGGGACACCGCCACGCCGATCAAGCACGTCATCGTGATCATCGGCGAGAATCGCAGCTTCGATCACGTGTTCGCAACTTACGTGCCGAAGAGCGGCGACACCGTCCACAATCTGCTCTCGGAGGGCATCATCGCGCTCGATGCGAACAAGCGGGCGGTGGCCGGACCTCATTTCGAGTGGGCGCAGCAGCTCGCCGCGCGCGACGCAGGCAGCACCGATACGTTTCTGCTGAATCCGCCGCAGGCGGAATTTCCGCGTAACCGGCTTCCGGCGCCGCTCGTGGGAGGCCCGAAGACATCCTACATCCCGAACGAGTGCGCGCCCGGCACGCCGATCACGCAATGCGGGGCGAGTCTCAAGCTCGCAATGCAATCGGAATCGGGTCTCCTGTCCGATGCCTACATCGATTTATTGACCGGAGGCACCGGACAGGCGAGCCACACGCCCGACGAGCGCATCACCGATGTGAACGACTTGCCGGCGGGACCTTTCCAGCTCACCAACGGCAGTACCTTTCCATACGCCGCCTATTCGGCGAGCCCGGTGCACCGCTTCTACCAGATGTGGCAGCAGTTGAACTGCAGCCCGGAGCGCTTCACGGCAACCAATCCTTCCGGCTGCAGCGGCAAGCTCTTCTCATGGGTCGAGGTCACGGTGGGTGCGGGCACCAACGGCGCGCCGCAACCCAAGAACTTCAGCATCGAGTACTCGCCGGATGCGACGACCACGGGAGAGGGCTCGACGGCGCTTGGCTTCTACAACGTGCAGCAGGGCGATGTCCCTTACTTCACGAGTCTCGCCGACAAGTACGCGATGAGCGATAACTTCCATCAATCAGTAAGCGGCGGCACGGGCGCGAACCACATCATGTTCGGCCATGCCGATGCGATCTGGTTCAGCAACGCCGACGGCTCTGCCGGCAAGCCGCCGGAGAACGTGACCGTGTTCTCGACCTACAACGGCGCCGCGAATCCGGACAAGGGCGTCGTGCGGCAGATCGAGAATCCCAATCCGGCCCCGGGCACCAACAACTGGTACACCGAGGACGGCTACGGCAACAGCTTCAACGCCGGTTTCCCGCCCCCCTACACGGCGGAGCCCGTCTCCGGGGGCGGCTCGTACAGCGACTGCTCCGATCCGAACGCCCCCGGTGTGAAGGAGCTCCGCGCCTATCTCGCCTCGCTCGCGCGGCCCATCGATCCGCGCTGCGAGCCCGGGCACTACTATCTCCTGAACAACTACAACCCCGGCTATTTCGGTAACGGCAAGAATGCCTACATCGACACGAACCCGGCGAACACCCCGTTCACCGTTCCGCCCTCATCGACGCCCAGCATCGGCGACGTCATGAACGCCCACAGCGTCTCCTGGAAATACTATGGGGACCAGTGGAACAACTATCTCCCCGATCCCTATCAGGAGAACTTCGGCACGCCGGGGCCAAAAGCGGACGAGTACTGCAACATTTGCAATCCGTTCCAGTACGACACCTCCATCATGTCGCATCCGGATCAGGTGAAGAAGCACATCCAGGACTCCGTGAACCTGTACGCGGACATCGGGAATCACACGCTGCCGGCGGTCTCCATCGTCAAGCCGAGCGGCTACACCGATGGACATCCGGCGTCCTCCAAGCTGCAGCTTTTCGAGGGCTTCGTGAGGAAGATCGTCGACCAGGTCGAAGTATCCTCGTATGCGAAAGACACCGCCATCTTCATCACCTTCGACGAGGGCGGCGGGTACTACGATTCGGGCTATGTGCAACCGGTGGACTTCTTCGGCGACGGCACGCGCATCCCGCTCATCGTGGTAGGTCCTTACATCAAGCCGGGACACATCTCGCACGACTACGGCGATCACGTCTCGATCCTGAAGTTCATCGAGCGTAACTGGCACTTGCCGCCCGTCACGAACCGCAGCCGGGACAACTTCCCGAATCCGCTCGCGACCGACGACAACCCCTATGTGCCCGTCAACTCACCGGCGCTCGGGGATTTGTTCGACTTGTTCGACTTCGGTTACTCGAACGGGCGATGAACTGCGCGGGTGCTGTCGCGCGGCGGTGAGCCTGGCGCTCTCAGAAGTTGGCGGCGGGCACTTCGATCAACGTCGGCCCCGCGGCGTCGAGCGCATCGCGCACTGCCTCGGTCAAGTGGGAAGCATCGTTCGCGCGCACCGCACCCGCGCCGCACGCCCGAGCGAGCGCCACGAAGTCCGGATTACGGGCCACCACATCGGTCGGAGGGATGCCCGCGCCGATCATGTCGTCGCGGATCTGACCCAGAGCCGAGTTGTTCCACACGATCACGGGCAGGCTCAGATTCGCCTCGACCGCGGTCATGAGCTCGGCGAGGGTGAACTGCAGACCGAAGTCACCGGCGAGCGCGGCCACGGCACGCGCGGGACTTCCGATCTTGGCGCCGATCGCCGCCGGCAACGCAAAGCCCAAGGTGCCGTAGCCCGACGGGTGAAACCAGCGGCGCGGAGCGTCCACCGGGAAGGCGTAGTTTCCGAAGTAGGCGATCTGCGTCATGTCCGTGAACACGGCAGCCTCGTTGGGCAGGGCGGCGCGGATTGCTTCGAGCGCGCTCTGCCAGCCGCGTGCCTTCGCGTCGAGCGCGCCGTCGATCTCGGCGCGCAAGCGTGCCACATGGGCGGCGGCGGAAGCCTGACGCGCGCGCGCAGGCAGCGCCTCGAGAAGCGCCGCGAGGGTCGGTCGCGCGTCGGCCCAGATGGGCAGAGCCGCGGCATAGTGGTCGCACAGCTTGTGCGGATCGATGTCGATGCGGATCAGCCGCCCGGTGAGGTCGAGCTTCAGCGCATAGTAGAAGTCGGTCTCGCCGAATTCGGTGCCGACCGCGAGCACGACGTCGGCATCGCCCACCAATTTCTGGACCGCGGCATGATGGAGCGACGTGCCGAGATTGGCCGGATGCGCGTGCGGCAGTAGGCCCTTGCCGGCCGCGGTCGTCACGAGCGGGCAGCCGAGTCTTTCCACGAGCGCACGCAGCTCCTGGCCGGACTCACGTGCGCCGCCGCCGGCGACGATCACCGGCCGCGACGCCTCCGCGAGCCAGCGCGCGGCCGTGCCGATGTGAGCCGGCGGCGCCTGGGGCAGCGGCGCGGCTGGGGCGAACCGCTCGACGGCGCGGTCGGTCGTCTCCGAGAGCACGTCGAGCGGGATCTCGAGATATGCCGGACGGGGCCGGCCCGTGGAGAGCGATGCGAGGCACACTCGCAAGTGATCGCGCACGTCGTCGGCAGTCGCGGCACTGCGGGCGACGCCGAACACGCCGGTGGCGAGCGCCGCCTGATCCGGCAGCTCGTGCAACACGCCCCATTGCTTGCCGAGCGAGGCACGCACCGGTGTGGTGGCTATCACGAGCATGGGGATGGAATCCGAATACGCCTGCGCGGCGGCGGTGAGGATGTTGGTGAGCCCCGGACCCGAGATCGTGAATGCGGCCGCGGGACGACCGGTAAGGCGTGCATACCCGTCGGCGGCGAAGCCCGCACCTTGCTCGTGACGCACGAGCACATGGCGGATGTCGGAGGCGGCAAGGCCCCGATACAGTTCGAGATTGTGAACGCCCGGAATACCGAAAACCGTGTCGATGCCGTTGGCGCTGAGCAACTCGACCACGTACCTACCGATGCTGCGCGGCATGGTGACCTTCTTGTTGAACGTTCGGTGAAAAACCGCGCTAGGATGGCACGGGCCGCAACGAAAAGTAAGCAAGGCCTCAACGTCATGCAGAAGGTTGGTGGATGCAGTACTCGGATCTCGTGAAGCGCGTCGCCGGCGACGGCGCCGATGCCTGGAAGACCCATTACGCGGCCTCGTCCGCAAAGCTTCGGGGCGAAGACGTGATCATTCTGAGCGTGGGCGATCCGGATCTCGACACGCCGCAACCGGTGATCGATCGCGGGGTCGAGTGCATCCGCGGCGGCGATACGCACTACACCCCGGTCGCAGGCCGCGATGCGCTGCGCGCCGCGATCGCCCAGGCGCACACGCGCCGCACCGGCCAGCCCGTCGAGGCGGACAACGTCATCTTTCTCGCCGGTGCGCAGAGCGCGTTGTTCACGGCCTCGCTTTGTCTCGCCGGTCCCGGCGACGAGGTGCTCGCCTTCGAGCCGCTCTATCCCACTTATCCGGCCACCATCGAGGCCTCAGGTGCGCGCATGGTGCGGGTGCCTGTGCGGGCGGGGTCCGGCTTTCGCCCGGATCTTGCGGCGCTCGAAGCGGCGATCACGCCCCGGTCTCGGGCGATCTTCTTTGCCACGCCGAACAATCCGAGCGGCCTCGTCATGAGCCACGCCGATCTTGCGGTCATCGGCGAACTCGCTCGCCGGCACGCGCTGTGGATCGTGGTGGATGAGGTGTATGCCGGGCTCGCACTCGAAGGGCGCGTGCCGAGCCTAGCCGCGAGTCTGCCCGAGCAGGTGGTCACGGCCGGGAGCCTGTCCAAGACGCACGCCATGCCGGGGTGGCGCGCCGGTTGGATGGTCGGCCCAAAAGCGTTGATCGGCCATGCCGAGGCGCTGGCGATGGCGATGCTCTATGGCCTGCCCGGATTCGTGCAGGAGGCGGCGCTCACCGCGATCGGCATCGCTGCGGAGGCGGAGTCGCGCATGCGGGACTATTGCCGCGAGCGCTGCAAGCTCGTGCTTACGGCCCTGGCCGAGACACCGGGCCTCTCTTGCATGCCGCCCGACGCCGGTATGTTCATGCTGATCGACGTGCGCGACACCGGCCTGTCGGGGTACGATTTCATGCGAGAGCTCTATCGCTCGCAGGGTGTGTCGGTGCTCGACGGCGGCGCTTTCGGCAGGAGCACGGCCGGCTTCATCCGGCTATGCTTCACGACCGACGAGCGCTCCTTGACCGAGGGATGTGCGCGCATCCGGCGGTTCGCGTTGAGCCTGCGCTTGAAGACGGAGGGTGTATGAGCGACATGGCAGTACTCGCGCGCACGGCGGGCGGTCCCGAGGTGCTCGAGTGGGCCGCGCTCGATACCCCGGCGCCCGGCGCCGGAGAGGTGCGGGTGGCGCAGCGCGCCGTCGGCGTGAATTTCATCGACACCTACTATCGAAGCGGCTCCTATCCTTGGCCGTCGACGCCGCTCGTTCCGGGCGCCGAGGCGGCGGGCGTTATCGATGCGGTCGGGCCGGGCGTGAAGGATCTCGCGGTCGGCGATCGGGTTGCCTACGTCATGCAAGTGGGCGCGTATCGCACGCGCCGGGTCGTGCCGGCCGAGCGTCTGGTGAAGCTCCCCGACGCGATCGACTTCGACGTCGCCGCCTCAATCATGCTCAAGGGACTGACGGCGCAGTTCCTGCTCACCTCGTGCTATCCGGTCAAGGCGGGCGATACGGTGCTGGTACACGCCGCCGCCGGGGGTGTGGGACTGCTCCTCGGCCAGTGGCTGCGATCGATCGGCGCCGTCGCCATCGGCACCGTCGGCTCTGCCGACAAGACGAGCATCGCGCTCGCCAACGGCTACTCGCACATCCTCGACAATTCCCGCGGCGATTTCGAGCGTCAGGTGCGCGCGCTCGCGCCCAAGGGTTGCGACGTCGTCTACGACTCGGTGGGCAAGGACACCTGGCGGGGCTCGCTCAAGGTCTTGCGGCCGCGCGGGATGTTCGTGAGCTTCGGCCAATCCTCCGGCGCCATCACCGACTTCAAGATCTCGGATCTTGCGAGCGGCGGCTCGCTGTTTGCCAGCCGCCCGACCTTGTTCGACTACATCCGCACGCGCGAGGAGCTGCGCATGCGCGCGGAGGACCTGTTCGCCCGGCTCGCCGCGAGTGCCATCCGCGCCCACATCGGACGGCGCATGCCGCTCGCCGAGGCGGCGGAGGCGCATCGGGCTCTCGCGAGCCGGCGCACCATCGGCTCGACCGTGCTCCTGGTCACTTGAGCGCCGGCGGCGCGGACTCGAAGGCGCCGAGCGGCAGGGCAGTGGACTCCTTGATCACGGTCACGGCCACCGATGAGTTGATCGAGCGCACGCTCGGGATGCGCGATAAGTAATCGAGATAGAAGGCCTCGTAAGCCTTGACGTTCTTCGTGACGATCTTGAGCAGGAAGTCCCACTCGCCGGTGAGCGTGTAGCACTCGAGCACCTCGGCGCGATCGCGAATCGCCGCCTCGAACTCGGCCAGCGCGTCGCGGCCAGTGGTCGCGAGCTTGACGTGCGCGAAGATGGTGACGTCGAGCCCCAAGGCATTGCGATCGAGAAGCGCGACGCGCGCCTTGATGACGCCGCTGCGCTCGAGCTGCTGAATGCGCCGCCAGCACGTGGTGGTGGAGATGCGGGTGCGCGCGGCGACCTCGGCCACCGACAACGCCCCGTGTCGCTGTAAAATATCGAGCAGGCGCAAGTCGAGTCGGTCGACGGGTTGACGGGATATATCTTCCATAATTCACAAAAAAACGGAATGAATATACCGAATTATTGGATATATCCGTAATGAATACAACACTACGACAGGCCGAGGGTAAGTTAGCTCGATGAATAAGAAATCCCGCCTCCATCTACCGAGTCCCCCGGCACGGCCGGGCCAGAAGCCCGATTTCAGCTACGTTCATCTGTCGCCCGCCGGGGCGGTGCCGCGCCCCGACGTGAACGCGCGTGCGCGGGACATCGAATCGCTCGCGGTGGAGCTCGTGCGCGTGCTCGACGATGACGGCGAAGCGGTGGGCCCCTGGCATCCGCATCTCGATGCGCAGGATCTGCAGGTGGGACTGCGTCACATGGTGCTCACACGCTTGTACGACGATCGCATGCAGCGCACGCAGCGCGCCGGCAAGATCTCGTTCTACATGCGCTCGCTCGGCGAAGAGGCGGTATCCGTCGCCGGATGCATGGCGCTGCGCCCGGGGGACATGCTGTTCCCCTCATACCGCAATCAAGGACTGCACATTGTCCGCGGAACTCCGCTCGTGGAGATGATGTGCCAGCTGCTCTCGAACACACGCGACATGTGCAAGGGACGACAGCTACCGGTGATGTATCACTCGAAGCCGGGCAATCTGTTCTCGATCTCCGGCAATCTCGCCACCCAGTTTCCGCAGGCCGTGGGCTGGGCGATGGCGGCCGCGCTCAAGGGTGAGGATCATCTCGCGGCGAGCTGGATCGGCGAGGGCTCGAGCGCCGAGGCGGACTTCCACCATGCGCTGCTGTTCGCCTCCGTCTATCAGGCGCCGGTGATCTTGAACATCGTGAACAATCAGTGGGCGATTTCCACGTTCCAGGGCTATGCGGGCGGCGAGCAGCGCTCGTTCGCGGCACGCGGTCCCGGATACGGCATCGCCGGCATTCGGGCCGACGGCAACGACTTTCTCGCGGTCTATGCGGTCACGCAGTGGGCCGCGGAGCGCGCCCGCACCGGCGGCGGCCCCACGCTCATCGAACTCGTAACCTATCGAGGCGCGGCTCACTCGACCAGCGACGATCCGGCGCGCTATCGCGCCAAGGACGACGAGGCGCATTGGCCGCTGGGAGATCCCATCGATCGATTGAAGCGCCACCTCATCAGGCTCGGCGAATGGTCCGAGGAGCGGCATCGCGCCCTCGTCACGGAGCTCGAGACCTTTGTCGCCGCGAGCTGGCAGGAGGCGGTCAAGTTCGGCACGATGAGCGAGGGTCCCAAGCTCGATGCGGACCTCATGTTCGAGGACGTATTCAAGGAAATGCCGCCGCACCTCGAGCGGCAACGGGCGCAGATGCGTTCCGAGCGGAGCTGACGCATGGCGCACATGAACATGATTCAGGCGCTGAACTCGGCCATGGACATCATGCTCGGCCGTGACTCCTCCGTCGTGCTCATGGGTGAGGACATCGGTTATTTCGGCGGCGTATTCCGGACCACCGAAGGACTACAGCGCAAGTACGGTGAGAACCGCGTGCTCGACACGCCGATCGCGGAGGGCGGCATCGTCGCGACCGCCATCGGCATGGCCGTGAACGGCCTGCGGCCGGTCGCCGAAATTCAGTTCGCCGACTATATTTATCCGGGGTTCGACCAGATCGTGAGCGAGCTCGCGCGGCTCCGCTACCGCAGTGCCGGTCAGTTCTTCGCTCCCGTGACCATCCGCACGCCGTGCGGCGGCGGCATCCGCGGCGGTCAGACGCATTCGCAGAGTCCGGAAGGCATTTTCACGCATGTGAGCGGCATCAAGGTCGTGATGCCTTCCAATCCGTACGACGCCAAGGGTCTGCTGATCACCGCCATCGAGGACGACGATCCGGTGGTGTTCTTCGAGCCGAAGCGCCTGTACAACGGGCCCTTCGACGGCGATCCCCACAAGCCTGCCGTTCCCTGGAGCACGCACCCGAAGGGCCAGGTTCCCGAGGGCCACTACACGGTGCCGTTCGGTGCAGCCGACGTCGTGCGCCCGGGAACGCAGTTGACCATCATTACCTACGGCACGATGGTGTTCGTCGCACTGGCCGCGGCGGCGGCGCTCGGCGTCGACGCCGAGGTCATCGATGTGCGCTCGCTGGTACCGCTCGATGTCGAAACCCTGGTGCGCTCGGTGAAGAAGACCGGACGCTGCATCGTGGCCCACGAGGCCACGCGGTTCTCCGGATTCGGGGCAGAGCTCGTCTCGGTGGTCCAGGAAGAATGCTTCTGGAGCCTGGAGGCGCCCATCCAGCGCGTCGCCGGCTGGGATACCCCCTATCCGCATGCCTTCGAATGGGAATACTTTCCGGGACAGGCCCGAGTCGCAACGGCCATCAGAGCCGTCATGGAGTCGCCATGAGCGAATACGTCTTCAAGATGCCGGATTTGGGTGAAGGCACCGTCGAGGCGGAAATCGTTGCCTGGCACACCGCGCCGGGCGCCGCCGTGACCGAGGATCAAATCATCGTCGAAGTGATGACCGACAAGGCGGCTGTCGAGGTGCCTGCGCCCGTCGGCGGGCGCGTCGTCTCCATTAGCGGCGCACCGGGTGACAAGATTGCGGTGGGTTCCCCGTTGATCGTGTTCGAGGTGAGCACGGGCGCGCCGGCGGTGACCCCGGCGGCCGCGACCTCGGCGACCGCGACCTCGGCGACCGCGAGCGCGACTGCCGCGACCCGCGCAGCCTCCACAGGCGGCCGGATCATGACCTCACCGGCCAATCGCCGGCGCGCAGCCGAGGCGGGCATCGATCTCGCGACGGTCGCCGGGTCCGGACCGGGTGGACGCATCGTGCGCGAGGATCTGCTGGCCGCGAGCGCCGCGAGCGCCGCGCGCGCGGACGGCGCAGAGGCCGACCAAGCGCCGCCGGCTGCGCGCGCGGCGGGCGAGCCCGGCGAAACTTCGGAGATCAAAGTGATCGGCGTGCGCCGTCTGATCGCCGAGCGCATGAGCGAGGCGAAGCGCAACATTCCCCACTTTGCTTATGTGGAAGAGGTGGACATCACCGAGCTCGAGGCGCTGCGCCAGCACCTCAATTCCAAGCTGGCGAAAGGCGAGCCCAGCTTCACGTATCTGCCGCTGGTGATTTTGGCGCTAGTACGCACGCTCGAATCGTTCCCGCAATGCAATGTTCTGTACGACGTCTCCCGCGGCGTGCTCGTGCGCCATCGCGCGGTCCACGTGGGCGTGGCCACGCAAACACCGGACGGGCTCAAGGTACCGGTGGTACGCGATGCGCAGGCCATGAGCCTTTCTGAAGTTGCCGCCGAAACCCGCCGCGTCACCGAACGCGCCCGGGCGAACAAGGCGACCCGCGAAGAGCTTGTGGGCTCGACCATCACCGTGACCAGTCTCGGCAAACTCGGCGGCATTGCCTCGACGCCCATCATCAATGCGCCCGAGGTCGCAATCATCGGGCTCAACAAAGCCGTCGAGCGCCCCGTCGTGCATCACGGCGCGGTAGCGGTGCGCCGAATCATGAACTTATCGTCGTCATTCGATCACCGCTTCGTGGACGGTTATGATGCCGCTGCCATGATTCAATCGTTGAAAGAGCTCCTCGAACATCCGGCGATGATTTTCATCCCGAAGGTGAATGCACCATGACTGCACAAGCGAAAGCGTTGGCGCCGCAACCTCAGCAACGACCCGCGTTCGGCACCGTCCTCACGTCACACATGTCAGCCGCCGCGTATCGCGAGGGGCGCTGGAGCGCAGCGGAGCTCAAGCCGGTCGGACCCATCGAGCTGTCGCCGGCGGCGCATGTGCTGCACTATGCGAGCACGTGCTTCGAGGGTTTCAAGGCGTTCCGTCACGCCGACGGCTCCGTGCACACCTTTCGCATGGACCGGCACATCGAGCGCATGCGCCAGAGCGCGCGACAGCTCGTGCTCCCCGAGCCCGATGCTGCGCAGCTCGCCGACATGGTGCGATCGGTCATCGAACGCTGCCGCTCGGAGGTGCCGGAGGCGCCGGGCGCCCTGTACCTGCGCCCGATTCTGTTCGGCACGACGGCGAACATCGGAGCCGCGGCGACACCGGCCAGCGAAGCAGTGCTCCTCGTGCTTGCGAGCCCGGTCTGGGATTATTTCGCGGGCGGCATGAAGCCCCTGCGCATCCTCGTGGATGATGAGAACACGCGCTCGGCCGCGCAAATGGGCATGGTGAAGACCGGCGGCAATTATGCTGCAGCGCTGGGGCCGACCTTGAAGGCGCGCGCGCAGTATCAGGTCGACCAGGTGCTTTTCTGTCCCCGTGGCGAGGTTCAAGAGACCGGTGCCGCGAATTTCCTGTTGATCCGCGACGGCGAAATTCTCACGCGCAGCCTCGACAGCACCTTCCTGCACGGCGTGACCCGGGACTCGCTCCTCACGCTCGCGCGGGACCGCGGATTCAAGGTCTCCGAGCGTGTGTTCACGGTCGGGGAGATGCTCGATTGGGTCAAATCCGGGGAAGCCGCTCTTTCGGGCACAGCCGCCGTACTCGCAGGTGTGGGTACGCTGATCTACCGAGGAAACGAGCACCGCGTCGCGAGCGGCGATGTGGGTCCGCTCACGCGTGAGCTACGCCGGCAATTGCTCGCAATTCAGCAGGGGGAGGTGCCCGATCGCCACGGCTGGCTCGCGCGCGCGTGAAGCGCGGCTCCGCCGCGCCGATCAGTATTCGTCGTGGTCCTCGTCGTCCTCGTCGTCGAGGTCGTCGTCATCGTCATCGTCATCGTCATCATCTTCATCGTCGTCGTCCCAGTCGTCGTCGTCATCCTCCTCGGCATCCTTCTCGGCCTTCGAGCCCGACCAACCCTCCGGCTCCTCGCTGAGCTCCAGATCGAGCTCGGCCCAGCCGTCGACATCCAGCTCCTCGATATCGCCGTCCAGATGCTGGATCTCGACGATCTCCCGATCCTCGTCCACCCGCAGGACTTGGAACGTCTCGTCGTTCTCCAGATCCTCGTACCATTGCCCGACGGTCGGTTCGTATTCTCTGCCCACGTACGGTCCCTTCTTCTCGAATGCTGCCCTGGTTATTGAGGATCGAATATTAGGGGAGGCCGCTCCGCTAAGTAAATGGCAATATTGTGTACCCATGAGTGTCGCTGACCGAAAACACTGCGCTCGGCGCTTGATCGACGCCAAGCGCGTGGTCGTCAAAGTCGGTTCCGCGCTGCTGGTCGACGGCGAGAAGGGACGGTTGAACCGCGCATGGCTCGAGACGCTCGCGGCCGACATCGCCACCATGCGCAAGCGCCAACAGGAGGTGATTCTGGTGTCCTCCGGCGCCATCGCGCTCGGCCGGCGGCATCTCGGGCTGAGCTCCGGCAAGCTGAAACTCGAGGAGAGTCAGGCGGCTGCCGCGGTCGGGCAGATCCGGCTCGCGCACGCTTATAAGGAAATCCTCGAGGCGCGCGAGATCACCGTGGCGCAGATTCTCCTGACCTTGGGTGATACCGAGCAGCGCCGACGCTACTTGAATGCCCGCGGCACGTTGAACACGTTGGTCGCCCTGGGCGCGGTCCCCGTCATCAACGAGAATGACACCGTCGCCACCGCCGAGATCCGCTACGGGGACAACGACCGGCTGGCGGCACGCGTCGCGCAGATGACGGGCGCGGATTGCCTGGTGCTACTATCGGACATCGACGGGCTGTATACATCGAATCCGCACGACGATCCGCAAGCCCAATTCATCTCCCGCGTGCTCGACATCACGCCGACGATCGAGGCCATGGCGGGCGGGACGAGCAGTGGCGTGGGGACAGGCGGCATGCAGACCAAGATCGCCGCTGCCAAGATCGCCGTGGGTGCCGGATGTCATTTGTGCATCGCCAAGGGAGCCGATCCGCATCCCTTGAAGCGTATCGAGGATGGCGCGCGCTGTACCTGGTTCCTGCCCTCTTCGACACCTTCTGCCGCGCGCAAGCAATGGATCGCGGGCACTTTGCGCCCCGCGGGCGCGATCTCCGTCGACGCAGGCGCCGTGCGTGCACTGATGCAGGGCAAGAGCCTGCTGCCGGCGGGGGTGACGCGGTCCATCGGCCGCTTCGATCGAGGCGATACGGTGAGTATCGTGGGGCCGGACGGGGTGGAAGTTGCGCGCGGTATTTGCGCTTATTCGGACGCCGACACGGCGCGCATCCTCGGGCGCAAGTCCGCGGAGATCGAGCGCTTGCTGGGATTTCGCGGGCGCGACGAGATCGTGCATCGTGACGATCTGGTGTTGCTGAGAGCGGTGTAATGGTAATCGGGATAATGGATGCAATCGGCCGCGGCGCACGCGCCGCGGCGCCCGTGCTCGAGCTCGCTCCGAGCGACCAGAAGAACCGCGCTCTGCGCGCGGCCGCGGCGGCGCTGCATGCCCGCCGGCACGAGATCCTGGCGGCCAACGAGCGCGACATGCAGGAAGCGCAGGAAGGGGGAGCGAGCGCGCCGCTTCTCGACCGGCTGCGGCTCGATGAGAGGCGCATCGAGGCCATGGCGCTCGCGCTCGAGGACATCGCCGAGCTGCCCGATCCCATCGGCACCGTACTCGCCGAATGGACCCGGCCGAACGGCATGCGCATCCAGCGCCGCCGGGTGCCGCTCGGCGTAATCGGCATCATCTACGAGAGTCGCCCCAACGTGACCGCCGATGCGGGCGGGCTGTGTCTGAAATCGGGAAATGCGGTGATCCTGCGAGGCGGCTCGGAGAGCGCGCGCTCGAATACCGCCATTCACGTCTGCCTGGGGGAGGGACTGCAGGTCGCCGGATTGCCGAGCGCGAGCATCCAGCTGGTGCCGACCACTGATCGGGCCGCGGTGGGATATATGCTCGCGGAGATGGGGCGCTACATCGACGTCATCGTCCCGCGCGGCGGCAAACAGCTCATCGAGCGCGTGCAGCGCGAAGCGCGCGTGCCGGTCATCGGCCATCTCGAGGGCCTGTGTCACGTGTTCGTCGAGCATGCCGCCGATCTGTCCATGGCGAAGGAGATCGTCCTCAATTCCAAGCTGCGCCGCACCGGCGTATGCGGCGCTGCCGAGACGCTGCTCGTGGATCGCGGCTGCGCGCCGACGCATCTGAGCCCGCTGGTGAGAGCGCTGCTCGAAGCCGGCTGTGAGGTTCGCGGCGATGAGGCCACCCAGCGCTGCGATCCGCGGGTGCAGTCCGCCACCGAGCAGGATTGGTCCACCGAGTATCTCGATGCCGTCATTGCCGTGCGCGTGGTCGATGGGGTGGACGCGGCGATCGAGCACATCAGCCGCTACGGATCGCATCACACGGATTGCATCGTGACCCAGGACCCTGCGGCGGCCGAGCGTTTCCTGACGCGTGTGGACAGTGCCATCGTGCTGCATAACGCCTCCACACAATTCGCCGACGGCGGCGAATTCGGCATGGGTGCGGAAATCGGCATCAGCACCGACAAGATTCACGCACGCGGTCCCGTCGGCGTGGAGCAGCTCACGAGCTACAAGTATGTGGTCCGCGGCAGCGGCCAGGTGCGGCCTTGAGTCAAGGTAGTGCGGCGATCGAGGCGAGCCAGCGGCGAACGGCGGCGGGATTATCGAGGCGCCATTGGCCCTGCACTCGATGCCCCACGGCGATGGAGATGCCCCCCAAACCCTCGACGAGCCGAAAGCCTGCCTGATCGGTAAGATCGTCACCGACGACCACGGGCCGTCGTCCGGCGAAGGGCGCCTCCTCGAGAAACTCCCCAATTGCCGTCGCCTTCGTGAACGCGGAGGGCTTGATCTCGAGCACCATCTTGCCTTCCTGCACGTGATACTCCGATGCGAGCTCATGCACCGCCGCGGACACGGCCTGGCGAGCGCCGGTCTCGAACTCGGGAGCGAGGCGAAAATGCAAGGCGAGCGCCCGCCCCTTGTCCTCGAGCAACGTGCCGGGGTGTGATTCGACGAATGCCGTCAACGTCGCCCGCGCGCCCGCGAGCGCCGAGTCGCGATAGCTCGCGCCGCGCCGCGCGCCCGAGGCGCTGCGGCGCTCGACCCCGTGCAGACCGGCGGCAGGAAACTCGAGCGGCTCGAACAGCGCATCGAGCGTCTCGATGCTGCGGCCGCTCACCAGCGCGACGGCGCCCTGCAAGCGCCGCGACACCTCGACCAGCAAGCTCTTGAGGGACTCGCCGACGACCACGTCGGCCGGAGTTTCCTGGAGCTCGACCAAGGTCCCGTCTACGTCGAGGAACAGACCAAAGTCGCGCGAGGCTGCGGGAGCTCGAGAGCGCATTCGACGACCAACATAGCCCATGCGTCCCCCCTCGCGCCATCATCGCCCGGCGGAACGTCGAGCGGTGTAAGTTTTACATGTAGATTTAAGATATATGAGGTGAGCCATTGCAGACTGGGTGTGCGAATTTCTGTATTTTGCGAAGAGCAGGCTCCACTCAAGTCCATCCGGAGGCGCGTTGTTTCGATCGGTCCTATTGCGTTTCGTGCTCCCTCTCGCGCTCGCCTCGTGCGTCGTTGCCTTCCTGGGTCTGCCCTACATTCAAAAGTTGCTGGCTGAATGGTTCAGCGCCGACGTCGAGGCGCGCGCGCAGCTCGTCATGCACACGGTCGAGGCCCCCCTGGCCGAGCTCGTGGCTCAGGACAGCGAGCCGAAGCTGCGCAGCTATCTTGCGAGGATGACCGCGGACGAGCGTCTGCTCGCGGTCTTGATATGCCGGCCGGACGGCACCACCATCGCGCGCAGCGAACGCGTGCCGCACAACATCAGCTGCGAGCAGCAGGGCAAGATGAAACCGTTCTCCGCCGGGATCATTCAACTTCCCTCCGGCTCGGTGCAGCTTTCGCGCTTCGACTATGACGTGGGGGAGCCGATGCCGTATCGGGTCCTGATGCTCTCCGATCTGAGCTTCGTCGACCGGCGGCAGCGCACGGCACGCGATTTCGTGCTGGTGTTTCTCGGCATCGCCGTGCTGCTGCTCGCCTTGCTGGTCGTGCTCGTCGCATGGCTGCAGCTACGGCGATTGGTAAACATTCTGATCGGGGACATTCGCGGCAAACGCTTCCTCGATAATGCGAAATCGCCGCGGGCCTCGCTCCCGATCCTGTCGCAGGTGCGCCAGGTGCTGGCGGAGGCCGAGGAGAAGCAGCGGCTCGAGATCGACTTTCGCGAGAACTGGACGCCGCAAGCGCTGCGGCAAGTGGTGCGCGAGCACCTGCATTCCTCGCAAGTGATCATCGTCTCGAACCGCGAGCCCTACATTCATAATTACAATGCGGATCATCGCCCGGTCGTGCAGGTGCCCGCGAGCGGCATGGTCACCGCGCTCGAGCCCATCATGCGCGCCTGCTCCGGCGTGTGGGTCGCACATGGCGCCGGCTCGGCGGATCGGGATACGGTGGATCGATTCGATCACATCGCGGTGCCGCCCGACCATCCCAGCTACACGCTGCGACGCGTGTGGCTCACCGAGGAGCAGGAGCAGGGCTTCTACTACGGTTTCTCGAACGAGGGGCTCTGGCCGCTGTGTCACCTGGCCTACGTGCGCCCCGCGTTTCGGCCGAGCGATTGGCGCGCCTACGTGGAGGTCAATAACAAGTTCGCCGACGTGGTCGCGGCCGAGGCGAGCACCGACAGCCCCGTGGTGCTCATCCAGGACTTTCACTTCGCGCTGCTGCCGCAGCTCATTCGCGCGAAAATTCCCAAGGCGACGATAGCCTTGTTCTGGCACATACCATGGCCGAACTCCGAAACCTTCGGTGTGTGCCCGTGGAAGCGCGACATGCTCCTGCACATGCTGTCGGCGGACATTCTCGGATTCCACACGCGCTACCATTGCCAGAATTTTCTCGACGCGGTGGATCGGTTCGTCGAGTGCCAGATCGATCACGAGCATATGACGGTGACATTGCAGGGCCGCGTCTGCAGAGTCGCACCTTATCCGATCTCGATCGAGTGGCCGCCTCGCTGGCTGCACGATCTGCCCGACGTGAGCGCGTGCCGCGCGGCCGTGCGGGAGCGCTATCGCATCGGGCCCGACGTCGTCATCGGCTTGGGTGTGGAGCGCTGGGATTTCACCAAGGGAATCGTCGAGCGCTTTCAGGCGCTCGAGGCATTGCTCGAAAGAAATCCGCGGCATCGCGGACGCATCACATTTCTGCAGATCGCATCGCCCTCGCGCAGCCAGCTGCCGGCCTATCGAGCCCTCCAGGAGCAGACACAGAGCGAGGTCGAGCGCATCAATGCGAAGTTCGCTGAGGGTGACTGGCGGCCGATCGTGCTGATCGGCGAGCATCAGGAGCCGCGCAGCGTCTTCGAGCTGTACCGCGCGGCGGATTTCTGTCTGGTCAACAGCCTGCACGACGGCATGAATCTCGTCGCGAAGGAGTTCGTCGCTTCGCGCGAGGACGAGGACGGCGTCCTGATACTGTCGACGTTCGCGGGTGCCTCGAGGGAATTGGCCGAGGCGGTTCTGATCAACCCGTTCGACGTGAACGAAACCGCCGAAGCGATGGAAATCGCAATGCGCATGGGCCGCGACGAGCGCCGTGACCGCATGAGCCTCATGCGCAGGACTGTGAAGGAAAACAACGTCTATCGCTGGGCGGGACGCATGCTGATGGACGCCGCGCGCATTCGCCAGCGGCAGAATCTCCCCTCGATGCGCGCGCGCTTCCGGGCGGCCGCGAGCTAGCCGCGCGGCGCGCCGGGCGATCAGGAAGCGGGCGTGACGCGGCCGCGCGCAGCGAAGACGCGCAGCCGTTCGGCCGCCGCGGTAAGAGTCTCGTCTTTCTTTGCGATACACAGCCGCAGCAGCGTCATGGGCGGAGGCTCGGCGTAGAAAGGCGAGAGCGGAATGGCGGCGACCTTCGCCTCGCGGATCAGCCGGTCCGTGAATTCGAGATCGACCGCGCGGCTGAGCGAGCCGTAATCGACCAAGAGAAAATAGGTTCCCGCCGCACGCAAAGTCTCGAACCCCGAGTCCCGCAGGTGCTCCGTGAGCAGATCGCGCTTGCGCTCGAAAAATGCCGACAAGCCGCTCCAAGCGTCGGGGCAGAGCGCCAGATAACGCGCGATCGCGTGCTGCAGAGGCGCCGCGATGCTGAAGGTGTTGAACTGATGCACCTTGCGTAGCTCGCGCGTGAGCAGCGGCGGTGCGACGCAGTAGCCGGTGCGCCATCCGGTGGCGTGCAGCGCCTTGCCGAAGGAAAACACGGCGAAACTGCGCTCCCGCAACTCCGGATGGGCGAGCACCGAGGCGTGCCGCCGACCATCGAACACGACGCCCTCGTACACCTCATCGGATAGGATGCTGATCGGGCGGTCGCGTATCAGTGCCGCGAGCGCATCGAGATCGGCGCGGCTCGCGATGGTGCAGCTCGGGTTTTGCGGACTGTTCACGATCACGAGCCGCGTCCGCGGTGTGAGGCTCTTGCGTACCCGGTCCCAATCGAATGCGAACTCCGGCGGCGTCAGCGGAATGCGGACGCATCGCCCGCCCGCGAGACGCACCGCGGGCTCGTAGGCATCGTAAGCGGGGTCAAAAATTATCGCCTCATCGCCGGTGCCTATGACCGCCTGAATGGCATCGTAGAGCGCCTCCGTCGCGCCGCAGGTCACCGTGATTTCGCTCGGCGGGTCGACGGAAATGCCGTAGCTGGCCCGGAGCTTGGCCGCGATCAGCTCGCGCAGCGCGATGACGCCTTCCATCGGCGCATATTGATTGTGACCCTCCGATACGGCCTCGACGAGCGACTGTGCGAGACGCGGATCGATGGGGTAGTCGGGGAACCCCTGGCCGATATTGAGCGCGCCTTCCTCGATCGCTCGGCGCGACATGATAGTAAAGATGGTGGTGCCGACATCGGGCAATTTGCTCTCGAAACGCATATCAGTGCTTCAGTCCTTGCAGGCCGCCCGCGAGAGAATGCACGCGGATCCCGAGCTTGTGCAGCTCGCGCGCGGTGGCGAGGCTGCGTTTTCCGGAAGCGCAGATGAGTAGGTACTCGGCATTCTCGGCGAGCGCGCCGGGGTCCGCGAGAAGCGCAGCCATGGGAATGTGGCGCGCCGAGGTGGGCTCGGCCGCGAACTCTTCCGGCGTGCGCACGTCCACGAGCCGATACGTGCGTGAGGCCTCTTCGAGCGAAGACAGCACGATCTCGATGTCCGCTTCCTCGCGCTCGAGCTCGCGCACGAGGGTGCAGCGTGGCGCGATACATTCACGCCGGCGCGGGGCCCTGAGCTTCGTGCTGGAGAAGGTCGTGAAGTCCATGAGGAGCAGCTCGCCTTCCAGCCGGCCGTGCATCTTCAGCAGAATCTTCAGGGTCAAGAGCGCCTGCAGCGCGCCGAAGGCTCCCGGTACGGGGCCGAGTATGCCCGCCTCGGCGCAGTTGCCGACGACGCCGTCCGGCGTCGCGTCCGGCCACAGGCAACGCAGACAGGCGTGTGACTCGAGCGGCTGGTACACCTGCAGCTGCCCCTCGTACTGGTAGACGCTCGCGAACACGGCGGCACGCTCGGCAAGCACCGCCGCATCGTTGATGAGGAACTTGGTGCGGAAATTATCGGAGCAATCCACCACCACGTCGTGAGCCCCTACCAGGCGCCGCGCGTTGTCGGCAGCGAAGCGCTCGGCATGGATCTCGACGCGCACCGTGGGATTGAGCTTCGCTATAGCGGCGGCGGCCAGAACCGCCTTGGGCTCACCGACTTGCGCCAGCTCATAGATCGGCTGGCGATGCAGATTGCTCGCCTGCAGGACGTCGGCCTCGACCAGCCCCAGGAAGCCGACGCCGGCGCCGGCGAGGTATTGCAGCACGGGGCTTCCCAGGCCGCCGACGCCGACGATGAGCACGCGGCTCGCCGCGAGGACCGCCTGACCGGCGGCACCGACATCCTTGAGGAGAATTTGCCGGGAGTAATCAGGCTGCATTCGGCTCGTGGCCGTGTGCATGTGCAGCCCCGTGCGCGTGCGCAGGTGCGGCGGCGCATGCCTCGCAGTTCACCCAACCGGAGTCGCCGTTGCGATAATGCTCTTTCTTCCAGATCGGTACGCTATGTTTGATCTCGTCGATGATGAAGCGACAGGCAGCGAATGCCTCGCCTCGATGCGTAGCGCTCACACCAACCCAGACCGCCATGTCGGTGAGCGCGAGCCGTCCGATGCGATGCACGCAGAGGGCGTGTCTTATGGGAAAGCGCGCGGCCGCTGCGGCGACGATGCGCGCCCCCTCCTTGAGCGCGAGGGCTTGAAACGCCTCGTACTCGAGCGCGGTTACTTCGCGTCCCTCGTTGAAATCACGCACCCAGCCCTCGAACGTGACGAATCCGCCGGCGCCGGGATCAAGTAGCTCCGCGCGCGCGGCCGCGGTGTCGATCGCCTCCTCGGCAAAGCGAAAGCTCATCAGCCACCCGCCACGGGCGGTATGAACACCACCGAATCGCCGGCCGCGAGCTTGCGCGACCACGAGG
>Ga0187890_10000418_pt1 | contig 29917 bp, 22 predicted proteins | sample June2016WEW_21_1_FD_133005 | JGI IMG/M metagenome (GOLD analysis project Ga0187890, IMG submission 133005) | Peatland microbial communities from SPRUCE experiment site at the Marcell Experimental Forest, Minnesota, USA - June2016WEW_21_10 | ecosystem: Environmental > Terrestrial > Soil >... | reverse complement strand
GGGGTTTTCCATGATGAACTGATCCAGCGGATTACTCCGCGCAATAAGAATTGCCAAAGAATGCCCTGTACGCCTGCCCGCGCGCCCGGCCTGCTGCCAGGTGCTGGCAATTGATCCGGGATAGCCGGCCATGATGCACGCTTCCAGATTGCCGATATTAATGCTCAGTTCCAGAGCATTGGTGCTGATCACACCCATCACTTCACGCGAGCGCAGGCCGCTTTCTATTTCGCGGCGCAGATTTGGAAGATAGCCCCCGCGATAGCCGGTCACAAAATGATCATCCATCGGCTTTGTTTCGACAAATTTATCTTTCAGGTATTTGGTCAGCACTTCCACATTCAGGCGGCTGGTGGCAAAAACAATGGTTTGAATATTGTTATCGATCAGGTCCGTAGCTATTTTGCGCGCGGGCGTCAGAGCGCTCTGGCGAATGCCCAGTTCGCGGTTGACGATAGGCGGATTGTAAAGAACAAATGTTTTGGCTGCGGTGGGCGCTCCGCTCTTATCCAGCAGCGCCACGGGACGCTCCAGAATTTTTTCGGCATGTTCGCGCGGATTGGCAACAGTGGCCGAGCAGCACACAAACACTGGATTGGCACCGTAAAAACGGCAGATCCGCACCAGTCTGCGGATGACGTTGGCAAAATGCGACCCGAAGATTCCGCGGTAAATATGCAGTTCATCGATTACAATGTATTTTAAATTCATAAAGAGCTTTTGCCACTTGGTATGATGAGGCAAAATACCGGCGTGCAGCATATCGGGATTCGTTACCACAATATGCCCCTGCCTGCGGATAGCCTGACGCGCGTCGTCGGGTGTGTCGCCGTCATAGGTGAAGGTTTTGATATCGGCTTGAAGGCCGGTGATAAGACTGTGGACTTCATGCATCTGATCCTGGGCAAGCGCCTTGGTGGGGAAAAGATACAGGGCGCGTGTTTGGGGTTCATCCAGAATGCTTTGCAGCACCGGCAGATTATAACACAGCGTCTTGCCGCTGGCCGTGGGCGTCACCAGGACAACATCCTGGCCGTTGCGGATGAAGCGCACCGCCTGCGCCTGATGTCTGTATAGCTTATTCATTCCGCGCTTTTGCAAAACCGAAAGCAGCCGGGGATTCACCCATAAGGGGTAATCTTCCCAATCGCCAACTCTAGCGGGAATTTCAACGACCGCGGCAGCGTTTTTATTGAAACTGTTATTTTTTTTTAAGCGTGCGATCCACTCATCCAATGTCAGCTTAGCCATAATTTCCATCTCATGTAATGCGGTAGCTTTTCCCGCGAAACAGCCTCAGGCAGGCATCGGATACAGCATCGTCATAAAGAATACCTCTGTTTTTCTCAATTTCTTCAATGGCCGCGTCAAGACCCAATGACGCCCGGTAAGGACGCTGTGAAGACATGGCATCCACAACGTCGGCAACTGCAAGAACGCGGGCTTCCATGAGAATTTTATCCCTTTTGAGTTTTCTGGGATAACCGGAGCCATTCATTCGTTCGTGGTGTTGATAAATTATTTCCGCCAGCGGCCAGGGTAATTCCACTTCTTTAAACATCTCGAACCCGTACCGGGCGTGTTCTTTAACCTTTGAATATTCTTTGCCTGTGAGCTTAGAAGGCTTGATCAATAGCTCCACCGGTATGGATAAATTGCCGATATCGTGAATGGTGCTGGCTATGTTTATTCCTTCAATCATGTCCTTGGCCAATCCAATCTCCTGAGCGATGGCACAGGCCACATTCGCGGATCGTTGCTGATGACCGGCCGTATAGGGGTCCCTCATCTCCAGAGCTGCCACCAGAATATTAATGGTAACGCCAAACGATTTCGTCAGTCTTTCATACCGGTTTGCCAATAGACGGTACATTTCTTCGCTTTTTTTCAGCCTTTCTTCAACTGTCTTGTGTCTCCCGGCAGTAGTCGATGGCTTCTTTTTTTCCATAATGCAAGACCTCTTGTGTTGTGATCTGTATATCTTCAAAAGAGTTTAACATAATGGTGTCAGTATACTTTTTCTATTTCTTTTGAATAATATTTCAGAGCCGCGTTACGCTTAAGTTTCATGGTCTGTGTAACTAATCCGTTTTCCATCGTGAAATCTTCACTGACAAATATATACCGCTGAGGTATCTCATATCCTCCATATGTTTTTTTCAGGTGCCGTCTAATCTCGTCGGATAAAAAATCCTGAATATTTTTATTTTCTACGACTTCCCCGGGAGTGCCCTGAGCCCATTTGGCGATTCGATCATCCTTTTTCATCGTTTCAAAATCCGGAACTATTATCGCAATGTTGTATTCTCTGCCATCGCCCCAGACAAAGGCATTGGCAATATTGTGAACCAGTTTAATGTCGGTTTCTATGGACTCGGGGTGAACGTATTTACCGTTGGAAAGTTTGTATTCATCTTTAAATCTGCCCGTAATATAGAGAAATCCGTCAGCGGTCATGCGGCCCTGATCACCGGTGCGTATTCCGGGAAATCCTTTCCAATTATCCTGCATCATAATTTCCGCGGTCTGCTGAGGCTTATTGTGATATCCCATCATCACATTAGCTCCGTAAACAATAATTTCGCCATCATCGCTATCGTCCCCTGTCCGGGACTTGTCAATGACTACATGCATATTCTCCACGCATTTGCCGACGGATCCGTATCTGTTTCCCAGAAGCGGAGAATTCATGGTAATTGCGGGTGAGGTTTCGGTTAACCCGTACGCGTCATAAGTGGGTATGCCGAGATCGGCGAAGAACATTGCTATTTCAGGATTCATGACCGCGCTTGCCGTAAGAACGCCTGAAAGCCGGCCGCCGAATCTTTCCCTGATTTTTGAAAACACGATTTTATCAAGTATTTTCAATTTCAGGGATTTTTTCGCCTTACCCCTGCATTTTGCCGCTTCCCTGCACGTCATATCAAACAGCATTTTCTTGATTCCGCCCTCTTCATGCATTTTTGCCTGAATTCCATCGTAGATTTTATTAAAAACCTTTGGAACCGCTATGAGATAAGTAGGCCTGACCTTGAAAAAATCCTCACCGAGGGTATTGACTGATTCCATAAGCGCGATAGCTCCGCCGAACTGCATGAAATTGTGCAATTCCCCGCTCAGCCCGTAACTGTGCGCCCAGGGAAGTATAGCCAGAGAAACTGAATTTTCATTAAGATCGGGGAATATGTGATATCCGCCCTGAGAGCAGGAGGTCAGGTTGCCGTGAGAAAGCAAAACCCCCTTGGGTTCTCCGGTAGTTCCTGAAGTGTATATCAATTCCGCAGGCTCCCACCAATGAGGCTTATAGGATTTAACCGGATTTTTAGCTCCTGCATCTTCAAGCGACTGGAGGCTGTTTTTACCGTCTCCGTAGATGATGAATATTTCCTGTAAACTTTCTATTTCATTTTTAAAATGCTTTATCTGTTCGAAGATTTTTTCGTCCTTAACAAAAAGATATTTTATCCCGCTGTCTTTTATGATGTATTCCCAGGTATTTTGTAATTCTTTTTCGTACATGGGCACAAAGATCGCGCCCAGTCCGTGCGCCGCGTTTTCCAATACGTACCATTCGACAGAGTTGCCGATGATAACTCCCACAGCATCACCCTTATTGATGTCCAGTTGGTTAATACCGCTCCTGGCATTATTTATTCTCTGAGCAAGATATTTGTACGTGATCCATTCGTACTGTCTGGTTTGAATATTTTTTGTTCCAATAGCGTTTCGATCACCCCATTTAGCCGCCGTATCTTCAAATAAATCAACGAGATTTCGCGGGTGTTTGTAAAATTTATCCAGTTCTTCGATTTGTTTTTCGGTGTATTTTATCATAATCCCTCGCTTTTAAATCTTTTTTCGCATCCTTCGTGCAATGCCGATTTTATTATAGCATATATCCGGCAAATTACATCAAATTGAATTTATATTTTGATGCACAACGGCTCAAAAGCAAAACTTTCAGATAGTTCAACCATTTTGCCGCGTTTTTCCATCCTGTTGCCCAGATAAAATTCATCTGAGCAGTCATTTAAAAGAGTTTTTGTTAATAAATATTGGGCAGTGGACCGTTTTCGGCTCGATCTAACTTGAGGATTTACCGGTTGAAGACTTAATTTCTTCTTCAGATATCTGCTTGCGCAGCAGATTCTTATTTACCTTCTGCATTTCCGTAAGGGGTATCGTATCAACTATCCGAACAATCTTCGGTACGGCGTATTTTGCCACTTTTAATTTTAAATAATTAATAATAATCTCTTCGGTGATGGACTGCTCAAATCCTTTTTTCGGCTCGATAAATACACAAACCCGTTCACTGCCCTGCCTCTCGGGATCGGGAATGCCTATTGTCGCAACTCTTGCGACACCGGGATAATCATGCAGGATATCGTCAATCTCTCTGGAATATACTTTGAACCCTGAAACAATGATCATATCCTTGGTTCTGTCAACAATATAGAAGTAACCGTCTTTATCAACTCTTACGACATCGCCCGTACGTACATAGCCTTCATCATCCAGACCGCTTCCCTTCTGGGGCCAGTATCCCGACATTCTCTGCGAACCCCGCAGGCACATCTCCCCTGTCCTGCCGCTGAGAATTTCATCCCATGAAAGAACGGCTCCCGTATCCACATCCACGATTTTTATTTCAGTATCAGGCATGGGGATGCCTATGGTTCCTCTTTTTTCCAGCTTTGTCTTTGAGGGTTTCCCGGCGCTGGATCTCGATAAAAAGCCCATGCTCTTGCTTAATAGATATCCGACATTTTTACTGCCCACAGCGCTTAATAAGGCCCGGATGACGGCAGCCACACCGGGCAATTGAATAAATTTGTTGTTAATTTTAACGGCGGTTCTGCCGCCTAAGATACGGAGCATAAATGAAGGATTCAGATGTGTGACCGGTGACATTTCAGAAAGACCGTATCCTTCCATGATGCCGCCTCCTCCGCTTTTTTTTTCAAATTCCTCCTGAACCGACCGCGACAGCGGGGCGGAACCGGAAATTCCCAGAATATTAACATCCTTCAATTCCTGCTGCGATAATTTAAGGAATTGGGTTGGAACCCCAATTTGTATAAATGGATGATATTCTTTTATCATGCTTACCATGCCCGCCGTATCCCTGGCATCCGGAATCAGTATCTGATTAAAGCCCTCAAGGGTCATGCAATGCATGGTGCTGTGTCCATACGAATGAAAGAGGGGCAATCCCATTAATACAGTAAGAACGCCCTTTACTAAAAGGTGCGCGCACCCGAATGAATTTGCGTTTTGTATGGCGTTGGCATACACATTGCGGTGCGTCAACATGCACCCCTTTGGAAGCCCTGTTGTGCCGCCGGTGAAAAGGATCAATTCCAAATCTTTCTCAACATCGAAGGTAATATCAGGAGGATCGGGAGAGGTTTTAGAAATCAGTTCCGCCCACCATACGGCATCCTGTATTCCTAGCCGCTCATAGCTTTGCGGTTTATTAAGCGAATAATCAGCTAATTTTGACACGATAATATTTTTTAACGCAATGTTCTGTATTATATTTTCAACGACGTCTAAATATTCATCCAGACATATCAGAGCATGGGGTGACCCTTCTTTGAATTTATGCTGAAGGTGCTCAGCCGGTTCCAGGGAACTGCCGGGAATATGCACCAGACCGGCTCTTGAAATAGCATAATCCGCAATAATAAACTGGATTGAAGTCGGCAGAAGAGTAGCGACCCGATCGCCTTTTTTAAGTCCCATACTAAACAGCGCCGTAGCCAGACGATCAACGTGATCCTTAACATCCGGATACGTCATCATATAATCCATTTGAATAAGACCCTGATTTTTATACATCCGGGCACTCTTGTATAGAATGTCGTATGCCGGTTGATCGGGATAGGGTTTGAATGTTTCAGGTATTCCCAGAATGCTGTATTCTTTGAACCATGGCAAATCTGCTCCAGTCATACAATCCTTTCTTTTCTCCAATTCGATGGCAAGCGCAAAAACCTTCGCCTGCTGCAGGGCAGGCGATCCAATACTAAGCAATGTTTGTTCTTTTGGAATCTTCGATTTATTTATTTTGCCGGAATGAATTCGCCAAAGACCGCTTGCGCCGGTTATTTTTCTAAAACTCGATTCCTGTTAATTCATTCAATATTAATTCCGCTGTAAAAATGCCCGCGGCAATTCCGGGACTGTTTTTTGTCGCGGATACATTATAAAGATTCTGAGGGCAATCTTTCTCATCAATCGCCCCTTTAAGAAGCTCTTTTACCGTCAGTCTTCGTCCATAGGCATTTCCCGATTCTCCATCCGTATCCCTCTGTATATCCATTGAAGAAATGATTTCAGCAAAGAGCAGCTTTGATTTAATTCCCGGGAAAACATTCATTTCAAGAATATCCATTATATCGCCGGCAAGTTTTTTCTTGAATTTTTCAATGGCTTTTGCCCCCCTTTCATAAATCATCTTTTCCTGCTGATAATTTCCGGGACAATAGACGACCAGGGCATCATTTTCGTTATCCCCTCTTTTGCCGTACCCGTTGGCTGATGGCGATCCTATGAAGAGCATTTTCGGCGGCGCGGTAATATCCGGATTATTATAATCCACCTCATTGCCGTCCTGCCACCAGTAATTACGGCCTTTCATGTCGGCAATGTTTTGCAATCCCCCCTTAATGCCTATGCAACATGTCGGAATGCTGTGCGATGGCGTGTAGTCAAAATATTCCGCCCGCCTCCCCAGAAGTGAATACGTTAATCTCGGAGAGATATCGCTGAATACAAAATCACATTCGTAAAAGGAACCATCTTCGCATATAACCCTGGTTACAAAGTTGCCCTGTGTCTCCAGAGAAATAACTTTTTTCCCCGTTTCTACGGAACCGCCGGCTTTCTTTATCACGGACGACAGCGAATCAAAAAAGTGCGAAAAACCTTTTTGGGGATACCATGCGCCCATGTGATAATTTCCTGTTCCGACAATGTATGCAATCGCGGACATTTCCGATTCGTTTTCAGCGAATATTCCGCCGTGACCGTAAAGGATGCGTCTGAGCAGATTATTGATACGGAATTCATCGAAAAACTCTTTAACAGACATCGTTATACAGCGTCCGATCTTCAGTTTCATGGTCATCGGTATTTTGCTGGTTACCAGAAATTTTGTCGCCAGTAAAAATCTGCCTTCCGTGGAAGAATTCTCTTTGAAAAAAGATTTATACGTATCATAAATAGAGATCATTTCATTAAAAAGCGCATCCAGAGAATCACCCTCCTCCGGAAACAGGACCTTTAAATCTCTGTGAAAATTTCCCAATCCCAGGGGAACTTTGAAATTTGCAACACAATAGTTACTCTTATCGTTTTTACCGCCGATGAAAAACCTCTCAAAACCATCAGGTTTCATCGGTATAAAAGGATCTGTTTCTTTGATATCCAGAAACTTTAAAAAACGGTCTCCAAGATTGCCATCTCCGAATTCCCATACGTACTGCGGTCCCATTGAATAGGTCATCTCCCCAAAGGTAAGGCATCTGCCGTGACCGCCTATATGTTCTTTATTCATTTCCAGAACACTTACCTTGTGACCGGCTTTGGCAAAAAGAGCCCCTGAGGCCATCCCGCCAATCCCGCTGCCGATAACGGCAATATTCTTTGGCGTTGTGTCCCAGACAGGTTGACCCTTTATTTTAAAAAAAGGGAGTGATAGTTGATCACTGATCTCTTTGAGGCCCGCTTCTGATCGTTTCTTTGAGATTTCAATGATTTCATTAAAGTTCATGGCTATTCCTTTATCACATAAGAATGAAAACAAACTATAACAAACGTATGTTTTCTCTTAAAATCTTTTTAATATTTTCTTTCAATAAAAACACGGCCGTATAATGAATATATAAAACATATGATGTTTTTTCAAATAACACTATTTTCCTGTAAAAATTTTTTCACATTCTTTACGATTTCGTCCGGGGAATCACAGACAAACCAGTTTATTTCCTTATCGGCGGCAAACCACGTTATCTGTCGCTTTGCGTAATGCCAGGTATCACGCTTGATTAATTCTATTGAATTTTCCCAATTATACTGATTACGTAAAAATCCTATCATTTGTTTATAGCCCAGCGATTGCAGCGGTTTTAGATTTTCATTGTAGCCCCGGTCTAAAACGCTTTTAACTTCATCCAGCAATCCATCCGCGATCATTTTCTCCGTTCGTTGTATAATTCTCTTCTTTAATTCTTTGCGATCCAATTGAACGCCGATTTTGTAAGTCTTGTAGGGACAATCGGCAAACAAATGTTTTTTTTGTTTTTCTAATATTGATTCCCCGGTTTGATCCAGAACTTCCAGTGCCCGTATTACCCTTACCGAATCATTTTGATTTATCCGGCTGGCCGCGCCGGCATCTCTTTGCAAAAGCATTTCATAGATATATTTTTTTCCGTGACTATCCCGCAACCGGCGGTAATAATTTCTGATGTTTTCATCCACGTCCGGCGTATCGATGATTCCGTGAAGAAGCGCCCGGATATAAAGTCCAGTTCCTCCGGCAATAAAGACGGGTTTCCCCTTCTCCGCCAGATCGGATATGATCATTCGCGCCTTTTCAGTAAAAACAGACGCATTAAATTCCTCATCAGGATTTACAACATCTATTAAGTGATGTTTGATTCCTCTTCTTTGTTCCATTGATGGTTTTGCCGTGCCGATATCCAGATAGCGGTATACCTGCAGAGAATCGGCGCTGATAATTTCGCCACCTGTTTCCAAGGCCAGATTTACGGCCAATTGCGTTTTTCCCGTAGCGGTGGGCGAATTGATTATTACCAGCGGCAATTTTCCCATTTCTATTTTATTACTTCCTTTTGAACATTCTTTCGATTTCGCTTAAGGAAAAACTAATAGTGATTGGACGTCCGTGAGGGCAGGTAAGATTATAAGGTGTTTCTTCCAATTGATTGCAAAGAGCTTCGGCCTCTTCTTCAGAAAGGATATTATTGGCTTTGATTGCCGCGCGGCAAGCAAGCGAAGCCAATATTTTTTCTTTCTTTTCCTCTAAAGAGGGCATCTGATTCTGTTCTTTTAACTGATCGGCAATATCAGAAATCATTTCGCTGATTTTAATGTCTGATAACGTTGCAGGAATCGCCTTAACGACAATCGCATCCTTGCCGAAAATTTCAATTTCCAGACCGATTTCGCGTAAAAAATCGATGCATTCGGAAAACAATGCAATTTGCGCCGGAGTCAGGCTTATGATTTCCAGAATAAGAAGCGATTGACTGACAACCTGTTTTGGCGTTGACTTTTTTAATTTCTCCAGAATGATCCGTTCATGGGCGGCGTGCTGATCAAGCAAAACCAGACCTTCCTCACCGGCAAAAACAAGATAGGTGTTTGCAAATTGTCCGAGATAGGAAAGCTCCAGGAAATTTATTTTTTCTTTTGCCGGAGCATTATCGTTTTGATAGGGAGCTTCCGGGTTTTCCGCGACCGGGATGCGTTTTAACAGATCTTCACTGATGACCTGCTGTAAATTCTGCCTGGAGAACAAACCGAAAGGCCTGGGCGCAACTCTGTCCCGCGAAGGTATCGCCTCCGAAGAAGAATTCTTCTTATTTTTTCGCCGTAATAACAAATCCACTTTATTAGGCTCTGCCGCGGGCGACAGACGATAAACAAAACTGCTCTTCGACGCCTCGGCGCCGGCAAGATTTTCGGCTATTGATCTGGATACCAGTTGATAAATACCGTGTGAATCCTTAAAGCGGACTTCCATCTTGGCGGGATGAACATTAACATCGACATCCTGTGGCGGCACATCAAGAAACAGCACGGCCGCGGGGTACCGTCTTGGCTCAATAACCTGTCTATACGCCGATAATACGGCATGCGTGATACTGTTATCGCGCACAAAGCGTTTATTGACGAACAAATATATGTTTTTGGAATTCGATTTTGTGAATTCCGGGCGCGAAATAAATCCCGTTAAACTGACGTTGTCTTTCTGCGCGTTCACAGAAATGCAATGAGCGGAAAAATCATCGCCCAAAACCATGGAAATTCGCCTGGATTCATCTAAGGCTTCAGGCGCGGAGAAAGATTCCTTGCCATTGACCAATACTTTAAAGCGAATCTCCGGATGCGCCAAAGCCAGCCTCGTAATCGCGTCCAGACATAACCCCTGCTCCGTAGCTTCCGTTTTTAGAAATTTCCTGCGGGCTGGAACTTTGGCAAATATTTTTGTTACCGATATTTGCGTGCCGTCAGGACAGCCGGCAGGCGTTATTTCCTTTATCGCGCCTGCTTCCAGAATAGCTTTCGTTCCTTCTAAATCATCCTTGCGCCGCGTTAATAACTCCACGTGCGCCACGGAAGCGATGCTTGGCATTGCTTCGCCGCGAAAGCCAAAAGAAGCGACTGAATAAATATCATCAAATTTATGAATTTTGCTGGTGGCATGCCTTTCAAATACCAGCGCCACATCTTCATGTTCTATTCCCGAACCGTTATCAATTACTTTGATTGACTGGCATCCGCCCTTTTCCAACTCCACCCTGATATCGGTAGCCCCGGCATCGATGGAGTTTTCCACCAATTCCTTGACAATAGAAGCCGGCCTTTCCACGACCTCGCCTGCAGCAATTTTATTGGCTATTTCTTCGGATAGAATGACAATTCGTCTGGACAATCTTTACATCTCCTTAAACTGGAAAGTACATATTACATTACATCAAAATACGCAACCATGATTGCTTATTTTAAAACAATTCCTGAATGTTAAATATTATTATTTCTTGCGAACTAAATTAACAAAAGACCTTCTTAATCGTGCTCTATTTAAGATAAAACAAAAAGAGAAATATCCTCATAAAATCAAACATGATGAAATTTTGACACTTGGCTTTTGGTCTTTATCGCCGAAAATGCCAAGTCGGTATAGTAAAGATAATTTTCCTAACGTAAAGAAAAAAGACATTAAAAAACATTGTTTGAAAGAAAGTAAGAATTTAAAAATTATCCGGAACTCGCTTCCAGAAAGAAACAAATAAAATTCCGATTTACGAACAGGCATAATTGTTTGTTACACTAATGCGGCTGTATTCCGAGGTGTCCCTGAATGACAATGATCATTGATTGAAATATTTATATAAAAAGGGCAGAGCTGTTACTGCCTTTGCCTTTAAAGAAAAATTATAAAACCCGACAGATTATTTTATTCGTTTTCGTTTTTTTCTTTCGGAAATATTTCTGTCACATCAAGTAATGAAACAACTTCCGCTTTCAGGAGATCATCCCATGTCATTATGGATGTCATTATGACTCTGGGGTCATTTGTCTCAAAAACCACAAAACCTCTGCCTCCGCCAGCATCAAACCATTCATGAATCTTTTGCACTCCATCCGCGAGAGAGGAGCCTTTCTTCTCTATACGTCTTTTAATTAATGCATCTCTCTGTCCGGGTTCCCATGTGTAAATAATCATGAAAAGCATCTTTAATCTCCTTATCATTAAGTGAAGCAATTTGATGGAAAAAAAATGTAATGCCTCCTATCCCAAGTTATTAAAGCACTGCCCTTCTATTGTTTTTGCCAACAAAGATTCCTCAATCATTGAGAATCCCTTTTTTATATCTTACTTAATCACTTTTATCAGGATATTAATAAATCCACTGGCATACTCTTTTATGTCCAAACGCCTTTTGCCTCTATTGTTTTAATATATCCAGCCCTTCTATATATGCAGAGTCTTCATTGTCAATAAGAGTGATTATGTGATCGTTGAAATGCTTTTTTATTTCTTCAAAGATACTGCGCTTCTTTTTGAATGTCTTCGCAAAAGCAATGGATTCCTGCCGGAGAGCCTCGACGTTATCACATGCCTTTATGATTACATGATGCTTTTCCAGCTCTTTTGCATCATAACGCTTTCCGGTCAGAATTGCTTCTTCAAGCTTGTAATAAGGAAAGGCTTTTTTAATCATTTCCTGAATCCCTGACGGATACGAGATGTTGATATCCACTCCGGGAAAAAAGAAATAACCTCTGTCCGCCTTCATGAATCGGAAATCGCAGCAGCAGGCAAGTATTGCCCCGTTTCCGGCAGCATGACCATTGATCGAGGCGATGACGGGCATGGGAAAAAGAAGAATCTTTTTGAACATCGCATTTAAACTGAAAAAGAAATCCTTGATCGTCCGGAAGTCTCTTTTAGTGATAACATCCATGATCCAGGACAGGTCTAGTCCCTGGGACCAGTTCTTCTCATCACTGGAGGTGATGACGACGGCATAGATGGACTCATCTTTTTCAATCTCGGCAAAGGCATCAAGGATTGCCCTGGTAAACTGAGGATTGTGCCTGTTTTCCCCGTTGTTCAGGGTTATTATCGCGACCGTTTCATCTTTTTCCCACTCTATGATCATTTATCGCGCACCTAAACCTGTTTATCTCCCGTTCAATAAGATCGGCAGCATCAATTTGACGTAAGCGACTCCGGTACTTCCACAATCCTGGCCCGCAGGTACTCACCCAGGGTCTTGGCCTGAGGGTCGAGGCGAAAAGATGCGGCGGCTCCTTCGCCCAGAATACCCCGGATGTAGAAGTTCACCGCCAGCAGGTTGGGTAGTTCACAGCGCTCGATATCATAATCCTTCAAGTCCTTAAGTAAATCCCGCAGTTTTTCTGTGGTCAGGAATTCTCTGAGGTAAGCAAATGCCATAGGCGTCTTTGCCCATACTCCGAGATTGGCATTGCCTCCCTTGTCACCGGAGCGGGTTGCGAACAGCCGGCCAAAAGGCATCCGCACCGTTTTGCCACCGGGCGCGGCGGGCAAATCGGCCATAAGCGGCACCGGCGCCGGGTGCGACTGTCCGGACTGTACGCACTCTATGATAAAATCCTTTTCACCGATCACCACCTTCTGATGAATGTGCTTATTGGATACCAGGGCCGGCCAACAAACAATTGCGGGAGTCCCTTTAGCGGGTGGAGCGGTACCGGTAAAACCGGCAATATTGGCAAGAGCAAGTTCCACGACCTTCGACGATACTTTGTTCACTTTTTTCTGATCCGGGTCGATGACGGTGATGCGTAAATAGGCAAAGGCCTCTTCATTGGTCGCCGGATCTTCTTTATCGGAGCGGATGAGCTGAACCCTCGCCTGCTGGAACTGCTCTTTGCCTCCTAAGGCGTCGAAGAGGACATCTTCCAGAATTCGGGCTTTCTTCTCGATATCGAGACCGGTGAGTATAACAGTCATGGAGTTACGATAGCCACTCAGGGTATTAATGCAAACTTTTGCCGTCGGCGTGGGCGGTTCGCCCTTCACGCCTTTCACAAGGACACGATCCTGTCCATTCTGGGAAATTCCGATGGTATCGAAACGCGCTATCAGGTCCGGTGTAAGATAGCGCGGATCGGTAATCTCATAAAGCAGCTGCGCTTTGACTGTGTCTACGGAGACAAGACCGCCCGTACCGGGGTGCTTGGTGATGATGAAAGAGCCGTCTTCACTGATCTCGGCGATGGGAAAGCCGACCCGCCTGAAGCTCGGAACTTCATCGATGAAGGAATAGTTCCCGCCCGTGGCCTGTGCGCCGCATTCGATGATGTGCCCTGCAGTTGTTGCGCCGGCAAGCTTATCCCAATCATCCTGTCTCCAACCATGCCACCAGGCAGCGGGACCAACCACAAGCGATGCGTCCGCAAGGCGTCCGCCAACCACGATGTCGGCGCCCTCATCCAGAGCCTTCACGATCCCCCAGCACCCCAGGTAGGCGTTAGCGGAGATCGTCATCGCCTGGGAATCCTTCAGGGCGATTCCCTTGTCCATGTGGATGAAGTCCTCTCCCATAGCCTGAAGTTCTCCAAGGCGGCCCATGAGATCGTCGCCTTCAATATAAGCAATCTTAGGGTGAAGCCCCAATGTTTCCGCAATGCGCGCCAGTTCCGCAGCCAAACCCTTCGGGTTGAGGCCGCCGGCATTGGCAACAACACGGATTTTTTTATCAAGGCACTCACCCATCACCTGTTCCATCTGTTTCAGAAAGGTCGACACATACCCACCATTGGGATCTTTCATCTTGGTCCTAAAGAGGATGGCCATGGTCAACTCGGCAAGATAATCACCGGTGAGAAAATCAATGGGACCTCCCTGCACCATTTCCCTGGCGGCGCTGAGGCGGTCGCCGAAAAAGCCACTGCAATTTGCAATAATAACCTTTGTGTTTTTCCTTGAATTATCAACTTTCATAGATATCCCCCTTCACTTTCCTTTAAAAATCGGTGATCTCTTTTCAATGAATGCCGTAATGCCCTCCCGGGCATCTTCTGTTGACGCCACTTCCATGAGCTTCAGGGAAAGGAAATCCAGCGCGTCTTGCAGAGACATGTTGTCGGCTTCATGGTAAGCATCCTTGCCTATCTTGATGCCGATGGGGCTCTTGGTAACCAGGCATTTCACAATATTAAATACAGTGTTATCCAATTCCTCCTTGGGCGTCACCCGGGTGATCAAACCCATCGCCAGCGCTTCCGTTGCGCTTAACCGCTCTCCCAAAAGGATCATCTCCATGGCTTTCTTTTGCGGCACGTTACGAAAAATCAGCGCCCCGATCATCATGGGCCACAGTCCTACATTGACCTCCGGCGTGCCGAACTGAGAGTCGTCACTGGCGATCGCGATGTCGCAGGCAAGCATGAATCCCATGCCGCCTGCAAGACAGTATCCCTTTATCCGTGCAACCGTGGGTTTAGGGAACAAGGCAATGCGCTTTAAGAGCTGCGCATAGTTATGGAACACCTTCTGACCGTCGGCAGACATGCCTTCTCCAAGTTGAGCGCCGGTACAAAAGGCCTTGTCGCCTGCTCCGGTAATCAATACCACTTGTACATCCTTATCCTTTTCCGCCATATCGAGGTACTTAAGAAAAAGAACGATGGCCTCCGGCGTGATGGCATTCCTCTGCTGTTCACGATTGATCCGGATATTGGCTACATGATCTTTCACAGAATAGAGCAGGTGATCTTCAGACATCATATTTTCTCCTTTTCCCGCGTAATTTCTTCCTTAAGGCTTGCTTTGGCCTTCCTCTTCCCGTTCGATGTCCGCGAGGATCTGGCCTGGCATGACCTTATCTCCTTGGGCAACATTGATCTTCAAGACTTTTCCTTTGAAAGGCGCCTGAAGTGTCGTTTCCATTTTCATGGCAGACACCACTATAACATTCTGTCCCTTTTCCACCAAGTCACCTTCAGCGATCATGATACACTCCACCACTGATGGCATGGGTGGCGTAATCTCCCGGGGAAGTTCTTTGCTGCTGCGCTTTCTTGTGCTATTCCTGGCAAGGGTATCCGCATCCTGAACCAGATAGGTGGTGCCGTTGATATTGATGAGCTTGCCATCGCCGTTATCTGCCAGATAGATGTTCCTGCCGATGCCTTCAACTTCCATGTGAATCTGGTTTTCTGAAATAATCTGGTAACGAGTGGCAAAAATCTTCTCTCCGATCTTGGCAAGGAGTGTTCCGTCATCTTTGAGGTCGGCTTCCACGGGGAGGGTCTGGCTGCCAATTTTCAAGTTATAGTCCATTTCATATCTCCGTTATTGTCCCGGCATTCGACTATGGCCGGAAATTTCCCAGCGTCTGCCATGGCGAATACATCTCACCATTCGTTGGAATAAAGTTGCTCTTTGTCCTGTGGTTTGACATGTCATCGACAATATATGCGACACATGCGAGCTCGACGCCTTCTATGGCGGGACGCCAGTCGGCAAAATGAGTGTCGATGAAGTCCGTGTATGTTTCCCCCTTGATGAATGCCTCTGAGGACAGAATATCCATGAGGAAGGGAATGGGCGTCAGGACGCCAAGGACGATATAGTCCTTCAATGCTCTGCTCATCCTGTCAATGCACTCCTGTCTGCTTTCCGCATGAGTGATCAGCTTCGACAGGATAGGGTCATACTCCATCGGGACCGTGTAGCCGGAATAGACGCCGCTGTCATTCCGGATGCCCGGCCCACGGGGCTCTCTGACGAACGCGATTTTCCCCGATGACGGCAGAAAGGCGCTCAAGGGATCTTCCGCGTAAATGCGGCATTCAATGGCATGACCGCGACCAACGATATCCGACTGGGAAAACTTCAGGGTGTTCCCTGCCGCAATTTCAATCTGTTGGCGCACCAGGTCGATGCCGGTGATCATTTCGGTAATGGGATGCTCTACCTGAAGACGGGTGTTGACCTCCAGAAAATAAAATTTACTATCATGATCGACAAGGAACTCGACAGTCCCGGCATTCACGTAACCTGAAGCTCTGGCCGCGGCAACGGCCGCTTTCCCCATCTCCTCTCTGAGCTTCGGTGTGAGCGCCGTGGAGGGAGTTTCTTCGATGATCTTCTGATGTCTTCTCTGAATGGAACATTCTCTTTCCAGAAGGTGGATCACATTCCCATGGGAATCCGCCAAAATCTGAAATTCAACGTGGCGGGGTTGATGGAGATATTTTTCCAGGTAGATTGCTCCGTTGCCGAAGGCGCTTTTGGCCTCCCTCGACGCGGATTCCGTCGCCTCCCGGAGATCTCCCGCGGAATGCACAATTCGCATTCCCTTGCCACCGCCCCCGGCAGCTGCCTTTATTAGAACCGGATAGCCTATCGACTCCGCTTCTTTCATCAGCACATCGGGGTCCGCCTCGGCCTGCATCATGCCCGGAATGACAGGAACACCACTGTTGATCATGGTTCGACGCGCCACGGTTTTGTCTCCAAGGTCCCGGACGGCCCGGGCCGTGGGACCAATAAAGACAATCCCTTCCTCCCGGCACCGCTGAACGAACAGGGGATTTTCCGCCAGGAAACCGTAGCCGGGGTGAATGGCCTGCGCTCCGGTTTGTTTGGCTGCCGCTATGATCTTGTCCATGTTGAGATAACTTTCAGCGGGCGCTGAGGTTCCGAGACAGACAGCCTGATCGGCCTCAAGAACATGCAGGGCAGACCTATCCGCCTCGGAATAGACGGCCACCGTCTTGATGCCCATTTCCCGGCAGGTGGCAATGATACGGACTACGATTTCGCCTCGATTGGCGATAAGTATCTTGTCGAACATGGTATAACCCCCTTACATCCTGAAGATGCCGAATCCTGTTACATCATCACGAATTGGCGCATTCAGCGCTGCGGAAATAGCCAACCCCAGAATATTGCGCGTATCGACGGGATCGATTATTCCGTCATCCCAGATATTGGCCGTGCTATAGTAGGCATCGCCCTCCTTCTTGGCCGCTTCCGCGATGGGCATCCTGATGAACGCCTCTTCTTCCGCGGTCATGGGAGGCAAGCCCGCCTTGGCATTCTGGTCGTTCTTCAGGGTAATCAGCACCCCGGCCGCCTGTTCACCGCCCATGACGCCGATCTGGGCGTTGGGCCACATCCACAGAAAACGCGGCGAATAAGCCCGGCCGCACATCCCGTAGTTGCCCGCCCCGAAAGATGCTCCGATAATGACTGTAAATTTTGGAACCGTGCAGGTGGAGACGGCATTCACCATCTTGTGTCCGTCCTTGGTGATTCCGAGGCGCTCATACTGCCTGCCGATGATGTAACCGTTGATGTTCTGCAGAAAGACAAGGGGGATCTTGCGCCGGTCGCAGATCTGGATGAACTGGGTGGCTTTCAGGGCGCTATTTGAAAATAAAATGCCGTTATTCCCCAGGATCCCGACGGGGTAGCCGTGGATGTAGGCAAATCCGCACACAAGTGTAGGTCCGTAAAGCTCCTTGAACTCCAGAAATTCACTGCCGTCAACGATGCGCGCAATGACCTCCCTGCAGTCATAGGGGATCTTCAGATCCTCGCTCACGATTCCATAGATTTCTTTGGGGTTGTAAGCGGGCGGTTTGGGCTCACGCATGGTCAGTCTTGGCTTCTCGTTTTTCGGCAACGTCCCGACAATCTTACGGACAATGGCAATGGCGTGGGCATCATCCTCGGCAAAATAGTCTGAAACACCGGATTCGATACAATGCACTTCGGCGCCGCCGAGCTGATCGGCAGTCACTTCTTCACCCGTCGCCGCCTTTACAAGAGGCGGTCCGCCGAGGAAGATGGCCCCCGTGCCCTTCACGTGCACCACCTCGTCGGACATGGCAGGCACATAGGCGCCCCCTGCCGTACACAGGCCCATCACCGCCGTTATCTGCGGAATTCCCATCTTGGAGATAACGGCCTGATTATAAAAGATCCTGCCGCCATCATCAATGTCCGGAAATATTTCCGATTGCATGGGCAGATATGCCCCGGCGGAATCCAGAAGGTTAATCATAGGCAAACGATTTTCCATGCAGATTGTCTGACACCGCAGGTTCTTCTTGACTCCCATGGGATAGACAGCGCCGCCCTTAATCGTGGCATCACTGGCAACAACCAATGCCTCCCGACCCTCTACGATACCGATACCGGCAACCAATCCGGCAGCGTGAACTTTGCCGTCATACATGCCTCTGGCCGCAAGCGGGGCAATTTCCAGAAACGGGGTATTTCTGTCAAGGAGCAGATCGAGCTTTTTGCGCACGGGCATTTTGCCCTGCGAAGCCAGACGATCGGTGTCCTTCTGGGGTCTTTCCTCCCTGGCTTTTTTTAGTTCATTTTTGAGATCCGCCACCAGGGATTCCATAACCTTATATTTTTTCTTGTAATCCCCGGAGTTGGTATCAATTTTTGATTCTATGATATCCATCGCATTTCACCTCTTCTGGCTCACATAGTCTTTTGCATCATCGATAACGGCATCCATCGGAAATCATCCATCTGATATACGGCAGTGATAATTCCCTACCTCGGCAGAAACTTGTCCAATTCGCTTCGGGCTATAAAAGAGCGCTGAATTTCCGATGCGCCCTCACAGATTTCCCCGAACTTGGCATCGCGATACAACCTTTCAATATCACTACCGGCAACGTATCCATGCCCGGCAAAAATCTGCATCCCCCAATTGGCGATCTTTGTTACCGCTTCACTGGCAAAGAGTTTTGCGCACGCAGCCATGATATCAGCCTCATACTCACCGGTATTGATTGCCCATGCCGCTCTCAAGGCAAGCATGCGCCCCAGATCGTTGATGCTAAACATATCTGCCAACCGGAAGCCGACATCCTGATACAGCCCGATCGGTTTGCCGAACGCTTTCCTTTCTTTCGAATGTTTGACCGAAATCTCCATGCAGGCATTCCCTATTCCGACGCACAGCGCCGCGATACCAACTTTGCCCATGGTCAGAATTCGGGTTGCTTGTTCATAACCTTTTCCGGGAGTGCCCCCCAGAATCCCGGCTGCAACACAATCATCCAAGTAGATGCCCGCCAGAGGAACTCCCCGCAGACCCATGGTCTCAACGGGTCTTCCTATTCTTAAACCCCTGGCGCCTTTATCACAGATGAAGATGCTCATGCCGCTTTCAGCACCGGCATCTTTGTCAGTATAGGCAAGAACAAGGAAAACATCCGCGATCGGGGCATTGACCACAACATTTTTATCGCCGTTGAGCCGCCACGTTTTGCCATCCCTGCGCGCGACAGTAGTGATCGCCGCCATGTCCGAGCCGGCTTGTTCTTCAGAATAGGCAAAAGCGCCTACCCGTTCGGCCTTCATGAGATCGGGAATATATCGCTGCTTCTGATCAGGCGCGCCAAACAACCTCAATGCGCCGGCACACAGGAAGGTGCTCGCGCGGGCGCTCAGAAATGTCGCCGGACAAGCTTTGGCAATCTCTTCACCGGCAAGATAAACGGCGATCAGATCGATGACATCGCCGATGTGACCCGCCTCCAGACATCCTCCCCGGGAAAGTATCTTAAGATTTTCCTTCATGTATGCGCCTGCCTCCGGGCGTGAACTGCTGTCGAGCATCTTTGCCCTGGGCGCTATCTCAGTCCTGCAGAAATCGGCCAGTTCCTTCTGCATTTTCACTTCTAGTGGAGAAAGTTGATAATCCATCTGTTTACCTCCCTCAGAATTACATCATCATTATCCTGGATACGATCATACGCATGATATCCGACGTGCCTCCGCCGATGGCTGCCAGTTTCGAATCACGAAAATTTCTTTCCACGGGGTATTCGTGCATAAACCCGTAACCGCCGAAAATCTGCACGGCCTCCGACGCCATCTCGAATCCTCTGTCGCCGGCATATACTTTGCTGACTGCCGCCTGCAGAGGGTTTAGCATCTGGCCATTATCCTTGGCTGAGGCAACCCGGTAAATCGCGAGTCTGACAGCCTCAACAAAAACCTTCATATCGGCGATCCGATGTTGAATAGCCTGGAAACTCCTGATCGGGCGTTTGAACTGTTGACGCTCATTGGCATAGCGGGCGCACGAATCGAGATTGTTGAGGGCCGCGCCAAGCATCGGGGACAGCAGTGTGCAACGATCCCATTCGACGCCGCTAAGAGCGATAAACCAGCCCTTTCCTTCACCGCCCAGAATATTTTCCTCCGGGACTTCGCAGTCCGCAAGAAATACCTCCGATGTGGATGAGCACTTGCACCCCATCTTGTGGAATGGTTTACCCGTCGTGAGCCCGGGGGTGCCTTTTTCGATGATGAAGGCGGTAATCCCCTCGTGCTTTAGGGCCTTATTTACATTGGCAAACACAACAAAGACATCGGCCACAGGGGCATTGGTAATGAAGGTCTTGGACCCGTTGAGAAGATAACGGTCACCCTTCTTCACCGCTGTGGTCGAAATGGAGGCGGCATCCGATCCGGAGCCCGGCTCGGTGAGGCCCATGCATCCGATCCATTCGCCCGATGCAAGCTTCGGCACATACTTCCGTTTTTGGTTCTCGGACCCGAAGGCATGGATATTATGGGCGCACAGATAGGTGTGGGCGCCCCAGGCAAGCAGGCTGCCGCCGTCTACACCCGCGTGCCCCAGAGCCTCTCCGGCCAGACAACAGTTAAGGATGCTGGCCGCCGATCCTCCGAATTCCTCGGGTAAGGGCAAACCCAGTATCCCGAAGGAAGCAAGCTTTCGCCAGATCTCAAAGCTGAACTCACCTTTCAGATCCGCCTCTTCGCAGAGAGGCGCAATCTCATCTCTGCCATAGCGGTACACGGTTTCCCTGAACATGCGTTGTTCTTGCGAGAGGGAAAAATCCATAGACACCTCCTGTGCGTATTTGCGCATCATCTGTCATTAATAAGTTGTCATGGTGATGTTTCGTTCCTGTTATGGAGCGATCGTCACACAAACGCTTCTTGCCGTCATACCCGCCTGATGTTATTTCAGACGAAACGGATTAACGAGGAGTTAAATATGCTACTGTTAGTATATTTTTAAACACTAGTTAAATATTTTGTCAATAAAAAAAGCTTTCTCTTGACTATTTTTTTACCAATGGTATAAGAACTACCCATAGTATTAAATTTTACGCGCGGTTTTACACAATATTTCCCGCGCAATAAAGGGTGATTATGTTAAAGCACCAGCAGGTCATACGCGAAAGAAAATCAAGGGAGAAGGATCAGCGCGTTCAGAGCATTCTGGAGGCGGCCAGGAAAGTCTTTTTTTCCAAGGGCTATCTGAAGACAACCATGGACGAGATCGCCTTCGAAGCCCAGATCAGCAAACCGACCATTTATCAGTACTTCAACGCAAAGGAAGAGCTCTACTCTTCGCTCATGCTGCCGTTTCTGGAAGAGTTCGGCGCTCAGATGGGACGGATAGAAAAAAAACTGGTCAACAAAAAATATGTGTCCGGCAATGATCTGGTAAAAGACTTAATTAAAATATTTGTCCGCAGTTATGAAAAGGCGCCGGACTCTCTCCGGGTCGCCAACATCTTTTTCCAGCAACAGGATCTCATCAATGAGCTCAGCCCCGAAACCCGTTCGGTCATCAGCCGTAAAGGTAAATACGACTTCGAACTGGCCAGAGAGGTGTTTGAATCAGCAAAAGCACAAAGGCTGATTAAGAATATTGACAGCTATGCCCTTTCCGACATTATCTGGGCGCTCTTTCTCGGCCTTACTCAGGTGATGGATATGAAATCTACAAAACAATCACAATCCAACAAATATTTAAAATCCACGCTGCGTATTGCAGAAACGCTTCTTATTGATGCACTTGTTCTGAAATAAGGTACCCCTGGTACCTATCCTTATAAAGAGGAGGCGGCATTATGGGAGGAGATTTATTCTGGGAAAAATCATATGATTCAAACCTTAAGGATATCAATCCTGCCAATTGGGAAAACACCTGTCCGGAGATCTGCCGGCGCACATTTCTCAACTATCCGGACAAAATAGCCCTGGCCTTCATGGGAGTCCACATCACCTATGCCCAGTTGGATCGATACGCAAACCAATTCGCCAATATGCTCTTGTCTCTCGGATTGAAAAAAGGGGCCGTCGTGGGAATCAATCTCCCCAATATTCCGGAATATGTTATCGCCTGGTTGGGAACATTGCGGGCGGGCTGCGTTGTTTCAGGCGTTTCGCCGCTCCTTTCATCTGAAGAACTGGAATACCAGCTTAAAGACTCTCAAGCCAAAGTGCTGGTAACCCTCGATGCATTGTTTGAAAAAAAGCTAGCGCCGATTGCATCCCATCTGACTGATCTCCAAGCCATTGTTGCTACAAGCGTTGGCGGATTCCTCCCGGGAATTAAAAAAATTCTCGGTAAAATTCTGGGCAAGATCCCCAAGGGGAAAGTAACCCCATTGGACGGTAAGACCGTCTACCTCTTTAATAAAATGATGGAACCCGGACAATTTTCCGCAGAATACCCGAATGTGGATCTCACTCCCGATGACATTGCCTATCTCCAGTATACCGGCGGCACTACCGGGGTGCCAAAGGGCGCAATGCTGAGCCATCGAAATGCCGTTGCCGACCTCCTGATCTTCCAGGCATGGCTTGGTTTGGAGGCGGGCAAAGGTGTTGGACTCACAGGCTTTCCTTTTTTCCATATCGCCGGCGTGTTTACCAATGCTAATTTCATTTTTTTGGGCTGGACCCAGATTCTGATTCCGAACCCGCGGGATACCGATCATATCTGTAAAGAATTGGACAGGTACAAACCTGCAATGATGGCAAATGTCCCGCCATTTTATATGCTGCTTGCGGCGAATCCCAGGTTCAAGACGCTGGACCATTCAAAATTGGAGGTCTGTGTCTGTGCTGCCGCTCCGTATCCGGAAGAGGCGCAACGGGAATTCGAGGCCATCGTAGGAACCGGGAAAATCCTGGAAGGTTACGGTATGACCGAGACATCGCCTTTGACGATTTTCAATCCCATGAAAGGGCAGCGAAAGACCGGCACCATCGGATTGCCGCTCCTGAATACAGACGTCCGGCTCATTGAACCGGCAACCGGAAAAGAAGTCGAAGTGGGGCAACCGGGAGAGATCTGCATCAAGGGACCTCATGTCATGGTGGGTTATTTCAACAGACCCGAAGAGACCAGTCAAGCCATTGATGCGGATGGATATATGCACACTGGCGACGTAGCCATTCAGGATGAAGACGGATACCTGCGCCTCGTGGATCGCACAAAAGACATGATTAACATCGGTGGATTCAAAGTGTTTTCCCGAAAAGTGGAAGATGTTTTGAATCGACACCCGGCAGTCAATACATCTGCAATCATTGGAAGCAACAATCCCGATAGGTCCGGTTCGGAGCTCGTGAAGGCCTATGTGATCCTGAATCCCGGCTACCCTGTTACAGGGGATATGGAAGTCCTGAAAATGACCATCATTGATTTTGCCAAGGAGAAACTGGCGCCTTATGAGGTACCCAAAATTCTGGTGATCAGAAAAGAACTTCCCCTCACCAATGTAGGCAAGATCGACAAGAAGGTTCTGAGAAAGGAGGTTTGATCATGGTCCCTTTAGAAAGGTTACTTGCAGGCGATGCCGACATGATTATGTTAAGCCGCAATCAGCAGCCATCACCCTTACAGCGGCGTAGAGTTCACTTTGCTTTGAGTAGACAAATTTCAACTGACAGTACCAATAAATGAAGGGAGAACTATGTACGAATTAGATAAACCGGACAATCTTGTTGAGATTTTTGAAGACAGTGTAAATAAATATGCAAACAACCCCCTTTTCGGAACAAAGAACAGCAGTGGTACTTATGAATGGGCAACCTATTCCGATGTCAGCCGTATGGTTGACGGAATAAGAAGCGGGCTTGTAGGTCTCGGAATTAAAAAGGGCGATGCGGTGGGGATCATCGCGGGCAACCGTACCGAATGGGCTGTTTGCTGCTATGCATCATATGGCGCAGGAGCGCTGTTTGTACCCATGTACGAAGCAGAGCTGGAAAAGATTCAGAAGTATATCATCAAGGACAGCGGCGTGAAAGTGTTGTTTGTCTCTAAAAAAGAATTTTATGAAAAAGCACTGACCTGGATGAATGAAATTGATTCTTTAAAGCACATCTTCATCATCGATGAAAAAGGTCCAAAGAGCTACCAGGAACTCATGAATACCGGCTTTAAGAAAATTATTCCGGCAATAAGACCGACAGCAGGCGATATTGCCGGATTGATCTACACGTCAGGGACAACGGGCGATCCCAAAGGTGTATTACTTTCACATGGAAACTTCACCAGCCAGGTCCATGCCCTGAGGAAAGCATTTTACATGCTTGATGAAAAAACGAGATCACTGTCGTTCCTTCCCTGGGCGCATTCATACGGGCAGACAGCCGAGCTTAACACGCTCTTGAGGCTTGGCGGAAGCACGGGCTTTGCGGAGGGTCCCGCAACGATAGTTGGCGACCTTCAACTCGTTAGGCCGACAATGCTTGTTGCCGTACCGCGTGTATTCAACCGGGTATACGATGGTATCCTGATGAAAATCCACGATAAGGGAGGCCTCGCACAGAAGCTGTTTGACTTGGGGACAAAGGAAAATAAGAAGAAACGTGAACTGGCGAAGCAGGGCAAATCAAGCCTGATGAATTTTATTAAACTTGCCCTTGTCGATAAAATTGTTTACAGCAAATTGAGGGCGCTTTTCGGTGGAAATCTTCAGCTTTCAATCAGCTCAAGCGCTGCTCTAAGCGCGCATATAGCCCAATTCATGTTTGATATAGGCGTCCCTGTCTATGAGGCGTGGGGAATGACGGAAATTTCACCTGCGGGCGCAGTCAATACCCCTGCCGAATACAAGATCGGGAGTTGCGGCAAAGCGATTGATAAAGTCAGGCTTGTCATTGACAGAACCGGTATGAATGATGATTCGGCCGAGGGAGAGCTTATCATTTATGGTCCGAATGTCATGCAGGGTTACCACAACAAACCGGAAGAAACGAAGGCATCAATGACCAGTGACGGCGGATTAAGAACCGGCGACAGGGCATTTGTTGACAAGGATGGATTCCTTTTTATCACCGGTCGCATCAAGGAGCAATTCAAACTTGAAAACGGAAAATTTGTTTACCCCTCAGCCATCGAGGAACATGTTAAATTACTGCCGGGTGTTGAGCAGGCACTGATCTTCGGGCTGAACAAACCTTATACCGTTTGTCTAATCGTTCCTGATTTCATTGTTATGGAAAAGGTCGCTAAAGAAAAGGGACTGCCTATGGATAAAAATGAGTTTGTTCAACATCCGGCTGTCATTAAGATGTATGAAGATGAGATCCGCGATCATCTGAAAAAAACCTTTGCCAGTTATGAGCTTCCGAAAAGGATATTACTTCTAAGTGAAGGATTCACAACTGAAAATGGTATGCTTACCCCGACACTGAAACTTAAGCGCCGTGAAGTTTTAAAGAAATATTCGGACATGATTGATGCGCTGTATTTGTAAAGGCTAAACTTTAAAAGGCTACCGGGTTTACCGGTGGCCTTTTTTTAATCATGGAATAGCTTAATTTTTACTCTAATTTTTAATAAGATATGAAAATATAATCAGAATAAATACCCTTTAAAGTTTTTTATCGCGGCAGTATTCCAGATAATCCCGCAGAGCCAGTTGCCACGGCTGCATGGCTTTTCCCGTGGTTTGAATAAACTTCTGCATGCTTAAAATGCTGTAAGCCGGTCGCGCGGCCGGTCTTTGAAGTTGATCGGATTTTATCGGAAGAACTTCTATATTGCCAAAGCCGGATTCCTGTAAGATCTTTACGGCAAACTGATGCCAGCGGCAACTGCCCCTTCCACCGATACCATCCTTTCCGGTTCTCTGGGACCATCCTTGCTTTGACAATTTAATCGCGAGCTGTTATGTATATAAAAAAATCGATCAGGCGGCTTTATAATATTTCATTTAAAGATTGGTTTACAATTGCGGATAAATTTAAAAATACACTTGATTTTGCAAAGGTCTGAATGAGCAATATATTGATTACCGGCGCCGCGGGCTTCATCGGATCAGGCATAAGCCGGAAACTTCTGGCCAGTGGCGAAAATGTTATCGGTATTGATAATATCAGCAATTACTATGACAGGCGTCTGAAACATCTCCGGCTTAAGGCGTTGAGGCAGTTCCCGAATTTTACTTTCTACAAAGTCAATATTGAGAACGCCAAAGCGCTGTCGGAAGTTTTCCTTAAACACAAAATACATGCGATTATCAATCTGGCCGCGCGTTCAGGTGTGCGTTACAGTATAAACAACGCGGATTTGTATTTGGCTACCAATTTGCGCGGCATCCTTAATCTTCTGGAATTGATGAGAAAACATGATATCAAAAAAATGGTTCAGGCATCTTCCTCCTCGCTTTATGCCGGGCAAAAAATGCCGTTTACGGAAAACCTGCCGGTGAACACGCCTATCTCACCATATGCGGTTACAAAGAAAGCGGCGGAAGTGCTTGCCTATTCATATCACTATCTTTTCGGACTTGATATCACAATACTGCGCTATTTTACGGTCTATGGGCCTGCCGGAAGACCGGACATGAGCTGTTTTCGGTTCATTAAATGGATTGACGAAGGTCATGAACTCGTCCTGTATGGAAATGGAGAACAAAGGCGTGATTTTACCTACATTGACGATATCGTCAACGGTACTATCAAAGCCCTGAAACCGGTCGGGTATGAAATAATCAACCTCGGAAACAACCATCCCCACAATATACTTGAAATGATTTCGATGATAGAAAAATGTTTAAATAAAAAGGCCAGAATCAAGAACATGCCCGTTCAAAAGACCGATGTAACGGCAACATGGGCAGACATTGGCAAGGCAAAGCGTCTTCTTTGCTGGGCGCCAAAGGTATCATTTGAGGAAGGTATAGCAAGAACAATTAAGTGGCACGTCGAAAACAGGCCGTTAATAAGCCGGATTGAAATTGATCTTTCACTGTAGAGCGTAAATCCGGCAGCGGGCGCAAACACCTTCTCTTGCCGCGGAGAGCTTCAATATGAAGTTTCCGGTTTATTTTTATTGAACCGCTCCATCATTTTAAATGGCCTGCTGCCCCATAATGTAAGGAAAATAATTTGACTCAAGAGAATAAAAAGAGTGTTGTCTATACTTGTTTAACCGGCAATTATGACAACTTAATTCAATTATCTTATGTTGATAATGACTGGGATTATATTTGCTATACCGACAATCCATCCCTTCTGAAGCAAAACAAAGCAGGAATATGGAATATTCGCCCGCTTGTTTTTAATAAATTAAATAACAGCAAAAATAGTCGTTGGCATAAAATACACGCTCTGGATATTTTGCCCCGATACAATGAAAGTATTTATATAGATGCGAACGTAAATATTTTAACTTCTTATTTTTTTAATATGCTCAAGAGCAACACGAAAGATATTCTGGTTCCAATGCATCATTCAAGAGACTGCATATATGCTGAATGCGAAGTTGTCATCTCAACGGATAAAGATTCTGAAAAAGTGTGCCGAAGTCAAATTGATTATATACGATCCACGGGTTTTCCTTCTCATTACGGGCTGAGTGAAAACAATATTATATATAGAAAACACGGTAATCAAAAAACCGGGAAGATTATGGAAGAATGGTGGCAGTTCATTGAGAAATATTCCACACGGGACCAATTATCATTTTCTTATGTTTTGTGGAATAATGGCATACAGATTAAAAATATATCTTTCCCTAATATAAGACATGATAAGATTAATTTTAGTATTGAGACTCATAAACTAAAGTGGAAAGGAAAACTTTTTCATATAGAAAGTCTTCCCAGCGGAAGAAAAAGACTTTTTATAATCGGGAAAAAGATTTTTTCATTCTGATCTTCCCCTGAAGAAAACCAATCTGTTGTTAAACAACATGATCCGGCTAAACCGGATTCGTAAGCCTTTTAGCATTATCCCCCCGTATCTCATTTACAAGCCTTACAGCCAGATCAATATATTGCGAAGCGATAACATCCGGTGAATAACGGCTCCAGATTGCAGGCTGAGCTGCCTGAAGATACCTTTCGCGGGCGGCAGGTGAACGTAAACGCTCAATAACTACAGGGAGTTCTTTTTCATCGGAAAATACGGCGTATTCAATTCCTGCCTCTCGCGCCGTACGCTGGTATTCCGGTGTTCGCGAAACCACAGCCGGAACACCCCAGGTAATAGAAGAAATCATTTTATTATTTCCTTTCGCTATATCATGAACTTTCCCATCGTGCATAAGACAGGCCAAATCACAGTCCTGCAACACCGGTACGAAATCATAAAGCGACCAGGGCATAAATTTTACAGAAGGATGTTTTCTGGAAAATTTCGTTATATTACGTGCGTCCACGATTGCAAATACTTCAGAATCAGGTATTTGATGCAGTATCTTCAGGTATTTTTCAAATAAAACAAAATTATTGCTGTTCCCGAACCATACTATGCGTAACTTATCTCTTTGGCGCTGCGGCAATCTCACGGGTTCCTGTGGAAAATAGTCCACGGCATTCGATATCACAATGCCCTTTTCCCCCATCTGATATTCCGACATGAGCATATCCCTTTGCATGACACTGCATGTCGTTACAACTTTTGCAATACGCAGCATTTCTTTAAAATTATGTTTAGAAACCCAATACCAAAGCGCGTCACCCGAATCGTCAACGTCGTAAATAATAACACAACCCCTGGCTCTTGCTATACGCGCCTGCAAAAGATTTTTGTAAGTCACCTTTTTTTGAAATAATAATACATTGGCTCTCAGCGAGAAACCCAATGTGGTTTGAATACCGCGTTTTGCCAGAGCCTTCTGGAACGTGTATATTCTAATTCGCGAACTGGCCGTCTCTAAACCGCCGGCCGGGAAAAGTGAAAAATGCAAGGGCTGATTATTCATGAAGCACACCTTTAAACAGCATATAAATTATCTAAAAACCACAATAATAGTTGCACCCTTTATTTTTTTCCTTTTGCAAGAAAACGGGATCGAGAATATTTCAACCATGCAAGAAGTTTTGCGCCGAGAAGACCAAAGATTAAAATGGCCCAATACCTAAGAGATATATAATTACTTTTCAAGGAAGAAAAGGAATATCGTATGCCTTTTAACCTGTTACCGCGGAGGAAACATAACGTTGCCAGATTTGAAATCATACTCCTGTAAATCCGCGGCGCGTGCAGCCTGAGCGCATCCGAGTGATTCATCAACATCCGTTCCCAACTTACCGCCTGGTCTTTCGCGTACTGTATTGAACGATTTATGTCCGGCCTGGTAAGCTGATTTTCCGCATCTTGATGATAAACGCGTAACACATCAGGGAATGACCATGCATTGAATTGTTTCATAAAATCGAGGTGAAACGGCGTCTCTAACGTTCTATCGTCATAGTATCTGACTTTTTCAAATGCAGCCCGTTTTACGATCTGAAATGTTTCAGAAAGTCGCCCATAGCCTTTCTCCATGTACTCAATATATTTAATATAGTCAAAAAACTCATTTTTTAGAGGCGGATCGGGAGAAACCTC
>Ga0187890_10000417_pt1 | contig 29946 bp, 24 predicted proteins | sample June2016WEW_21_1_FD_133005 | JGI IMG/M metagenome (GOLD analysis project Ga0187890, IMG submission 133005) | Peatland microbial communities from SPRUCE experiment site at the Marcell Experimental Forest, Minnesota, USA - June2016WEW_21_10 | ecosystem: Environmental > Terrestrial > Soil >... | reverse complement strand
CCGGGCAGGGTCTCGTCGAAGTCGTTGACGTCGAAGACCAGCCGCCGTTCCGGCGAGGCGAACGCGCCGAAATTGGACAGGTGCGCGTCCCCGCACAGCTGCACCCGCAGCCCGGCGGAAGGCGTGCCGGCCAGGTCCGCCGCCATCGGCAGCGCCGCGCCCCGGTAGAACGTGAACGCCGACACCAGCATCCGGCCGTGCCGGACCGGCACCAGCTCCGGCACCCGCGATGCCGCCTGGCCCAGCAGCAGCCCCACCGGATCCCGCGACCCGCCTGGCCGGAACTCGGCATGGGACTCCAGCGGCGCCCTGCCCCGGGCATCCTTGCCCAGGGCCACCCGGTCCGCGCGACTCAGGTGCTCCACCGCCCCGGCCCGCGCAGACCCCCGGCCAGATGCCCGCGCACCGGACCTCCCAGCCGCGGCACCAGCAGTCGTCACAGTCATGGCCACTCCCTCCGAGCCGCAGCAGCATGATGCTGCTGGCCGGCAGAACACCGCGGATCGTTCCCCTGGCGCTCGTTACCAGGCAAGCAGCACCATGCCGGGATGCCATCCCCCCATCAGGGTGAAAGCGGCAGTCGCGGTCCCGCGGAGGTAGGCCGCATTCGCGCGGCCATTCGCACCGGCGATCGCCGTTTTGTCTCTCGTGAGCGGAGCCGAGCGGAATCCCATCGGCAGCACCCTGCCCGGGAAGATCCGGCTGGCCGGGAGCCGCCCGCGCGATGCAGCGAGCGCAACGTATTTGTCACGCTTCCACTTCCGCATCTGGCTCGCCGGAGGGTGCGAGCGAGGAGACTCCAATGCGCTGAAATGGGTGTCATCCTTTGGACGGTGACCGATCTGGTTGCCAAACGTAGCCAGATTCTCAGGACTTGCCGGGCTCGTAAGTCTCGGTGAACAGGTCACCTTGCGCAGCTCCGAGGGCGGACTTGTCGCCGCCCCGGCCGCGCAGGATGAAGGCGATAACCACGGCGATCGCGGCTCCGGCGATCGGCCCGGCGATGTAGACCCAGTAGCTGGTGAAGGTCCTGCTGGCCAGGTCGGGCCCGAAGGTGCGGGCCGGGTTCATCGAGGCACCCGAGATGGGACTGCCCCACAGCCCGGCCAGGGCGATGTAGCTCCCGACCCCGAAGGCGCCGATGATGCCGACGTTCTGGGCACCTGAGGCGGTGCCGAGGATCACGCTGACCAGGCCCGTGGTCAAGATGAGTTCCATCCAGAACGCGGCCATGCCGGAGTAGCCGGCGGCGGGATAGTTGGACCCGTACATGGCCGAGACGTTGATGATCGCGTGCAGCACCAGGGCGGCCAGGGTGGCCCCGGCCAGCTGCACGACGATATAGCCGGGTACCCGCCACCAGGGGAAGTCGCGGCGCAAGGCGAAGGCGATGCTGACGGCCGGGTTCAGGTGCGCGCCGGAGATCTTGCCCATGAACAAGATGATGGCCATGACCGTCAGCGCGGGGGCCACGACCGCGGCGCCGTGGCTGATCACGCCGGGGAAGGCGTGGCCCATCATGCCCCCGCCCGCGGCCGCCAGTACCAGGAAGAAGGTGCCGAGCAGCTCGGAGAACAGACGCCGCCACTCCTGGTGCGGGTCGTTGAAGTCGTTGACGCGGTCGATGACGCTCCGCTCGTAGCGAGCGAGCGGGCCGAGCGGGCTCGGCGTGGGTGGTGCTTGTTCCGCGGTCACGGCAGCATCCCATCGGGGTCAGATCGCGGCACCGGGCCCGGAGCAGCGGGGTGAAGCAGGGGGAACTGGATCGCGAGGAAGTTGTGGATGATGTGCAGGGCCTGCTCTGGGGGGATCTCAGCCTTGGGGTCGGCGGGCAGTCCCTCGATCTTGATGTTGTGTTGCTCGGCGTAGGCCCGGATGCCGTTGAAGGCGGCTTTGCCCAGGGTGGACAGGCTCTGGCCCAGGGCCAGGGCGTCCTGGATGTAGTCGGGCACCGGGTGCGGGTCCGCCGCGGGCCACGTGGCCGGGTCTCGGGGGGTATCGAGGGTCACGGCGTGGGAGAACGTCCGGGCGGCAGCATCACGGGCGGTCAGTGGATCTCCCAGGCCCCACTGCTCGCGCAGCGTGGCGATCAGCGAGGTGTGCCGGTGCTCCTCGTTGAATACTTCGCCTTCGGCGACCCAGGGGGAGACCACGATGGCGGGGACCCGGTAGCCGGAGCGGTCGAACTTGAACCCGAGCTGGCCGTCCGGGGCGGACGGGTCCGGTGGCGGTACCGAGGGGGGTGGGACGTGGTCGTAGGTGCCGCCGGGTTCGTCCCAGCCGATGAGCAGGGTCGTGTTCCAGATATTGGATCCGTCTGGGGACTGCATGGCTTTGTAGGCGTTGTAGATGCGGGCCAGGAACGCCTCGCCGCCCAGGATCGACGACGGCGGGTCCACGCCGGGGAGGATGATGCCGTGGCCGAGGGCGCGGGAGACGGCGGGGTGGTAGTCCCCGTGCCCGAGGATCAGGCAGGGCTCGATGTAGGAGAAGTCGGGCAGGTCCCCGGCGGCGGCGTCGGCTTCGAACTGGGCGAACGGCACGAAGTGCGTCGCGAACCGGTCCTTGAGCCGGGGGTAGTGGATCAGGCCGGTGGCGGAGAACCGGTCCGGCTCGCCGACGTAGACCTTCCAGGTTTTGCCGCGCTGTTCCAGCCGGTTGAAGATCGTCTCGGCGGTGTTGTGTGCCAGCCAGTTGGTGACCGGCTCGTTCACCACGAACCCCGACGCGGTCGCGGCCGTCCAGAACGACCGGTTGGTGAACGTCTGCGAGGGCACCTCGCAGAACCAGTGATCGAAGACACCGAAGGCGCGGGCCAGGCCGCTGAGCACGGGGATCTGTTCCGGGGTGAATCCGGTCATCACCTGCGAGTACTCCTCGTAGGTGGGCTGGCGGCCCAGCTCGGCGGTCAGGGTGCTGATGTAGTCGGTGACGAAACCGTCCATCGTCGGCACCTGGCCCGGCTCGGGCGCGTTGTAGGGCGCGGTGATCTCAGCGCCGAGCTTGAACCGGTTGGCCTCGCTGAGGATGCCGTACAGCTGGGTGTTGGTGTGCGGGTACTCCTCGCCGGTGTCGGGGTTGGGGCTGTCCATGTCGGTGGCCACCGCGTAGGGCACCACTTTGCGCTCAGCGCCGTGCTCGGCCCACTCCGGGATGGGGTTGGTGAGGTCCTTGCCGAGTACGCCCTCGAACGTCCTGCCGTCCCCGGGCCCGTATAGGCGCCCGAGCACGTTGTCCAGCGACCGGTTCTCGAACACCACCACGACCACGTGATCGAACGCGTTATCCCTGCTCTCACCAGCCATTACAGACCCCTGATCACTCGACAGAGCGCCGCTGCCTGGCATAAGCAGCCCTGGGGGGCGCGGGTGTTCTGGCTCATCGGTCTGAACGTAGGCAAGTTGTGCGGAAGATGACTCACCCGCCTTGGGTGATCGCCGCTGGGTGACCGGGGCTTCCGGCATTGACGAGGCCCCCGTGCTGGCGCTCGCAGTGGCCAGCTGGTTCCGGCTCCAGGGTTCTCGATCCGGTCAGCCGTAGCGTGTGCTTGTCGAGGACGGCCTGAGCGGACTTGGGCCGCTTCTTGCTGAGGATCTTGTTCATGGCTGTGGCGCCGGTGGTGAGCGCGGGCCTTATCTCGTGGCGGTAGACGGTCTCGGTGACTGAGGTACCGCTGTGGCGGCGGACCTGCCACCGATCGATCGCCACCGTGTCACCCTCGTAGGCGCTCACGTCTGCCCACCGCCCGACGCCTTCCCCAGCCACTCCCCCGCCTGCCTGACCTCATCAGCCAGCACGTCAAGCTGGCGGGCCAGTTGCAGCAACGGCGCGTCGACCTCAGGCGTTAACCGCCCGGGAGGCGGCGTGCCCGCGCTCCGCTGCCCTCAGCCAAGTCGATGGCTCAGGAATACGGCATATCGGTCGGCGCGGTCATCCGCGCCGTGGATGTCATCCGCGCGGAAGGCCTGGCGCGGACAGTACCCGCAGCTCCACTTGATCCTTTACGAATCGGCTTCAGTTGATCCCTTACACGCCCTAGTTGAAGTTGCGCCGAGTACGTTCGGCTGCTGTTAATGATGCCTGGCGGTCGTGCCGACTGTCCGGGCAAGGCTGGCATGGAAAAACCGGAAACACCCGGACAGTCCCTAATGATGGCTGACCAGCACCAATACGAGCATGACCACCACCGCGCCGAGGACCACGCCCATGATGATCACCCCGGCGTTGGTCAGGCCAACCAGGTGCAGCCGCTCTGCTCGCGCTTCGGCGCGCTTTGCCTGTTCGTGCTCGGCCTTACTCGGCTTCGGCGGCTTCCTGGCCCATGGCGGCGGTGGAACGCGCGGCCCGCGCCCGCTTCGGCCGCTGAACGGCCGCCACTTCGGCCCGCCAAATGACCAGTTCCATGACAAGTTATCCCGGCTATACGGGTCGTTCGGGTCATCCATCGGCACCTCGCGAGTGAGCGCCCTGCTTAGCTCCGAGTATGAGGCAATCAGACGCAGGGGCAGCGCGTATTCGCCTGCGAAGCTTGCCTTGAGCTGCCTTGAGCACGGCTCCGCACACCAACCGCGGAACGCACTGTCATCACCAGCCTGCCGACCGCCTTCTCAGACTCCGAGCGCGCCCCATCGCCCCGACGTGGCAGGCTGCGGCACCGACGGTTTCCTGGATCCGGGTGGCTACCACGGCTGTCCGCTCGTCTCGTGCCGGGGGACCTTCAATACCAGGGCGACGGTGTCGTCGCTGCTGGCTCCGCCGCTGAAGGCGAGCGCGGCCTGCTGGATGGCGTCCGCGATCCGCGCCGCGGACATGTCTCCCAGGCCGGCGATGACGTCGCGGAGCCTGTCCTCGCCGTAAAGGTCGTGGTCGACATGGCTGCGGGCCTCGGTGACACCGTCGGTAAACAGCACCAGGCTGTCACCGGGCCGGAGGAGCGCGCGTGAGTCGTACAGCTCGGGATCGGGGAGGATCCCGAGCAGGGTCCCCGGCCGCCCGAATGTCTGCACGCGCCCATCGGCGCGGTGCACCAGGGCCAGGGGGTGACCGCCGGAGCAGATCCGCACCGTCGCTCCCACAGCCGTCGTGCGGACCGTGGCATAGATCGCGGTCAGGAAGCGCGGGTCGTCGGTGAGCCATTCCAGCAGCGCCTGGTTCAGCGCCGCCAGAATCAGCCGCGGCCTGGTCTCCCGGTGCGCTTCCGCGCGGAGGGTGTAGCGGGCCAGCGCGGTGCTCTTGGCGGCCCGGACCCCCTTGCCGCACACGTCGCCGACCACCATCCCCCAGCTGCCCCGGACCGAAGGGAACACGTCGTAGAAGTCGCCGAGCACCTCAGCCCCTGTCCCCCCGGCCACATACCGCGCCGCCACCTGCAGACCCGGGATGATCGGCAGCCGTGGCGGCAGCAGGCTTTCCTGCAGGGTCTGCGCCAGCACGGCGCGGACCGCACCGTGCTGCGCTGCGACCTGCAGCGCGACTTCACCCGAGGCGACGTAGGCCAAGGTCTCCAAAACCTCGACGTCGCCCGTACTCCAGTGGCGTGGCAGGTGGTCGGCCACGCACAGCGCGCCCACGACATGGCCGTCGGGGCCACACACAGGGAACCCAGCCCAGGCGATCACGGGTGCCGCCCTGGCCGCGCCACTGATCGTGGCGCGCGGGTCCACCCGGGCGTCGTCAATGACCAGCTTTCCCCCGGAGTCGATCACACGCTGGCACAACAACTGGCTGACTGCGTCCGACTGGCCGGCAATATCCAGTGGGTCGGGACAGATCCAGCCGGAGGAAGGATGCTCATCGGTGATCGTGACGGACGCCAGCGGCGTGCCCACGACCATCGCGGCCAGCCGCGCAACACGGTCGAAGGGCTTCTCCGCCTGGATGCCCGGCACGCCAGCCTGTTGTGCTGCAACCGGGCCAGGTACTCCGGGCGCATCCACCGAGATGAGTCCGGTCACCGCACTGACTACGGCGGGGACTGAATCCGGGACATTACCGAGGACTGTCATATCTGCCGCTTTCCGCCGGGAGTGTGACATTGCATGCAAAAATCCGGGCGAAGCGGGGTCCAGGCCTCGAATTTCCAATTGAACCACGGAACTAGCCAGTCCACATCAGCCTTTATCCAGTTCCCCGGCTTGCTGTCCAATAGGGCAGGTTGCAGGGTCCTCTTCCGTCTTCTCGATCAGCGGCGCCCCGCCAGTGTCGTGCCGCCATGAGTGGCCGCTCTTGTCAATCCTGCAGTCCGCGCCGCAACGGTCGGTGACCAGGTCCGGGCTAACACAGGGAGATAGGCCGGCCATGACACGTCCGTCCGCCCAGACACAACTAAACAACCTTTGAGCGACCAGGCCAAACATTCTGGACAGTGCACATCAGGGTACAGACACATCTTTAGGTATTATTCCCGGATTGCTACCGATTCCTCCTCCTTAGAATCGTCGCCAATCCTCCCGCGATTCCTCCGCTCTCAAGCCCACAATCGCCGCCGTACGCATCCTGTACACCGTTGCCGGAGCGGACGACCTCCCGGGTCTGGACGCCATCCTGGCGATCGTCCACCTGTTCTCCGCCACCACTCCGTCCGGCTGGCGTCGGCTAGACGAACAAGTCGCCGCGATCCGCGCTAGCAGCACTGTCCGACCGATCGTCTTCCACCTGATCTATCGGTCCGGCTGCCCGCTCACCACCGGCTCCCGAGGGATCAACTCACCGGTCAGGACGCATTGAGATTTAGGTGCAGTTCCCTCGGGCAACCGAGAGGCTCGACCCTGCCGCGCCACCCGGGGAGTTCCTCGCCGTACTTGTCCACCAAGTGCCCACCGGGGTATCGGTCGGCCATGGCGCGGCACAGTTCCCCAGCACCGGGCAGCAGTTCAGCCAAGCCGCAACGCCGCGCTGCCGTGGCTGATGGCTTCGTCCAGATGGCCGCGCCTAGCCGCAAGCAGCCCGATGTTGAGTCGCATCGTGCCAAGCCGGGTCGGCCATCCGCCAACCTCGCCGCACTGGCGGACGACCTCTCGCACCTGCGCCTCAGCGGCGGCGTCATTACTCCCAAGCCAGGCGAGGATGGTCGCCACGTAGAACTCGTACTTCGCGCCGTCGAACACGAAGTGATCCTCGTGTTGCTCCGGGGGTGGTAGCCGGTCCAGCCGAGTGCGGCTGGCCTGGAGCGATAGCTGTACCCGGGCACCCGCGCGCTCAAGCCCCGCTTCCGGCAAGACCACCGTCTCGGGGTAGCCGCCCTCGACGAGAGCGAACCAGGCCGCAATCTCGAACGACCATGCCACGAGCACGGCGTGGGCCGCCTGGCTGCCGAACTGCCGTGTCATCCGGCACGCTGTGCGCGCGGTCACTGCGTCGCCAGTGTCATAGCAGGTGCAAGCGATCAGCGCCGAGAGCCACCCGGAGATCACGAGCAGTTCCCGGTGCTGGGCCAGCGTGACCCGGCCGCCCAGCAGCCGCGTCACGTACCGCAGGTGCCCCCTAGCCCGCGCCGACAATGCCGCTGCGTCAGCGCCCGGGTAGTCCCCGCACATGCCGTCCACGGCGACGTTAAGCAGGTCCAGGGTGCCGCTGCCGAGGTCGGAGGCTTCGGCGCGGCGGGCCAGCTCGATCAGGTCAAGGTCGGTGACCAGCGCGCCGGGTGCCACGGCAGGCGCGAGTGCCGCAAGCCCGCCTCCGGCGCCGAGCACTTCGTCAAGGCGCCCTGCCAGTTCAGGCGAAGGGCGTTTCTGACCGCGGGCGATCTTCGAGAGGTTCCCGGAATCGCAGGGCACGTGCCGGGCCAGATCGCGCAGGGACATGCCCCGCTCCGCCAGCAGGCGCCGCAGCTCACTGCCTAAGTCGGACATCGCCTGCACCAACTTTGCGTGACTGCTGCCTGCTGCCTCCCTCAGCGGGCAGCGGGCATCGCCTTCCAAGCTACGCCTTGCGGCTGTTAACTGCTAGTAAGCTCGCAATCACATACAGGAGGGACGCGATGCTGCACGCGCCCGGAAATGACACCGCCGCATTAGAAAAGCTCGCCGCCGAACTCAACGCGCGTGGCTACGAGGCCCGGCTCACCGTCCACGACGGCCGGCCGCCCGGGTTAGCGGTCATCAACCCGGCGGCGGCGATGCTCGCGGAGACGGTCATGGCGTACGCGGAATGGTTCTGGTGGCCGTGGGCGGACCGGATCGCGCCAGCGGCCGACGTGGCGACCGCAGCCGACGCAATCGCCCGGGTACTGGCGCTCGCGCCAGCAGGCGACGGCGAGTGAGCGGCGCCGATGCGGAGGAGGAGCCGCTGTGGGCGCTCTCCGACATCCGCCAGCGGTTCCCTCAGTGGCACATCAGGCAGTCGGGGGACGGCTGGCAGGCAACCCCCCGGGCCACATGGTCCGTCGCCGCGTCCACCCTGGAGGATCTCTACAGGCGCCTGGAACGCGAGGAGGACCGACGGGAAAGCGCGTCCCAGGATGAACCCGGGCGCGGGGAGATCAGCCCGCCCGGAATCCTGCCCAGACCCCGGGAGGCTCCCCAATGACAGCTGGCCGGGGTCTCCCACAGGGCAGAACGGTCCCCTGCGACCCCGGCCGGGTGCCAGCCGCTCAGCGAGCGTCAGCGCCGTGATTGCCTCGCTGCTGGATGGCACTGCCGAAGAACACGAGCGTGGCCTTGGTCACGCGCGAGGCATCGCGGTGCTGAATCTCGGTCAGGTCGATCGTCCACTGAGTGAACGGTGTCGGCTCGAAGTACGCGTAGGCCACCTCCTGGTCCACTGTCCCGTCGATATCCAGGGACCCAAAGCTGCCGTCCTCGAACTGCCAGTCGTGGGTGGTGCTCTGTTTCCCGGCCACCGTGTACTCGAAGCCGCGCATCAGCGGCTTGGTCTGGAACCGGAAGCTCTCGCTCCCGAACCGGTCCTGATACTGGCCGCTGGTCGAGAGCCTGACGTTGATCTTCGAGTCAGCGGGCACCTTCAGCCCCTCCAGCCAGACCCGGACGGTGGTGAGCCGTACGCGGTCCCAGCCGTCGAACTCCGGGTGATCGAGCGGGACGAGAACGCTCGCGACGCCGTCCGTCTTCAGCGCAGCGAGGAAAGCCCCGTCCTTGACCACCACCTGCTTGCCGCGGCCCGTCATTTCCTGAGGCGGCGGGTCGAATCGGTTCCACGCGCGCTGCTTGTCAAACTGGATCCCGGTCAAGGACTGCAGTCCCTCGTTGAGCGCCCGGACGTCGTCGCTCACCCGCACCGAGACCTGCGAAGAGTCGAGTGCCCAGTAGAAGTACGACGCGCGGTAGCTCTGGATCGCCGCGAACAGCGACTCCTTGGCGTCGAGGTAGCGCTGGAACAGCGCCTGCAGGAGATCCGCGTCGATGGCGGTCTGGTCCTCGAGCTGGCCGACCCACGTCTTCAGCTGGGCCTGCTCCTGGGCGGCGAGCCCGGCGCGCAGCTTCGCCGCGGCGTACTGCTGCCCCGCGACCACCGCAGCAAGCTGTGCCGCGACGAGCGCCTGGCCGTAGACGACGACCGTGTCCACGGCTTGCTTGAGGTCCTCGGCATACCGGACCCCCTGCGAGATTGGATCAGCGAGCACGTTGTCGGCCGCGAGCTGGTACGCCCGCCAGTCCGCTGCGCTCGAGGTCAGGTCCGGAGCGGCCAACGTCGGCAGGTCCTCGATCTGGGCCGCGAAGGACGCGGAGTCGGCCATCAGCCTGCTCGCCTCGATCACCGCTTTGGAGAGCTCATAGAGCTTCGTCAGGGACTCGGCCGTCTGCTTCAGCTGCTCGGCGCTCTCGGCGACCTTCTCGGCGGTGCCCGCGATCTCGCCGCCCGTCTTGGCGGCCTTTGCGGCCGCACCGGCCGCCTCGGTTGCCCCCTGGGCTGCCCCCGCCGCACCGGCCGGATCGCCGACGAGCGTTCCGGCGATTCCCACGGCGAACGTGACGACGGCGGTTCCGAGGCTGACGACGGCGTCGAGGATCTTCGCTTCCTCCCACTCCGGAACACCCTTATTTCGGAAGTCGATCTGTACCTGTGCGGCGTCGTGTCGAGCCTTGGCAAGTGAGGTCTCGGCGATCGTGACGGCCTCGACCGCGTTGTCGTAGTTCGAGCCGGCCTGCTTGAGGAGCGCTTTCGCGTAGTCCGTCTCATAGATTTCGTTCGCCAGCAGCGTCCTCGCGTAGCGGCGGAAATCGTCGTCGACGGTCTGACAAGTGCGCAGCTGGTCGTAGGACTGTTCGTACTCGGCGGCCTCGCTGACGAACGACTGCGCGAGCTCCTGGTACACGTCCGCCGACAGAAAAGGTACAAAGCTCGCACCGGCGCCCTGCGCCGCCAGTTGGCCCTGTAGCAGCGCGAGCAGCGCCGAGCTGCGGAAGAGCAGGCTGGCGAGATCCGGCGAGACCGCCGCCCAGTGCGCCACCCAGCCAAGCTGGGCGACGGCGAGGTGCGGATGCTCGTCGTACAGCAGCGACGCGGCGATGAACGTCGTGGCGAGGGCCTGCCGGAAGGACGGTGTTGGCGACATGGCGATCCCCTGCGCCCGGGTGCGCGGAGTGGCCACCGGAGCAGCCCCGTCGAAGTGAAACTGCGTGCCACCCGACGGCGGTGCCGCGTCGAGCGTGAACGAGGCCCGGTCGGCGGGCGTGACTCCCGTCGTGGCGGTGACGCTCAGCCCTCCGGAGATCTCGTCGGCGAAGACGATCGCGGTCGTCGTCGTGTCGTCGGCCAGATCGAGCATCACGCCCGCGTCGTCGCCCGCCTGGATCAGGCGTGCGACGACGACGAGCGCACCCTGCTGCACCGGCCACACGAAGTTAGCGGGAACGGTGACGACGTCCGCAAAGATCGAGGTGACCAGGGGCGCGGCGACCGTGTGGGCCACCGCATGGTAGGCCTGCTCGAAGTCGACCAGCAGTCCGCGGAAAGTCGCCTGCGAGTGCGTGATCGTCTGCTCGGCCGCGAGCGGAATCCCGCCCCTCGTGAGAAGGCCGTCGTAGAGCGATTGCCAGTCGTACCCAGTGGAGCCGGGCGCCGCGGCGGCGCTCATCGCGACTGCCCCGATGCCATCATCGTGGACACCTTCCAGCCGAGCATTGTCTGGGTGGGATCGCCGGTCTGCTGCACGTAGGCCCGGGTGCGATAGGCATCGGCGGCGAGCGCGACCGTATGCCATTCCCGGAGGGCCTCGTTCACACCGACGCTCATGATCATCGGCGCCACCGCGGAGACATTGTCGTCGATCGTGGCGATCACCTGGGTCAGGCTGTCGGTCATGCCGGACCACACCCCGTGAACCCGCTCGAGCGCAGGCAGCGCCACCGCCAACTGCTGCTTCAAACCGCCCAGGCTGTCTCGTCCGATATCGAGCGCCTGCATGGTGTTCATCATGACGGCCAGCTCGGCCTGGTCGGCTGCGATCTTGTCCTGCGCCGCGTTCATGGCCCGGAGGGCGTCCACCGCCCGCTGGCCGTAGATTCCCGCGACGACAGCCGCGGCGACCAGGCCCACGGGAGGAGGGACCCAGGCGTAGGTGGCGGTGGTCGCGGCGATCGTGACGTCCCGGTTGTACTCAGCATTGGCGTCGGCGAGAACCTGCCGCTGGGTGGCGATTTCGCGCTGCAGCTCATGGACCGCCTCGCTGGCCGACCCGCATCTCTTGTCGTAGGTGTGATAGAGGCCGCCGTCGCCGTCGGGACCAACCAGCACCTCCTCGTCGGCCTGGCATTGCTCGACGAACCCCTGCACCTCGGTGGCAGCGGCCCTGGCTTTGTCCGCGCAGCCCGCCGCCGCGTCACGGAGGGTCCGCAGGATGCCCCGCAGGGCACTCTTCGCCGCCACGTTCTGCGGGTCGCCGACCAGGACGTCAGCTTCCTTGAGAATCGTCGGGTAGTACGCGGGAGCCTTGGTCGAGCCATAATTCGCGATGTCGCCGGCGAGGCTGACGGTCCGGGGGAACGTCGTGTCCAGCCACTGCTGGCAATGGCCCGATATCGCCGCATAAGCCTGAATGAGATCGCCGAACGACGACATGTTGGCCGGGGCGGCCGGGCCGAGGAACCGGCGCAATTGGTCAGCGTCCGTCGGCAGGGCAAGCGCGTTGCTCACGTAGACCTGGATCTCCAGCCAGGCGGGCATCGCGAGGTTCAGGGCGGGACCGCCCGCGATTCCAGGCGCGGCGATCGCGCCCGGCGCGAACGTGGCCGCATTCACCGGGGACGCGGGAGGAGAAGCCGTGGCCATGACCGGCTCACCTGTGTCCGTTCGAGGCGGGCGCGCCAGAGCCAGTATCGACGCTGATCGTCACGAAGGCGTTGACGCGGTAGGAGTCGGCCTCGGCCCCGATCTTCTGCCACTGAGCGATCGCTTCGTCGACGCCGAGGCTGGCGATCACGGGTGCGGCCTTGGCGATGTCCTGGTTGACGATGTCACGCAGGTACGTGAGGTCCTGGGCGAGAGCCGCCCAGATCCCCTTGACTTTCTCGATCACTGGCTGCGCGTTCTTGAGGCTGCCCTGGATCTGGGTCGTGGACGTGTCAGCCAGGGACAGCATCGCGACGAGTGCGCTGTCGGTCGCGTACTGGCCCTTGGCCTGGTCGAGCTCTCCTTTGGCCGCGTCCATCGCCCGCTTGACCGCCGCGGCATCGGAGCCGTACTTTCCCGCCACAACGGCAGACGCGATCGTCCCGAACGGGAAGATCCATGCGTACGTCGCGCTCGTGGCCGCGATGATGACATCCTCGTCGTACTCCTTCTGCATGTCCGCGAGCATCTGCTGCAGATCGGAGATCCGCTTCACGAGGTCGGCGAGCTCCTGCTTCAGGTTGTAGGTGGTGTTCAGCCGGTCCGACTCCTGGGCCAGCGTCGCCGCATCCGCGTCCGTTGCGTCGGAGAACGCCGTGACCAACTGATTGGCTTTGCTGGCATCACTGCCCATGGTGGTCGCCGACTGGAGGAGGCTGTTGATGATCTCGACCCACGCCGACTTTGCGTCCGGATCTCCCTTGATCACCCCGGGGATGTACTGCTTCAGCGCCCCATAGAAGGTCCCAGCCTTGGTGGCGTAGTGGACGAGGTCACTGGCGAGGTTCACGGTGAGCGGGAAGGTGTGGTTCTTCCAGGTCGCGCTGTGACCGGCCATGCCCGCGTAGATCGAGGTCAGGGCACTGTAGTCGGCTTGCGCAGTGGCTACGTCGGTCTTGAGCATGGTCGCCATCGCCTCGTCAGTGACGGGAAGGTGCAGCGCGTTCTCGACGTACACCTGGATCGTCACCCAGTCGGCCTGGCTGACCGCGAACGGGTTCGATGTCGGGGCAAGAGCGGGCGCGCGTTCTGCGGTGGTCATCGGAATCTCCTCGTGGTCGTTAGCTAGCTGGTCTGGAAGACGACGGTCCCGTTCGAAAGCTGAGGCGGCGCCCGCGTGAGGGATGTGAGCGTCAGCGGCACGACGTGTCCGGGACCGGGGTCGGACGGGAACGGATCGTGACCGGTCGCCGCGCTGAGCAGCAGACCGGTCTGCTGCTGGACAAAGAAGAGTCCGGTAAGCGACCCCGTCTCGGTCTGCGCGGGGGCCCAGGGCACCGTCATCTGCAGAAACCCGACCTCGTTGGCGATGAACGGCCGCCACATCTGCGTGGTCCGGCCGGTGAAGTCGGTCAGGACCACGGCGGTCCCGGGCGAGGGCTGGTCCGATTCGGTGCCCAGGCACTGGCCCGTGCTCAGGACGACGATCTGGTAGTAGCCGAAATCACGGCCAGGAAGGTGCCGGAAACTCACCGTCGGCCTGTCGCCGTCGGCGGCGGCCAGCCCTACGCTGCCATCCTGGGCGACCTGGACCGTGTAGTTCCAGCGGAACGATTGTCCCCAGTTCGAGAACTCGTCACTGGTGAACCAGCCCAGCCGCCGGGCCTGGCTCAGCTCAAGGCCGGTATCCGGAAAGACCGACTGGGAGCTGAGCGTGGCCGCGAGCGCCCCCGCCTCCTGGCCGACCTTTTCCCATTCTGCCTGGGCCTCCGCGAGGCCAAGCTGGCTCAGCAGCTGGGATGCCGCCGCAGCATCCGTCCGCAGGATTGTCGCCACCTGCTTGAGGTCGCTGCCCAAGGCCGACCACGCGCCGCGCATCTGCTGGATCGTTTGACCGGCGCTCCCGAGCGGGGCGAGGAACTGCCGTGTCGGATCATCCGGGTCGGGCATCCCGAACGGCAGCGGCTTGAGCGCCAGCACGGCCGCTACGGCGTCCTTGAAGGTGTCCGCGAAGCTGGAGAAGTCCGCGGCCAGCGAGACAGACGCGGCAGCCTGCGTCGTCGCTAGCTCTTCGAGCGGTGACAGGACAGCTGCGGCGGCCGACGCGTCCGCTGCGGCGAGTGCCCGCTGGAGGTCGCCGTATGCCGTCGTGGCGTCGGCGTATGCCTTGATGGCCGCGAGCGCGGCGACCGCGCGTGGGCGCAGACCGCCGAACCATTGCGCGGCCACCTGATAAGCGGTGCGGCATGCGCCGACGTAGCCGGCGTCGGTCGGGTACTGGTAGCCCGTGAGCAGCAGGCCGGTCGCCGAGTCCGGGTTCCTGAACAGCGTGGACGCGGCGGTGTCGACGGTGCCCCACGACAGGGCAAACGGCGACGCGTCCCCGGTGAAGCCATGAGGGCCGAGGTTCAGGCCAGCGGGCACCCCGGATGACAGGATCGGCACGCTGTTCCCCCTCCCCGGCCTTGACGCAGATCCCAAGGGCGGCTGGGGCAGCAGGCACTGGATCCAGTGCCAGCCGTCGGACGGGTGGTTTCCTGGTCCCCCATGGCTACCCAGCCCTCTGACACGATGCGCTCGCCGCCGGCGCGGAACGTCCGTAACGATTACGGATTTTTGCTTCTCGCAGAGTTACCCTCGAAGAGTCGGCGGTGCGGATGACGGGGCGGGGCGCTCGGCGGACAGGCCGGAAACGACTGGGCAGGTGGTGCTGGCTTGCAGCTGGAGGGGGGAGCAAGCGCCGGTATCAGCCCGGCGGTTCCGGACCTGGTGGGTCGGGACCAGGAGCTCGGCCAGGTCCGCTGGTGCCTGGCCGCGGCCGAGGGCGGCCGCGGCAGCGTGGTGATCTTGCGCGGCGAGGCCGGTATCGGGAAGACCCGCCTGGTCGGTGAGATCACTGGCGATGCCAGCGCCTGGGGGATGGCCGTGCGGGCCGCGGAGGCCAGCGAGTTCGAGCAGACCAGGCCATTCGGGGTTATCTGCGACGCGCTGGGTGTCTCGCCGCGGGCCCCCGATCCAGCACTGGCCGGGCTGGCCCGGCGCATCGCGGGGCACGAGGCCTGGTCCGGGCGCCTCGAGGACATCCCAGTGGAGGTCCACTACCTGATCGAGGCGCTGGTCGGCGTGTTCGAGTCGCTGTGCGCGACAGCCGAGCTCCTGCTAGTGATCGACAACCTGCACTGGGCGGACCGCTCCAGCATGGCGCTGCTGCGGCGGCTGACCCGGCTGTGCCCGCAGTATCCGGCCCTGGTCCTGGCCACCACCAGGCCGACCGACGAGCAAGCGGTCGCGGGCCTGGCCGACGCCGCCCGCCTTGGCCAAGGCGCCGTGATCGACCTCGCCCCGCTCGACACCCAGTCGGCGCTCTCGCTTGCCGGGCAGCTGGCTGGCGGCCCGCCGGGTCCGCAGCTGGCGGAGCGGGTGGCGCAGACCGCGGGCAACCCGCTGTTGGTGGTCGAGTTGCTCACCACGCTGGTCCAGCTGGGGCGGATCTCTATGACCCCGGCCGGGACGGCGGAGGTGGCGGGCGGCGGCGCGCCCGCCGCGCTGGCCGCCAGCATCTTGCACCGGCTCAGCCTGCTCCCAGCCGAGTCGATCGAGCTGCTCCGGGCGGCCGCCATCGGCGGCCGAACGGTCGATATGGCCGAGCTGTCCATGCTCACCGGCCGGGACACCCTGGTGCTGGCCGAGTCCCTCCGGACGGCGGTGCAGGCCGGGATCGTAGAAGCTAGCGGCGACAAGCTGTCGTTCCGGCACGAGCTGATCCACGACGCTCTCTACAAGGACTGGCCGCTGCCCGTGCGCCGGTCGCTGCACCGGGACCTGGGCGAGCGGCTGGCGGCCAGCGGCGCCCCCGCCTGGCGGGTCGCCCACCATCTGTCCCTGGGCGCCCGTCCCGGCGACACGGCCGCCGTCAGGTGGCTGCACCGGGCGGGCGTGGCCGCGGCGCCGCGCGACCCGGCCGCCGCCGTGTCGCTGCTGGAGCGGGCGGCCGAGCTGGTCTCGGCCGAGGCGACGGACCGCGACGTCATCCGCACCGACCTGTCCGTGGTCCTGGTGTGGGCCGGGCGGGCCGAGGAGGGGAAGCGCCTGGCGGCCAGCGTGGTCGCCGAGACCGTCGACGTGCAGGTCCGCGGGCGGGCCGCCTCCTGGCTGGCAGCTTTTCTCCTGGTCCGGGGCAGGCCGCAGGAAGCCCGAGCCTTGTGCCAGCGGGCACTGGCCTCGGGAGTCGGATCGGAGCGGGTCGAGATCCTGCTGCGCATGGTTGAGGAGACCGCGTCCATCGCCTTGGGGAGTCGCTCCGGCGCGCTGGACCGTATGCATCATTTGCTGGCCGCCGCGGCCCGACTCGGCGACGCCGCGGTCCGCTCCATGTGCCTGCAGGGCCTGGCGCTCGCCGAGGCCAACGAGGGCCATCTGGACGCGGCCGCGGCGTACGGGGGCGGGGCGGTCCGGGACGCCGAATCCGCTTACACCGCAGAGGCCTTCATGACCAACAGTCATGTGATGTACGCCTGGATCCTGGAGGAGCAGGACCGCCTGGCGGAGGCCTTGGAGACGGTGGGGCGGCTGCGGACGCTGGCCGGGGAGAACGCCGAGTCCCCGGTCGCGGCGCAAATCAAGCGCTGGCGGGCCAGGGCGCACTTCGCCGCTGGGCGCTGGGACGAGGCCGTGGTCGACCTGGACTCCGCGCTGCAGGTGTATGAGGCCGGTCTAGACGTGTGGCCCGAGGCGTTGGCCTTGCGGGCGCTGATCGCGGTGCACCGCGGCGAGCTGGACAGCGCCCGGGCGGATCTTGCCCGCTTCGACGGTGCCATCGCCTCCGGTAGTCCTGGTTTAGTGCTCGACCAGCCCGTGCTGGCCCGCGCCTTCCTCCTCGAGGCCGAGGGACAGGTGATCCAGGCGAAAGATGTACTCGCCTCCGGCTGGGAGATCGCCGAGGCGGCTCCGCTGGCGTTGGCCAAGCCCACCATCGGTCCGCATCTCGCCCGGGTGGCCGCCGAGGCCGGCGATCTGGCCACGGCCCACCGCGTGGCCGCGTCCCTGGGCGCGCTCGCTGGAAGTAATCCCACGGTGGCCCGCCTGCACGCCGCGGCCCGGTGGGCGGTCGGCCTTGCCCGGGCCGACGCCGGCATCCTCCTCGAGGCCATCAAGTTTCAGCAGGCCGCGGCGCGGCCGTTCGACTTGGCGATGGTGCAGGAGGACACCGCCGCCGCCATGGCCCGCGACGGGCGGCTCGACATAGCCAAGGACCTGCTCAACCAGGCGCTGGAGTGCTACGAGGGGCTTCTCGCCCGCCAGCGCTCCGCCGCTGCCCGGGCCCGGTTGCGTGCCCTCGGCGTGAAGCTCGGCGCACCCGGGCGGCGGAGACGGCCGGCCACCGGCTGGGAGGCCCTGACCAACGCGGAACTCCAGGTTTCCCACCTGGTAGGCGATCGCCTGTCCAACCAGGAGATCGCCGAGCGGCTGTTCGTGTCACGCCGGACCGTGGAGACCCACGTGTCCCACGCACTGGCCAAGCTCGGCTGCACCACCCGCCGGGAGCTGATCGCCGTGATGCGCGACCGTCACGCGGACCCGCTGAGGTGAACGCAGCAGGCCCTCGATCGTATGAGGGCGAAACCGCCGGGGATGTCACGCCAGGACGACCACTACAGCGATCAGGGCGATGAGCGCGATCAGCATGTAGGCCAGGTAGGCGCTCAGCCGGCCGGACTGGAGCCGCTTAGCGGCCCGCACGAGCATCATCAGTGGCTGAGCCAGAGGCCGGTAGACATAGGTCTCCACCACCTCGATGACATCCGAACTGTAGCCGAGGTGCGCCCCGGCCGCGGGTATGCCCGGCCCGGATGCGTCCGGCTCGGATGCGTCCGGCTCGGAACGCGGGGAGCTATCTGGCCACGGGCCTTCCGGGGCGGGGCCATTCTGGGCACGACTCCCGGACGCGGAACCGTCTGCAGGCGTGCCGTCCGTGCCGGCACCGCTCAGCAAACTGGCGGGTTCCCCATACTCCGGGCCGAGCGTGCGGACTTCAGCCCGGGTGTGCAGCACGGCCGCCAGCACCCGGCGGGTCGGGTTGGCAAAGCCATAGGCGGTGTAGCAGTCCGCGCCCTCGACCCCGGCGGTGGCTGAGCGCCAGGCGGGCACCCGCCGGACCCGGGTCATCCGGGTCCCGGAGACCAGCCGGGTGACGATCACCACGATGGCCAGCAGGCTCGGCATGGCGATCCACAGCCACGACGGGGAAAGGATCGAAAACCCGTCGAACACGGGCTGCACCACCCAGGGCGACTTGAGTGCGGCGGACGTGACCGCGGACGGAACCACCGGGGACAGCCCCGCCGCGATCACCCGGATCACGAGCGGCAGCAAGGCCGCGGTCGCCAGGCAGCCCGCCGCCAGGATGACGAGCCCGGTCCGGCCCAGCCACCCGTAATCCCGCCATTCCCCGGCCCGGTCACCCGCTCCCTGGGCAGCGCTCCCCTGCCGGGCCGGGCGCCAGCCCAGGACGATGAAGCCGACGAGCCGGACGAACGTGACCCCGGCGAATCCGGCGGTGAGCGCGACCGCAGCGCCGGCGAGAGCGAGTACCAGCCGGTAGCCGAGCCCGGGTACCCGGAACTGCTGCATCAGCGATTCGAGCAGGAACCACTCCGATGCGAACCCGGCGGTCAGCGGGAGCCCGGCCAGCGTCAAGGAGCCGATGGCCAGCCCCGTCCCGCTCCACGGCAGCCGCCGGGCCGTGCCATGCAGCGCGTCCAGGTCGCTGGCCCCAGATCCCGCCTCGATCATCGCGCTGCTGGTGAACAGCAGCGACTTGGCCGCGGTGTGCGCCACGATCTGCAGGGTCGCGGCGAGCAGCCCGGCCGCGACCAGCCGCCGGTCATGGACGGCCGCTCCGACCAGGGCGACGCCGAACCCGGCCAGGATCAGGCCCGCGTTCTCCACGCTGGAGTAGGCGATGACCCGCTGCAGGCCTTGCTGCACCGCAGCGTGCGCGATGCCGAGCAGCGCGGTCATCGCGGCCAGGACCAGCAGCAGGCCGGTCAGCCAGGCAGGCGCCCCGCCGAACAGTTCGAGGCTCCGCCACAGGCCGTAGAAGCCGACGTTGACGGCCACCCCCCATGATCGCGCGGGCCGGCCCGGGCGCGGCCGGGTACCCGCGCGGCATCCAGACCTGGAACGGCACCAGGCCGACCTTGATCGTGAACCCGGCGAACAGCAGTGTCTCGGCGGCGTCCCGGGCAGTCCCGCCACCCACGTGCGTGAACGACGCCAGGCTCAGCGAGTGGGACCGCGCGGCGAGCAGCAGCAGCCCGACCAGCAGGGCGGCGCCGCTGACCCGGCCGAAGACCAGGGTGATGAACGCGCCCTCCGGGCGGCCGCGCCGGCCCCGCTCGAAGCCGGCCAGCAGGTAGAACGCGACGGTCAGCGCCTCCCACGCGAACAATGCGGTGAACGCGTCGGTAGCAGTCATGATCACGGCGACGGCACCAAGGGCGAGCGCGTAACTCGCGCCCAGGCCCCGGCGGCCTGCCAGGGTGCGCCCGGCCCTCGCGTGGCCCGTGCCGTCCCGGCCGACCGTGGCAGGCCGGGCCGCCCAGTTCGCGAAGGCCAGGGACACCCCGGTGGCGGCCACGAACGAGATGAGGAGGAAAAGCCCGGAGAGCCGGTCGGCGACGAGGCCCCGTGTCTGCGTGCTCAGCGTGCCTGACCCGAGCCAGCCGCTGACCGCCAGCCGGGCTGACTGGCCCGCGAGCACGCCCGCGCCGGCTGCCGCGAGGCAGCCCGACCCAGCCGCGCCCAGCAGGTAGGGCACGCTCATCAGGCGCGGCCAGCGGGCACCGGCCGCCAGGTCAGCAGCTGCGGCGGCGGCCAGCAGGATCAGCCCGGCCGCGAACACGGCGCTCACCGCGCTCTGCCTCTGCGTGCAGGCCCATCGCGCTCGGGCAGCCGGCCGAGCACGAGCAGCAGCGCGTGCAGGATGCTGAACGGGCTGGGCGGCGAGCCGGGCAGCCAGGCGTCCACGCTCACTGCCTCGCTCACCCCGCCTGCCGTGGCGTAGGAGGGGCTGATCAGCCCGCCGCTGACCGCGTCGGTGCCGACCGCGATCACCAGCTTGGGGTCGGGCATGCCGTCGAAGGTCCGGCGCAGCGGCCCGGTCATGCCGTGCGCGCCTGCCCCGGTGACGAGCAGCACGTCGGCGTGCCGCGGGCTCGCGGTGATGAAGATGCCGAGCCGGTGCACGTCGTACACCGGACTAAGCAACGCCTGGATCTCCTGTTCTTCAGTGCCGTCCGACCCCGCGTCGACGTGACGCAGGTGCACCGACCGGCGCAAGGCCGCGGTCCTCAGCCGCAAGCCATTGCGGATCGTAGCCAGGTTTTCGGGTGTTTCCGGGATTTCCGGCACGACGAGCCCGCCGCGGGTCAGCGCGGCCGCACCGGGTCCTTCTGGCCAGCCGAACATGTCGGGCCGCTCGGCGACGCACCGCCCGCACAGGATGCACCTGCCCTGATCCAGGCGGACTCCGGCGCCCGGCTCGCTGCTGATCGCCCCGGTCGGGCAGAGCGCCTCCAGCTCTTCCGGCCCGCCCGCCGCGGCGGGGGCGAGAACGGTGGCCGGGCCGCGCCAGCCGCTCGCGTATGGGTCAGGCCGGGCGGGCCAGCGGGTGGTAACCACCCCATTGCGAAGGCCACGCAGCACCCAGGGACTCACAGCGCCGCCCCCGCGACCGAGAGGCCGAAACTGGCCTCGATGAACGGGAAGTCGGTGAGGATATCCCCGGCAAAAACTTCGTGGAACAGGACCAGGTTGTGAAATGACGCGGACCGGGGCCTGCACCGGGTAATCTGCCCGCCCTCGATCCGCAGGTCGTACAGCACCTCGCCCTGCGGGGCCTCAGCCCAGCCCACCGCCCGGCCGTCGCTCACCGCGCAGTCCGCGCGCAACCCGCCGCCCCCTCTGGCCGCATCCGCCCTGGTCAGCTCACCGACGTCGGACAGTTCCTCCGCCGCCTCTCTGAGCAGGCGCATCGCCCCGGACACTTCGTCCCACCGGACCCGCAGCCGGTCCATGGCGTCACCCTCGTCATGAGGAAGGCGCTCCGGAAGGCTCAGCAGGGCATAGGCGTCGTAGGGGCGGGCGCGGCGGTCGTCGTCGTCGTAGCCTGACGCCCGGCCGACCGGGCCGAGCGCGCCATGCTCGCGGGCCCGCTCCGGCCGCAGCGGGCCGGTGCGCCGCAGCCGGTCCAGGAACGACGAGGTGCCCATGAGTACCGCGACGTCCCCGCTGATCGCCCGGTCCAGCCGGGCCAGTTCAGCCAGCAGGTCAGCTGCACCGATCCGGGGCGGCGCGGCGACCCCGCCGGGGACCACCACCCCGCGCCCGAAGCGGCTGCCGCACATCCGGCTGACCAGCCGGAGCACTGTTTCCTTATGCAGCGCAAACCTCGCCGTGGCCACGGCGAGGCCCGCGGCGTCGGACAGTCTCATGGCGACGTCGAGGTGACCGGCGAGCCGTTCCAGCTCGGCGTGCAGGACCCGGACCAGCGCAGCCGGCCAGGGCACCTCGACATTGGCTACCCGCTCGATCGCATGGCAGTAGGCCAGGGCATGAGCGACCGAGGCGACCCCTTCGGTCCGCTCCGCGAGCAGCACCCCGTCCGCCGGGGTCATCCCCTCGAACCGTTTCTCGATGCCCCGGTGCTTGTAGTAGAGCCGCATGTTCAGGTGCGGGATGTCCTCGCCGGGCGTCTCCACCAGGTACTCGATGGATTCCATCACGCCGGAGCGGACCGGCCCGTGCGGGATCGTGAACAACCCGGGGCCCAGCACGTGGCGGGGCAGCGAATGCTCGTCGGGTTCGATGACCTCCGGGCCGCCCGGTGCGCCGGGCCGGGGCCGCGGAGCGCTCCGGTCATGCTGCGGCAAGACCAGGGGGGCCAGCCTCGGATGGCCCTGCGGGGTGATCCCGAACAGGTCATGGATCAGACGTTCGTACCAGAACGCAGCCTCCAGCCGGGGAGTCAGCGCCAGGTAGGAGTCAGCCCCCGCCGGCAGCCGCGACTCCCGGATCACCAGGCCCGCGGGCCCGGCCAGGTGCACCGACAGAAGCACGCCGTCTGGCCGCTGGGTGGCCATCAGCCCGGCGAAGCGGTGGCCCGCGGCGACGTCCCGGGTGACGTCATCCCACAGGGCGTTCACGCTGGCGGCGGACCTGATCCAGGCGTCGCCTGCAGCGAGGCCGGCCCCGGCGGCCTGGTCCCCGGTCATGAGGTCCCGCCTAGCTGGGCCACCGCGCGGGCCAGCAGCCCGGTCAGCTCACCGGGCGGGTGCAGTCCGAGCACCAGCAGCGCCACCAGGCCGACCGCGACCGGCACGACCATCCAGGCGCTCGGCTCACCCCGGGTCAGCGCGGTGTCGGCCTCCTGACCGGGTGGGTGGCGCGGCGGGGACAGCATCATGCGGTTGGTGGCCAGCGTGAGACCGAGGAAGGCCACGGTCACCAGCACGACGAGGATGACCGCGGGGACGTTGGCGTCCGCGGCGAGCCCGCCGCGGACGATCTCGAACTCGCTGCGGAAGATACCGAACGGCGGCATCGCGCACAGCGCGAGGATGGCCGCGAGGAACAACGGCCCGCTCCAGGGCAGCAGGTCCAGGCCGCCCCGGACGGAGGAGATCCGCTTGCTGCCGAATTTGCGCAGCAGCACGCCGGATCCCATGAACGCGTTTCCCTTGGCCGCCGCGTGGGCGAGGACGTGCAGCAGGACCCCGGCCAGCGCGATCGGGGCGCCGAAGCTGACGCCGATGGCCAGGATGCCCATGTGCTCCATGCTGGAGTAGGCCAGCAGTCTCTTGTAGTCCCGCTGGTCCAGCAGGTACAGCGCGGCCAGCAGCAGCGTGGCCACGCCGAAGACGAGCAGCACATCCCGGGGGAAGCGCGGCCCGAGAGCGGCCACGGCGACCTGGTAGTAGCGAAGGATCGCGTAGAAGCTCACCGCCAGCAGCGACCCGGACAGCAGCGCCGACACAGGCGTGGGCGCCTCGGAATGCGCGTCCGGCAGCCAGGTGTGCACCGGGAACAGGCCCACCTTGGTACCGAAGCCCAGGACGGCGAGCACGAACGCGATCCGCACCGGGACGATGGCCAGATGGCGGGCCGACTGCAGCAAAGGGGTGAACGCCATGCTGTAGTGCGGCCCGAGCACCTGCTCCCCGGCGTAGTACATGAAGATGGTGCCGAGCAGCGCGATGCTCAGCCCGGCCGAGGCGATCAGGATGTACTTCCAGGCCGCCTCCGCCGCTCCGTCGGTGCCCTCGATGGCGACCAGCAGGGCCGAGATCACGGTGGTCACCTCGACCGCGACCCAGAGCAGGGCCAGGTTGCTCATGAGCGGGGCGGCCAGCATGGACCAGGCGAACAAGTTCAGCCCGAGGGAGAACCGGCGGGTGTAGCGGGCGGATGCGTCATGGCCGTGACCGCCGCGCAGGTAGCCGATGGAGTAGATGGCCACGGTGGCGTACAGGAAGCTGGTGGCGAGCAGGAACACCACGCTGAGCGCGTCGACACGGATGAATCCGAAGTAGGTCGCGGCCCGCTGGGAGGCGTCCGGGATCAGCGCCAGGACCAGCCCGAAGCTGGCTACCCCGGTCACTGCGGTGAGGGCCTGGCCGGCCCGGGGCGGCGCGGCGGATGAGGCCAGCCCGGCCAGGAACGGGATGATCAGCAGGAGTGCGGCGATGACGCTCATGGCTCACCCGCGCAGTCTGGTCAGGTCGGCGGTGGACAGCGACCGGGCGCGGCCGTGATGCATCCGGATCAGCAGGCCGAACACGACGACGGCGAGCAGCAGGTCGAACAGCAGCGCCACCTCGAGGATGAGCGGCAGGCTGGCCGCGACCACCAGGGCGGCCAGCGAGATCCCGTTCTCCAGCGAGAACAGGCCGATGGCCTGGGACACCACGTCCCGGCGGTGGATCATCAGGACGAACGCCACCAGCACCACCGCGATCGAGACGGACAACGCGGTGATGGGCGCGGCGTTATTCCGGATGCCGAGCCTGCTGGCGGCGAAGAACCCGAAAGCCGCGACCACGATGGCCAGCAGTACGGTGCTGGCCACGCCGAGGCCGCCGCTGCCCGCGATGTCGGCACCGCCGGCCGGCGCGTCCACAGGGTCTGTCTCCCGGAGCAGCCTGCGCAGCAGCAGCGGGATCACGATCACCTTGAGGGCGACGGTGAGGGCGGCCAGTACATAGAGATCGGGGATGTGCCGGGCGGCGGCCACGACGACCGCCAGCACCGCGATCAGCGCGGACTGGGCCATGTACAGCCGGATGTGGTCGCGCAGCAGGGCCTGGCGGAGCATGCCGAATTCGGCCAGCAGGATGAGCACGGCGATGACGTTCGCGCTCCCGGTGAACACGCCCGGGGCCTGCGTGGGCAGCGATTGCGCCAGGTGCATCAGCCACCCCCGAGGTAGAGCGTGAACACGCCGAGCACGGCGAGCAGGAAAGCTGCCGACACGAATTCCGTGATCTTGAACAGGCGCAGCTTGGCGAAGGAATTGTCGATGACCGCGACCACCACACCCAGCGCGGAGGCCTTGGCCAGCAGCGCCACGATGGCCAGCAGCACCGCACCTGCCTGGGTGCTGGCGGCCAGGCCCCACGGCGCAAGGAACACGTTGATGAGAATCGTGTAGAGGATCAGCTGCTTCGCGGCCGATCCCCAGCGTAGCCACGCGAAGTACGGGCCGGAATGCTCGAACGGCCGGGCTTCCTCGATCATCCCGAATTCGTTGGTGCCGGTGTGCGTTTCCACCGGGATCCGGCCGGTCTCCGACAGAATCACCATGAACAGGGCGGCTGCCGCGAGCGCGTGGGCCGGCCGGATGATCTGGCTAGCCGAGGACCGGACCGTGGCTGCCAGTGCGTACGGCAGGTCGGTCCCGGTGATGAGGCCGACCGTGAACACCACGAACAGCACCACCGGCTCGGTGATCGCGGAGAACGTCTTGGCCCGGCTCGCGCCGAGTTGCGCGTACGGGCTGGAGGTATCCGACGCAGCCACCGCGACCAGGAAACTGGCCAGCGACAGGATGAACCCCCCGCCGAGGATGTCCCCCATGTAACCCAGAGGCAGCCCGTAAGTGGTCAGCACCGGAATCAGCAGCGGGACCGTCAGGTAACAGGTGAACGCGGCGAGAGGGGCGGCCAGGAACACCCAGCTGGCCCCCTCCGGGGCGAGCGCTTCCTTGCGGAACAGCTTGGCCAGGTCGTAATACGGCTGCAGCACGTGGGGACCGCGGCGGCCCTGCAGCCGCGCCTCGACCTTGGCGATCACCCCGGAAATCCCGGGCGAGCCCAGCGCGATCGTGAGGACCTGGAACAGCTGGATGACCGGGACCGGCAGGGCCGCGCTCACTCCGCGGCCCCCGTATGGTGGCCCGCAGGCTCCGGCGCGTCGTCACTCATGATCGGCTCCTCACCACTGCCCTGAACACGGTGGTAGAAGCCATCAGCAGGACGGCCGCCCTGCGGTTACGGCGAGCTTCATCGCCGAGATCATTGTGGCCGATAAGGCCCCCCGCCCGCAAACCCGGGCCAGCAATCGCGTGGTCGCCGCCAGCTAGCATGGGGGCAAGCGATGAGGCCCGCTTCAGGCGCCACAGCGGCTGATGGCTTCTATTGCACCTCGAAGGACAGGTCGTCGGGAACGACATCAGTGCGGACGGGTCTTCGTTGCTGAGAATTACCGGAGCCAACCAGGGCGGGAAGTCGACCTGCCTGCGCGCCATCGTCCTTCGGTCAAAGCATCGGTCACCAGTTGGCCGAGATTGTTGTCACCAATCCTGTGAAGCGCCCAACAGGTGCCCGGATTCCGGCGGCCGGTCGTGGTGCTATCCGCGGCCGGGCGCGGGCGGGCGGGCGGTGCTGGTCAGCCCGGCGGGCGGTGGGCGGTGGCGAGCAGGTGAGGTCCGATTCCGATCAGCTCAGGTACTCGTTCCAGGGCGGCGGCGGTCTCGATGACGACCCGCCGGTCCTGATCATCGGCCAGGCGCTCGCCGAGGTCGCTGAGCAAGAACGCGGGGCCCTCGACGCTGACCAGGTCAGTTAGCCGCAGGCCGCTGGCGGTGATCTCGGCGCGGAGCTGGCCGGGCCGCTGGGTGTAGCCGGTGAACCCGCCGCCGGACAGCGGGGTCAGCCGCCCGGTGCGTTCTGAGCCTGTGAGCAGGGCTTCGGCCAGCGGTGAGGACTGATACAGGCGGTTGCGCAGCACGCCGTCGAGCCGGGCGGCCCAGCGCGAGATGGCCGCTGCGAACACCGGCCCGCCGGGACGGACCACCCGCGCCGCCGCGGCCAGGGCTCTGAGCCGGTCCTCGCGACGGTCCAGGTGATACAGCGGGCCGAGCAAGAGCACCGCGCCGACGCTGCCAGGATCGAGGCCGGGGTCGCGGGCGTCGGCCACGGCGGAGTCGATCCGCGGGTCACCGGCCGCCTGGCGCCGGAGCTGATCGACGTGCAGCGGCACCACGTCGCGGTGCAGCACCCGGTAGCCGAGCGCGGCGAGCCACAGGGAATACCGGCCCGGCCCGCCGCCGATGTCGGCCACGGTCGCGGGCGGCGGCGGCAGGTGCCGTGCGATGATCTGCCTGGTCCGCGCGAACTCCAGCTGGCCGACCGACTCATCAAGCCGGCCCCGCTCCCCGCCGCGCTCGTAGTACTCGAACATCGCCGCCAGCGCCATGTCATCAGCCATGGCCAATGATCCCCTGACCAGCACATCCCGCGCATCCCGTTAATCGCCCGGCCGTGCCGCCATCCCGGTGCTGCATCCAGGCGCTTGAGCGCGGTAGCCGATGTCATCCATTGTCGCTGTTCAGTCGCGGCCGCCTGTTCCCTTGGCGCGCTAGCCCGTCGCGCATCGCTTTCGGATAGCAGGGCGGATCGCGCCCAGGTTTCCCGCCACCGCTTGACTTATAGCGCTTGAGGTTTGTTTTGCTGGTCGCATGGCAGCTCTAACCATCCAGGATGTATCCCGGCGCAGCGGTCTCAGCGAGCCAACACTGCGCTACTACGAGCAGGTCGGGCTGATAGGGCCGATCGAGCGCGACGATAGCAGCGGGCACCGCCGCTACCGCGAGGACGACGTCGATACGTTGCAGGCGCTGGCATGCCTGCGCGCCATGGGCGTGGGCATCGAAGAGATGCGCACATACCAGGCCAACCGCACGCGTGGGCATGAGGCGTCGGGTGAGCAGCGCGATCTGCTGCTGCGTCACGCCGAGCGGATCGAAGCCCAGATCGCCACGCTGCACATTCACCTTGACTACCTCCGCGCGAAGGCAGCGTTGTGGGATGCCCGCGACCACGGTGATCCCGACGCGGAGGCCGAAGCAAACCTGCGGGTGCAGCACATGTATCCCCGCCTGGAAGAGGTGGTGCTGCGATGAGCCCGGTGCTGGTGACCGGCGGGTCCGGTTATCTGGGCACGCAGCTGATCGCTGCGCTGCTGCGGGACGGGCGTCGGGTGCGCGCGACGGTGCGATCCCTGGAGCGCGAGGGCGATGTGCGTGCGGCGGTGCGACGCGGCGATGCAGACGACAGCCAACTGGAGGTCGTCACCGCCGAGCTGACCGCCGACGAGGGCTGGGCTGCCGCGGCGGCCGGCTGCGAGGAGGTCCACCACGTCGCCTCGCCAATGGTCCAGTCCGATGATCCCGATGAGGTGATCGTTCCGGCCCGTGACGGCACGCTGCGTGTCCTGCGGGCCGCGCGCGACGCTGGTGTTCGACGTGTAGTGCTGACCTCGTCGTTTGCGGCAGTCGGTTACTCACCAAAGCCGGGTGCCGAGTACACCGAGGCCGACTGGACCGACCCCGACACGCCCGGCCTTCCACCGTATCCGCGGTCCAAGACGATCGCCGAGCTAACCGCCTGGGACTTCATCGAACATGAGGGTGGCGGCACCGAGCTGGTCGTAGTCAACCCCACGTTCATCCTCGGCCCTACATTGACGGCGCAAGCGCGTTCGTCGTTGCAGCTGACCAAGGCGATGCTTGAGGGGACAATGCCCGTAGTGCGACGCCAGCGCTTCGGCGTCGCCGACGTGCGTGACGTGGCCGATCTGCACATCCGTGCCATGGCCGCGCCCGAGGCGGCCGGAAAGCGGTACCTGGCCTTGGCCGACGGGCCGACCATCAGCTTCCTTCAGATGGCCCAGATCCTGCGCGAGCGGCTCGGCCCGCTGGCCGAGCGAGTACCAACCGAAGAGGCACCAGGACCGGAGCCTCCCCGGCTGATCATCCACAACGACCGCGTCAAGCAGGAGCTCGGATGGCGCCCACGCCCAGCCGAGACCACGATCGTTGAAACCGCCGAGAGCCTGCGCGGCCTCGGCCTGCTGGAGAAACCCCTGACACCCTCTCCAGGGACAGTCATAGACTCCCGGGCATGGACCTCAGGGACGCAACGCTCATGATCCTTAATGAGTCTGCTGCCCATCCCAGCGTGGCGAAAATCGCGCAGGCCGCATACGACCAGCTGGCCAAACGGCCAGGAAGTTGACTACCGCGTCCTGGACGAGCTGGTGGGAGAGGCCAGTGGCAAGGGTGTGCTCCGCGCCATCGGGCAGAAGTACGGTGCCACGGTCCACGAGGCCATATTCGCGCCTATTCTTCGTGAAATCGACCGGGAGAAGCCCGTCCCGCCACGCCGACGGCCAGCCGCATACCAAGACAACGCCGATCCGCTCACTGCCAGCAGCTGGTGACACCCGAAGCTGACGTTCGCGAAAAGTGGCGCACGTCACATCCTGGCCGGGCGGCAGACGGCAGCGGGGATGGACCGGCAGGACGGGTGATGGCGGTGATCGCGGTGGGCGCCTTCTACCGGTATCGCGTGCGCGGGTCTACCGTCGGATCATGCTCAAGCGAAAATTGAGCTACCGCCAGAGCACCTCTACCGACCAGAGCACCTCTACCGAGCGGACGAATGGCGCATCGTGGAGACGCGTTACCCAGATGAGTTCGTCGGTCTCACCGAGACCGTCTTTTCGCTGGGCAACGGATCCCCCACGGCGAGGAAAGCTACCTCACCGAGGAGGGCGATCCGCTGGAGGTCGTCATCCGGGGAGCCGCACCTGCTCAGCCCCGGGCCCGCGGTGGCGATCAGGCTGGCGCCACCATGACAGGGACGCTGCGCGCCAAAAATCGGTTTCCAGCGCCCGTGCCCCAGCTCCGCCCAGGGCGCACGCTTCGCGCCAGAAGAGCCCGGCCGTGAGGGCATTGGAACGTCCCGTGGCTTAGCTAAGCTAGACGAAAGGCTCAGCAATATGACTAGTAGCGTGATACAGCCAGCCGATATCCGCGAGGTGGCGGTGATCGGGCTTGGCCTCATGGGCTCGGGCATCGCCGAGCTACTTGGCCGCAGTGGCCGCCGCGTCGTCGCGATCGAGGTCAACCAGACTTTCCTGGACCAGGGCATGGCCCGGCTGCGCGCCTCCCTGGACAAGGCGGTCAGCCGGGGCAAGCTCACTGACACCGCACGGGACGAGATACTCGCCCGCATCCGGCCCACGGACGACATCCCGGCCGGAGTGGCCGGCGCCGACCTGGTGATCGAGGCCATACCAGAACGCATGGAACTCAAGCGGACCCTCTTCGACCAGCTGGACGAGGCCTGCCGGGCCGATGCGATCCTGGCCACCAAT
>Ga0187890_10000415_pt1 | contig 29959 bp, 30 predicted proteins | sample June2016WEW_21_1_FD_133005 | JGI IMG/M metagenome (GOLD analysis project Ga0187890, IMG submission 133005) | Peatland microbial communities from SPRUCE experiment site at the Marcell Experimental Forest, Minnesota, USA - June2016WEW_21_10 | ecosystem: Environmental > Terrestrial > Soil >... | reverse complement strand
TTTCCCCCTTCCGGCGATATGCGCCATAGGTCCATCTCACGGGTGGCGGGTCGGCCTCGTACAAAGTAAATCCAGCGCCCGTCCTTCGACCAGACCTGATAGTGGTTGTGTAATCCGGGATCGCTTTGCAGGATCAGGCGTGGATTGCCGCCGTAGTGATCCGCGACAAATGTCGGGTCACCTGCTTGCCAGGTGTGATAGACAAGCCGAGTGCGATCCGGAGACCAGGCAACTTCGGCGGCTCTTTCGTCTAGAAAATTGTGTGGCGCCCCGCCAATCAGCGGCCACAGCATGAGCCTCTTGCCTTTTATTCCCGCGCTGCCTTCTGTTCCCGCGCTCCACACTTCTATTCCGTCTCCGGAGAATCCCACCGCCCGGAGCGGCGCACGCGCATCCCCGATTCGGCCCTGGGTAAGATTTGTCAGGTTGCTCCCGTTCGTTTGAATCAGCCAGATGTCGAACGTGCCGCCCCGATTGGAAATAAACGCAGCGAAGTTCCCATCTGGCGAAATAGCAGGATCGCTTTTGGCTCCACTGAAGTTGGCAAGCCGCGTGAACTGAGCACTGGAAAGTGGATTTCGGACCGCTGGCCGGGGGCCATTGGCGGCAAACCACCCGCCCAATCCCGCCACCAGCAATGCTACAAAAGTCCACAGCACCCAGGTGTAACGGTTCGGCGCGGACACCGTGGACGGAGTTGCTCGCGAAACGCTGAAATCGGTGTCACGTTTCAGCCGCTGCAAGTCGGTGCGAACATCTAAAGCGTGCTGATAACGCAGCTGCCGGTCTTTCTCCAGTGCTTTGTGGATGATCTCTTCGAGTTTCGCCGGAAGCTTGCGATTCAACTCTGCTGGTGATACTGGATCCCGATTCAAGATCGCGTCGTAGATGGTCGCTTCGCTTTCCCCTCGAAACGGCTGCGTTCCCGTCGCCATCTCGTACAGCACCGCCCCGAACGAAAACAAATCCGTCCGACTATCCAACTCCTTGGCCCGCGCCTGCTCCGGAGACATATAGGCCACCGTCCCCATCGCCGTACCCGGCTTGGTCTGCATGGGCGTGTGGGATTCCGTGAGCGTTTCCTGCTCCGGGTGGTGCGTGACTGACACTTTCGCCAGACCAAAATCCAGGATCTTGGCGTGTCCGTGTTCGGTCACGAAGATATTTGCCGGCTTGATATCGCGATGCACCACTCCTTTCCCATGCGCCGCCCCCAGCCCATCAGCAATCTCAATCGCCAGTGTCAGCAGAGTGTCAAGCTCCACGGGCCGACCCGCGATCAGCCGATTTAGCGCCGTGCCTTCCAGGTACTCCAATGCGATATACGCCCGTCCGTCTACTTCCCCAATGTCGTACAGGGTACAGATGTTCGGGTGGTTCAGAGCCGAGACAGCCTGCGCCTCCCGCCGGAACCGGGCGAGTGCCCGCGCATCATCGCTAACTTTTTCGGGAAGAAATTTCAGCGCGACAAAACGGTGCAGACGGGTGTCCTCAGCCTTGTACACCACGCCCATGCCCCCGCTGCCGAGTTTTGACACGACACGGTAGTGCGCGATGGTCTTGCCTTCTAAGGCCCAAACATCTCTTTCTTCTGGAGCTTGCGCCGGAGAATCGTCCTTTGCCAGCGCCTTGGCTGCTACTTGCAACGCAGATGCTTCCATCAAGCTGTGAGCATCCTTCTCAAACACCAGCAAGGACTCTACTTCGGCGCGCAGATGCTTGTCCCCAGCACATCGCCGCTCCAGGAACTCGGACCGCTGCTCCTCCGCAAGCTCTAAAGCCTCCTGCACGAGCTGCTCAACTCGGGATTGGCTCTCAGGCTCCAACCCGCTTGCCTCCACTCATTTCCCGCAGCAGCCACAGTTTGGCTAGCTTCCAATCACGCATCACGGTTTCAGGCGAAACCTTCAGCACTCCAGCCGTTTCTTCTACACTCAAGCCACCGTAAAATCGCAACTCGACAACCTGACTTCTCCTGGAGTTAACCTCGGAAAGAGTCTTTAAGGCCTCGTCCAATGCGACCAGGTCGGAACCGCGCTCAGGGGATACGACCAATGCCTCGTCAAAAGAGACATGCCGTGCTCCTTTGCCCCGCTTCAGATATTGTTGGCCGCGGGCCCAATCAGTAAGAATGCGACGCATCAGTTGGGCACAGACGGCCAAGAAGTGGGCGCGGTCCGCCCAGCTTACTTCCTTGAAAGCGACCAGCCGAAGGTAAACCTCATTGACTAACGCTGTCGTTTGCAGAGTATGGTCGGGTTGTTGCCGCGCCATGTAACGCTGAGCCGCCCGGTGCAACTCCCGGTAAACTAGAGGGGTTAGCGTCTCTAAGGCATTCTGATCCCCGGCGCTCCAGGCCCGCAATAATTGAGTTACTTCATGGACGGCGGGTGTCCCCATAGGCCCTCACTGAAGGCGGATGCCCCTGACTGGTCACAAAGACTAGCACAGCTGAATAGCTTTCTCCACAGAATGAGTTCCCCTGCGTTCCCTCTCCACCGACAAGTTTTTCTTGGAGGCATTGCAGTTTTTGCGGCTGGTTCTCGTTATAGGAGGTAGAGCGGGGAAGAGGATGGCAAGCGACTCTCGGACCGCCTGTAAAAGCTCGACAAGGAAGTATTCCCAAAATTTCTGGAGGCGACTATGCACAGCAAAACTTTCTTCTGGTCGGTAGGGGCGTGGGTTCTTGTGCTCGCGCTAGGGACAAGTGCGGCGGCGCAAGGTCGAAGCCGCGAGCACTTTCGCGGCATTATCAACGACTTCACGCCTGCACACAACGCGCAAGGCAGTCCTAGCGGTCCGTGGGAAATGCACGGCGTCTGGCGCTTGGACTTGAGTTGGGATGGCAACACGGCGGACTTTTCGGCCGCCTTAACCATGGAAGATTCCGACTACTGGCTTTTGATTAATCCCAACCCTCCTGCCGATCCCGACTCGCCTGCAGCCCGAACTCCGCATACTCACCACATCACGATGAAGGATGCACAGGTCACATCGGATCCAAGCTCAGTGGCCAGTGGCTGCCCCACTGCAAGCTACAAGCCTCCCACTACGACGGGTTTTATGGTCACCGGGCCGGCGAGCGTCACCGGAAATGGAGGCTACCCGCCATTTGCTCCTCAGGGTCAAACATCACTACTAACGGTTTGCGTAACGGGAGGAACCCAGGTCGCATTTTCGAACATAACGCTGGTGTTCGGAATGCCGGCGAGCGGCCACTTCGGCTCGCAAGCGATTAACGGCGCCGTTCGCCGGAAATAGCGCCCTTAAATTCGCTTCATAAAACGTTTCGCATCGCTCGAATGATTGTTCTTGCCAGCTTTGCGCTCAGTTCCGCTGCCTGGGCGGCGACTTGTTTCACGCGGAGGTTGCCAAGCGTATTGAACATGCTGTTGCCGGAGTAATCGGCGATGCAGTTCGTTGTGCAGGCAGGCCTTTTCCGGATCATCGCCCCAACTTTCGATTTCCAGGGGGACGTAGCTGCCATCGTCGCCTTCTCGTGGCTCATCAAGCGATGACTCTTTCCACAAGGCGCGCTTTCTTAGCTTGCCCAAGGCCACGTTCACCGCGATGCGCACCAGCCAAGTGTAGAAGCGCGAGTTCCCCTGAAACTCCGCTATCGCGCGATAGGCCTTTAGCGACGATTCCTGGAGGACGTCCTCGGCATCCTGGTGGTTGCCGGTAATGCTAAGACCAAGGCGATAAATGTGCCGGCTGTACTGATTCAGCAAAGTAACGAAAGCGTCCGAATCGCCCGCCTGGGCCGCGGCCACGATCGACTGCTCGTTGTCTAAGTGGGTCGGCATTTTTTGGAGTATAGAGCGCTCTTAGAGGTGGATGCTCTTGGACAGCGTTCCACCATATTACACAGATGGACCAATTCGCAAAAAGTCGCACGGCAGCGAAGAATTCTTGTGGTCTTATGACTCCCAACTGGAGGACCTTCCGAAGGGCACAGTTTGGAGGAAGGATCCTGTAACTTTTCATTGTGCTTCACATCCCATGTATGCGCCCAGGTTCCTCGGCGTAAATTCGAACGTGAATAGGAGAAAAGTTCATGAACAAGATGATTCGCGGGTTGATGGCAATGTGTCTTCTGGCAGTGTCGCTCTCGGCTTTTGCACAGTCTGGCGATGCCATGAAGCAGGACAGCATGAAACAGGACGACAGTATGAAACAGGGCGACAGCATGAAGAAAGACGACATGAAGAAGGACAAGAAGTCCAAGAAAAAGGCGAAGAAGGACGACAGCATGAAGAAGGACGACAACATGAAGCACGACGACAGCATGAAGCAGAACTAGCACCCGCCTGCGTTCTTCAAGTTCGAGTTCAGGGTAGCTGGCACAGGCAATATCACCGACTACCTTGAGACTCCCCCTCGGCCCCAATTCAGAACATCTGCGCTGGCTCTTATGCACTGGTCTTCTCGAGCCAAGGTATGCCGATTGCTATCAGCACAAAGTGAGATCAGGCGGTCAGATACTCCCACGATCGAGATCGGTGACAAAATCAGAAACTTAATTGTGTGATCCATCAAAGTGTACGCAATTGTCCTCCCCTCAAAGAATTCGCAAACTCTGTAACCTTTTCTCGGGTGAATCGCTCTCATTCACACGCGGCGCTTGAACCATGGGCACAGGACTGGGTGTGTTCGGTTGCTTTATTGATCAGGCGGCATGCGACTAAAACCACTTGGAGTTAACCTAATGCGTAGAGTACTTCGCACGCTATTTATGGCCGGCCTAGCTATTGGTTTGGCTTCGCCGGGGCTCAGCAACGCACAAACTGGAGATTCAGACAACGCAGGCGCTGTGTTTGTTATGAACAACGCCGTCGACAAGAACGAAGTGATCGCCTACCGTCGTGCTGCGGACGGCGCGTTACAGGAAACCGGCAGATTCGCCACCGGCGGCCGGGGAAGCGGCGGCAATAACGATCCCTTGGAATCTCAAGGGTCGCTAAGACTGAGCCAGGATCACTCGCTGCTGTTCGCAGTGAATGCTGGCAGCGGCAGTGTTTCTGTGTTTAGTGTTCAGGGTTCCACACTAACGCTGGTGGGCACTGTGATCTCCGGCGGCAGCGAGCCCAATGCAGTGGCGCAGCACGGAAATCTTGTGTACGTCAGCAACGTAGGCGGCAGCAGCAGCGTGGTTGGTTTCCGGTTGGATCATCGCAAGCTTACGCAAATCCCCAACTCCACACGCTTTCTTTCCACTAATAATTCGGGTGCTGGAGGTTTGGCATTCAGCCCAGACGGCAGGTTCCTGGTGGTGGTTGAACGTTTGACCAACGACATTGACGTATTCAGTGTCCAAGGTGATAGCACTCTGTCTCCGATCGTGGTCAACCCGAGTGCAGGCCCTGGCGCATTCTCGGTGAGTTTCGCTCCGAACGGGGCGGCTCTGGTCTCCGAGACCGGTCCTTCTGGAGTGCCCAACGGCTCGGCGATTTCATCCTACGAAATCGCCACCAACGGCACGCTATCTGCTATCAGCACCAGTGTTCCGACGCTGGGAGCCGCGAACTGCTGGAATGTAGTAACCCCTACGGCAGCTTCGTTTACACTTCCAACGCCGGCTCATCCACTATCTCTGGGTTCGCCATCGCGAACACCGGGGCATTGACCGCATTGTCAGGAACGATTGTCGGAACCAATCCCGAGGGATCAACCAACCTCGATATCGCGGTCAGCTCCGATGGCAAGTTCATCTACACCTTGAACTCAGTGGCTGGTGCCATCGGCGTTTTTGCCGTTCAGAAAGACGGGACGCTACTTAATGTTGGGTTCGCCAGCGGCGTCTCTCCGCTCAGCGGCTTCAACGGAATCGCGGCGTTCTAACATTTTCCTGTGAGTTGCGATTTCGCCATCGCAACTCACAGGGTTGTTTATAAATTGAAAAGCAATCTTCGAAACTGTTGTATTTCTACGGATACACACATTTGACTTCAAGGAGTGTGAAATGGGTAACGTTAAGTTGGTCGTAATCTATCCTTGTCCCAAAGACATCGAATCCTTCGAGCGAGTATATAAGAACGAACATGTGCCCATGGCCGTCGAGAAGCTTGCCGGCAAGACAAAAATTGTGGCGAGCAAAATAGTCGGTTCCCCGCAAGGGACACCACCCTTCCATCGCATTGCAGAGATCCATTTTCCCTCCATGGAGGCTCTGCAAGCCTGCGCCGCATCGGAGGGTGGCAAACAGACGATCGCTAATGCAGTTGCGATTTCTTCCGGCGGCGCACCGATCTTCCTGGTCGCCGAAGAGGAAGTATTCGCGTTTCAAGGGAAGTGACTTATCGGCCGAGAGTTGAAGTGTTCGGATAACGGGCCGCAGGCAGAGCGACGGGAATATCGTGGCGGCGGGATTTTCCGGCAAGCGCTACTTACGATTGCAGGTGTTGTTGTTTTGTAGCCTGAATCTCGCCCTTGATTTCCCTGCCTTCTGGATGCGGCGCGAAGTAGCGTGAACATTTTCCCGCTAGCACATTGACGATACCTTCGTGGGAGAATCTTCTTGTGGAGGGCGTCGTGGAACTAGGATTGCGAAAATGTCATTACTTCCTGTTGGCCGACCATACGTCCAGAATCGTCGCATCCGAGTGCAACGTGCTGCACAGACTATAATTACGCGCACGGATGGCTCTTACTCCTGGCACGAAACTCGGCCCATATGAAATCCAGTCTCCGTTAGGCGCGGGAGGGATGGGAGAAGTGTATCGCGCCACCGACACGAAGCTCGGTCGCGACATCGCGCTTAAAGTGCTCCCCGCCGAGATGGCTCAAGATCCGGAGCGGCTCGGGCGCTTTCGTCGGGAAGCCAAGGCCCTCGCCCAACTCGACCATCCGAACATCGTCACCATCCACTCTGTGGAGGAATGCGGCGGCATCCATTTTCTGACGATGCAGCTAGTTGATGGACTCCCACTGGACCGCCTGATTCCTCAAGGTGGACTCCCAGTCGAGCAGATCATCGAGATTGCCAGTGCTCTGGGGGATGCGCTGGCGGCGGCACATGAGAAAGGCATCGTGCATCGCGACCTGAAGCCTGCTAATGTCATGGTTTCGAATGAAGGCCGGGTCAAGGTGCTCGACTTCGGCCTTGCCAAGGATGTTCGCGGCTCCAACCTCGGAGACGCCACGATGACCTCGGCCAGCCGTACGGAAGTGGGCGTGGTAATGGGGACGCCAGCCTACATGTCTCCTGAACAAACATCGGCCCGCCCGCTCGACCACCGCACCGATATTTTTTCTCTCGGAGTCATGCTTCACGAGATGGCTACCGGGCGCAGGCCGTTCGAAGGAACATCGTCGGCCGAGCTGGTCTCTTCGATTTTGCGCGATACTCCACCGTCGGTTACCGACATGCGTCCTGATCTGCCCAGCGATTTGGCCCGCATCGTTCGGCGCTGTCTGGAGAAGGATCCTCGTCATCGTCTGCAGACTGCGCGCGACGTGAGCAACGAATTCCGCGATCTGGCGCGACAGACCTCTCAGAAAGTAACGCCGGCAAAGACTTCCACCCCGCGCACTGTAGCCGCGCCCGACTCCGGCTCCGTCCGCGCCGATGAAGGCTTCTGGGTCGCGGTGCTGCCCTTCAAATACAGCGGAGGAAACGCCGACCTTGCCGCGCTGGCTGACGGTTTGACTGATGACATTGTCACGAACATGTCGAAGTTCTCCTACTTGCGCGTTGTGGCGCGCGGATCGACCGCGCAATATGCGCAGGGCACGGTCGATGTGCGCACGGCCGCTAAGGAACTGGGCGCCCGCTATGTGATGGAAGGCAGCATCCGGCAGGCGGGAGCTAAAGTTCGCATGGCGGTGCAACTGGTCGACGCCAACGCCGGCTCCAGTCTTTGGGCAGAAACCTACGACCGTCCGTTCACGCCAGAAGAGACGCTCGATGTGCTCGACGATGTCGTGCCGCGCATCGTGGCCACGGTCGGAGACGCGCAGGGCATTCTGGCCCACAGCATGACCGAGGCGCTTCGCAATCGCGATCCGGAATCGCTCACACCCTACGAGGCGCTGCTGCGCAGCTTCGGATTTCATCAGCACGTGAGCGAGGACGAACACCTGGCGGGAATTACGGCACTGGAGAGCGCCGTGAAGAAAGCTCCAGAACACGCCGATTGCTGGGCGATGCTCTCGTGGCTCTATCGCGCCGAATACACGCATGGATATCACTCACGGCCCGATTCGATGGATCGCTCGCTGACGGCGGCGCGACGTGCCGTGAACCTTGCGCCTGCCAGTCAGTTGGCGCACGCTGCGTTGGCGTCAGCCCACTTCTTCCGCGGAGAACTGGGCGAGTTTCGCGCTGCGGCCGAGCGTGCCCTGGCTCTCAACCGCATGCAGGGATACACCACGGCTTTTCTTGGGCTGCACTTCGCCTATTCCGGAGACTGGGAACGCGGTTGCGCGCTGGCGGAACGTGCGACGGAACTCAATCCCAATCATCCCGGATGGTACTGGCTGCCGCTGGTCATCAATGCGTATCGCCAGCATGACGGAGAGCGGGCGCTGCAGCATGCGCTCAAAATCAACATGCCCGGCCTGTGGACGGCGCAAGTCGCGCTCACCATCGTGAACAGCCAGCTTGGAAAGATGGATCAGGCACGCAATGCGCTGCGTGCGTTGTTGGCCGCCCGTCCTGATTTTGCGGCGCGTGCGCGGGAAGACCTCAGCATCTGGTGGCAGCCGGAGATGGTGGAACAGATGCTCGGCGATCTGCGCAAGGCCGGGTTGACTCCATTGGGGACCGCGGCGTCTCCGCGGACCTCATCCGTCACAGTTCCAGCGCACACGGCGTCGGGAGAAAGCCGAACCAACGAAGGCTTTTGGGTGGCGGTGCTGCCGTTCAAGTACGCGGGCGCGAGCGCCGAGCTGAAAGCGCTGGCGGATGGATTATCCGAAGAAATCGTTACTGGCTTGTCACGCTTCTCCTATCTGCGCGTAATTGCGCGCGGCTCGACGGCAAAATATTCCAGCGAATCCGGAGACGTGCGAGCCATCGGCAAGGAACTCGGCGCGCGCTATGTGATGGAAGGCAGCCTCCGTCAAGCCGGGGCTAAGCTGCGGATCGCGGTGCAGCTCGTCGATGCAGTCTCCGGCGCTCATCTCTGGGCGGAGAACTATGAGCGCGCCTTCAGCCCCGAGGCGGTCTTCGAGTTACAGGACGACTTGGTTCCGCGGGTCGTTTCGACGGCCGCTGATATGAACGGAGTCCTGACCCGCGACATGGCCGAGGCGGTGCGCGGTCGTGCTCCCCAACAGCTGAGCCCCTACGAGGCAGTGTTGCGCAGCTTCGGCTACTTGCAGCGAGTTACCCCCGAAGAGCTTGCCACTTCGCTGGCTGGTCTGGAGCAGGCGGTGGAGAAGGCGCCAAACTATGCCGATGCGTGGGCTATGCTGGCGTACTTGTGGGTCCAAGACTACGCACAAGGAGTCAACCTTCAGGTGGACGCCTTGGCGAGCGGGCTAATCGCCGCGCGGCGGGCCGTTGAGGCGTCGCCTTCCAATCCTCTGGCGTACGTCAGTCTTGCCCAGGTGCTCTTCTTCCACAAGGAATTTCAGAGCTTCCGGAATGCAGCCGAGCGGGCTGTTGTGCTCAACCCCATGGACGGGAACTCCATCGCCTTTCTGGGCGAGTTGCTGACTTATGCGGGCGAGCGGGACCGCGGACTCGCGCTGGCGGGGAGCGCCAAGCAGCTCAATCCCAGTCATCCCGGATGGTATTGGTACGCTGACTTCTACGACGCGTATCGCCAGGGCGACTATAGCGGGGCGCGCGATTTCGCCCTGAAGATCAATCTGCCCGGACAATGGGCTTCCCACGCAATGCTAGCCGCCGCGTGCGGCCAGCTCGGGGAACGGGAGGCTGCCGCGAAGGCAATACGTGATCTCCTGCATCTGCGGCCCAACCTTGGGCAGACCGTGCGCCAGGAATTCAAGAAATGGTGGGATCCCGAGTACGTCGAGAGCGTGATTGACGGACTCCGCAAAGCGGGGCTGGAGATGGCCGATGATCCGGCGAAGCCTGCTCCTCCCGCTTCGAAGGCCAGCACCACCGATTCCGGCGCTGCACGTGCCGACGAAGGCTTCTGGGTTGCGGTGTTGCCGTTCAAATACGCAGGCGCGAATGTAGAACTCAAAGCCCTCGCCGACGGCCTGTCTGAGGAAGTTATCACAGGCCTCTCTCGCTTTTCGTATCTGCGAGTGATCGCGCGGGGTTCTACTGCGAAGTATTCCAGCGAATCGGGCGACATCCGCGCCATCGGCAAAGAACTCGGTGCACGTTATGTGATGGAAGGCAGCTTACGGCTGGCGGGATCCAAACTGCGGCTCACCGTCCAACTCGTTAATGCAACAACCGGCACTCATCTCTGGGCTGAAACGTATGAGCGCGCGTTCAATGCCGAAGCCATCTTCGAAGTGCAGGACGAGCTTGTGCTTCGCATCGTCTCCACCGTAGCGGATCGGCACGGCGTGCTGCCGCACAGCATGGCCAACCTGATCCGCAACAAGCCCGACGATCAGTTGAGTCCCTACGAGGCAGTACTTCGGGTCTTCAGCTTTCACGAAAGGATGTCGCCGGAGGAGCACGCCACCGTAAGGGCACTTCTGGAGCGAACTGTGCAAAGCGCTCCCAGCGACGGCGACTGTTGGGCGATGCTCGCCACGCTCTATTCCGACGAGTATATGTTCGGTTTCAGCGGAAGGCCGGATTCACTGGGTCGAGCGCGGGCGGCCGCGCAGCAGGCCGTCGAACTCTCGCCATCCAGTTCGTTAGCCTACCAGGCTCTCGCCCAGAGCTTCTTCTTTCGCCGGGAATGGCAGGCTTTTCGTCCCGTTGCCGAACGAACCATCACACTGAATCGCGCCGATGGCGCCCTCCACGCTTTCATTGGCATGTTGATCGCGCTCGCCGGCGACTGGGACCGCGGCTGCGCCGTCGTGGATGCCGCTATTCATCTCAATCCGCATCACCCGGGCTGGTACTGGCTCGCATCCGTTTTCGGCACCTATCACAAGCGTGATTACCGCGCCTCCGCCGACATCGCTCTCAGAGTCAACATGCCGGGCTATTTCTGGGGACCCGCCACGTCAGCGGCGGCATTCGGGCAGTTGGGTGAGCACGAACGGGCGCAGAAAGCTCTGAAGGAACTGCTCGTAATTCGTCCTGATTTCGCGAGGACCGCCCGCCAGGAATTTGGAAAGTGGTTCGACGACGAACTGGCCGAACACTATGTCGAAGGCCTACGCAAAGCAGGGCTGCAGATCGTGGACAGCACGCAAACCTCGGCTGCGGTGAGAGCGTCCGGCTCTGGCGCCACGCGAGCCGATGAAGGCTTCTGGGTCGCCGTGCTGCCGTTCAGGGCGAGCGGCGATGCGGACCTCGAAGCTCTGGGTGACGGACTGACCGAAGACGTCACCACGGCGCTTTCGCGATTTCCGTATCTTCAAGTCATCGCCCACAATTCGGCGATGGCTTACAAAGGCCGAGCAGTGGACATCCGCACCGTGTGCCGTGAATTAGGCGCGCGCTATGTGATCGAGGGGAGCATACGCAAAAGAGGCCGCGCCATTCGCGTCAGCGCGCAACTGATGGATGCCGTGAGCGGCACTCAGCTTTGGGCGGAGGCCTATGACCGCGAAATCATTGATCGCCAGAGCAGCGATCGCCAGAGCAGCGACGCGGGCACATTCCAGGTTCAGGACGACCTCACCGACCACATCGTGACCACCGTCGCGGATGGCTATGGAGTTCTGGTCCGCTCCATGGCTGCCTCCACTCGAGATCGAAAGGTGGAGGAACTCAAAGCGTCCGAACTTGTCTTGCGCTACTACGCCTTCATGCAACAAATCAATCCCCAGGAGCATGCCGTGCTCCGCGCCGGCCTGGAGCAGGCGCTGGAACGCGAGCCCAACCACGCCACCGCCTGGGCCTGTCTTTCCAACCTATACCAATTGGAGTATTTCGATCGGTTCAATCCGCGGGAGAAACCGTTGGAGCGAGCGCGCGAGGCCGCTTGGCGGGCCGTTAAGATAGATCCGGCCTGCCAGATGGGCTGGAAAGAACTCGCGGCTGTGCACTTCTTTAGCCGCGACTTCACCGCCTTTCGCGAGACTGCCGAGCGGGCCATGTCGCTCAATCCGCGGGACGGCACTACCTTGGCTTTTATGGCGCTCATGATTGCGTTCTCCGGCGATTGGGAGCGCGGCGTGGCTCTGGCGCAAAGAGCGATTGAACTCAATCGACATCATCCCGGCTGGTATCACAACATCCTTTTTCACCATCACTATCGCAAAGGCGAGTATGAAGCGGCCTTGCAAGCCGCCAAGAAGATCAACATGCCGGAGTTCCATTGGATGCACCTAATGACTGCCGCCTCGTGCGGCATGCTGGGGCGCCATGAGGAAGCTCGCATGGCCATTGAGTCTCTACGCAAATACAACCCGACGTTTCTCGACCTTGAGAATGTCCGTGAGGATGTAGGGATGTGGGATCCGGACAAAGATGAGGTGGAACGGCTGCTGCAGGGATTGCAGAAGGCCGGCCTGAAGTATGGCTCGGCAGATTCTGGGTCGACGGAGATCGAGCCCAAACTGAGAAGCGACCCTACTGCGCCTGCCAGGTAAAGCAACAGATTCCAAGCTGCGGATTCAATCTGTCAACCATGTGTTTGCTCTGACACTTACAGTTGTGAGGGTAACTTTAGTTCAAAGTCAAACCGGGATAAGCGACTACACTTGAAGCTATGAGACATTACACCATCGCAATGATGAGAGGTTTTAGCACGTTCAAGTGCCCGCTTTGTAGATACTCCGTCACCACACGGGAGTTCAGCAGCCAGAACGGCAGTTGTCGCACCCAGGCGGCTAAGGTAATGAACGAGCACGCCGCGGCTTCACACGGGTATCGAGCGGCCTCGTTACCGCGTGACACGCGGATGTGGCAAGCGCACTAAACGCGCAGTGTCGTCAGAAGCAACGAAAGGTGGTGCAGTATGACACCTGAAACGTATTACACAATTCGGTGCACCCAGTCACCCTGCGGATCTCGCTCGGAAGTGCTCTTCGATCTTACTTACAGACGACTATGGCGTCCGGAACTCGGCGATGAAGGTCAGTGGTGCGACTTCTTGGTTGAACAGAAGGAAATTTTGGCAGGTCAATTCTCCGCCTTGGTCACTACATAGGACCGTCGCCGCTGTTCGGAACTGTTCACCTCTTGAAACGAATGAATTCAGAGGAGGAAGCTAATGAGCTATAGCGGAGCGAGAAATTACTTTGAGAACGCCAGAAACAATACCGCCGATAAGCGGTATCATCGACATGTTGGACGGACTCAAACATTTATCACACGCTGTTGAGGAGGACATCAGAACTCTCTTGGAACAAGGCATACGTAATATCCGTGACATCCAGAATAGCAAACCAATACCGGACTCTTTCAGTTAGCCCACCTCTTCCTCACCGCCTCTTCGAGTGATTCTTTGTCTCAATTGCACCATCGTGCAAAGTCAAAGTGCAAAATCATTCACGCGGACCGAGTCCACTCACTGCCCCCGACGAAAATCCAGAACAGTAGGTTGGTTTCGGATCCCGAAAGTAGACCCAGCAGACGCCAAACCGATTCACCCGCCAGCCCGCGCCGTCTTGCTCCGCTGCCTGCCGGCCGCCGACGCACCCGCTCCCTCCCCTTCCGGCGACGCCATTTCGAGCACATCATCCCAAAACGATGTCTTCGGATCGACCGGGGCCACTCCGGCCTGGCCTGCCCTCGGAGTACCCTTTTCCCCAGCCCACGCCACGCGAAAGTCTTCTTTCTTGTTTAGCCGGGCCAGAGTAATGGTGCTGCCTCGCTTCAGGGTGCCGTGGATGTCCTTCAACAATGCCCCGCGACGGCTGATGTTTATTGTCATCACATTCTGATCCAGAAGGCGGCCGCCAACGTCAGTTCCGGTCAGCTGCACCGGCACCGCCCCCGCCATTCGGAAGTCGCGGCGTCCGATCTTGAACTGATCGATCTGCCCGCGTAGGAGAGTGGAGGTCTGCACCAGTTGTTTCGACGCTTCTTGGGTGCCCGTCGCGCCACGCATCGTACTTTCCGCCGCTTGCGCCACCCCCGCAATACTGTTGTCGATTTCGCCGCTGCTCTGTGCCGCTTCGCTCACGTTGCGCGCCATCTCGTTTGTGGTCGCGTTCTGCTGTTCGACTGCGGTCGCTATGGTGTTGGAGATATCGTTGACCTGGTTGATGACCTCGCTGATCGATGCGATCGCATCCACTGCCTCCCTGGTGTCGGTCTGGATGGCTTCGATTTTGCCGCCGATGTCCTCGGTGGCTCGCGCCGTCTCCTTGGCGAGGTCTTTCACTTCGTTGGCTACTACGGCGAAGCCCTTGCCCGCCTCACCCGCACGAGCGGCTTCAATCGTGGCATTCAGCGCGAGAAGGTTCGTCTGTTGGGCGATTGCGGTGATGACCTTGAGGACCTGTCCAATCTCCTTGGAGGAATCGCCAAGCTTCGTCATGGTGGCGGTAGCGGTCTCGGCGATTCTCACGGCGGAGGTTGTCACCCTGGCGGCCTCGGTGGCATTCTTGGCGATCTCCTTGATGCTGGTACCCATCTCTTCGGCCCCGGTGGCCACGGTTTGAAGGTTCTGGCTGACCTGCTGCGCCGCTTGCGAGACCAGTTTCGCCTGAGCCGCGGTTTTCTCGGAGCTGGCGGCGATCTCCTGGCTGGTGACATCTAGTTCCTCGCTGGCGCCCTCTAACTGAAACGTATTCTCCGCGATCGCCGCGATCATCTCGCCCAACCGGTCGAGGAAAACGTTGAACCACTTCGCTAGCTCCCCTATTTCGTCATCGGAAGCGATGTCGATCCTCTTGGTCAAATCCCCCTGTCCCTGGGACACGTCCCGAACCCGATCCACGATGTCGCGCAAACGCAGAAATATCGAACGCGAAGTGGCGATCGACACAACCAGTAAAGGAATTAGGCAAGCCAGGGCCACTCCTCCCGCCTTGAGGGCGTCTTCCCGCCACGCCGAATCCACGTCGTCAATGTATATTCCTGTTCCAATCACCCAGCCCCACGGTTCGAAGTGCTTGACATAGGAAAGTTTGGCAACGGGATTCGCGCTGCCCGGCCTCGGCCAGAGATAGTAGACATAGCCGCCGCCGGGGGCTTGCGCCGCCTTCACGAATTCAACGAAAACCGCCTTTCCGGAGGGGTCTTTCAAGGAGTTGAGATCGGTCCCATCAAGTTCCGGCTTGATGGGATGCATGATCATCGTGGGGTGCTCGTCGTTGATCCAGAAATAGTTGCTCCGCTCGTAGCGCATGGACCGAATGGCTTCAACCGCCCGTCGTTGTGCCTCGGCTCGGCTGATCTTTCCGTCTTTTTCCATTTGGTATTGCTGCTGGATGACGGAGTAGGGCACCTCCACCAGGTTCTTCGTCTTTTGTTGCTTTTCCGAGAGCAGAATCGAGTGTTCTCCTCGAATCCAAAAGATGGCCACCGCCAGCAGTCCGGTGGCGGAAACGGCAACCATCACTCGAAACTTTGTTTTGAGCGTCATAGCTAAACCTCTCGAAGGGCCTCGATACGCCGGGTGCAACGGATTGGACCAAGCGGCCAAGCATTGGTCTATTCAGAGAACGAACAGGAGGTCGGAAGACCTGTGATTCGGTCACGTTGCAATGATGTCGAATGGAGTCAAGAAATTCTGGTCAGTTCTATACAGTCCCCTACCCATTGGCCATCGTTCAACTTATGAAACACACAGGTCAATCAATGCTCTGGAGTGAGTGTGGACTGGCAGCCGACACTGCCGGCGATGTTTTACGAGAATTGGATTCAACAGGGACTTTTGTTGGGCGATGTCCCTCGCAAAGATGCATTGCGGAGAGGCAAGTAGCAGAAAAGCCAAGCTGCAAGAGCTTAAGCAAGAGCTCCACCAGCGCATGCATGATCCCGTCTCTCAAACAGGTGGATGGCTCAGATCGATCGTGCAGGGTTACTCCAACTACTACGCGGTACCAGGGAACCTGGAGAGCCTACCCGTGTTCCGGGACCGGTTGCTGGGCCTATGGTGGCGAACCCTTCGCCGCCGGAGCCAGCAGCGCCCATTCCCGTGGACTTGTACGCTTGCGTTGGGTTGACGACGGGATTACACGCAAAACCCCGTTCATCGAGTAAATCTGCGTATTCGCGATTTATCAACATTCGGACCTGAGCGTAGCGGTGGAACGGACATTATTGTTAGGTAACGCACTCGCTGATTCAGGGTGTGGACGCGATCTGTATGCGAATCGAGAAATTGGAAGGTTTTGGTGAGATCAAATAGCACCCTCACAGATGCTCCTCGTTCTCCATTCTCGACGGAGGTTCGTTAGAAAATGATCTTCGCTCCGAATTGCAAGCGGCGCCTTCCGATACCGTCAGTAATGATGTTACCGGCAAAAGTGTCGCCACCGTTGCCATTGAACGCTCTGCTGCCGAACTGGGTTACACCGCTCACCACGTTCGCTGCATCGTTAACATTCTCTATGGGTGTTCCCAGCCATTGATGGTTAAACAAGTTGAAGGCGTCTGCCTGGAACTGTATGGTGACCCGTTCGGTCACCCTGGTGTTCTTGTAGACGCTCAGGTTGACGGTGCTGATGGGCTGCCCTTGTTCCGTGTTTCGGCCGACTCCCAAGAATGGCGAACCGAGGATCGTGGCCGCCGTCGGATTGTTGACAATCCAGTGAGCTCCAGTAATCGGGGTAACGGAGCATTGGCCGGTTGTGCCTCCGCTGCCTATGCACCCGCTGGCATTCGCATTGATGCTGGCCAAGGTCCCGAGGGGGTAGAAAGTGAGGCCGGCTGCTGAATTCGGGCAGGTGGCCAGAGTGCCATCGCAATACTGCCCCACCGTGTTGAATGGCAGAGCGGTATTGCTGAGGATCGGGCGACAGGCATCGAGTGTGCCACCGGTAAAGTTGGTCGGGTCGCAGAGCGATCCGGGCTGCGCATTTTGTTCGACGGTGTAAGGCTGGCCGCTCGAATAGCGGTAAGTCCCGTTGATCTGCCAACCACCCATCAAGTGTCCGAGGAAGCCTGACTGCTGATGATGGAAAGGCACATCGTAGACCCAAAGCGCGGTAAGGACGTTGGGAAAGTTGTAGTTGCTGACGCCGCGTTCAGCGTTGGTGACGTCGAACGGACTTTGCGCAAGCGCGAAGACAGTACCTGTGTTAGACGAAAAGGCCTCTGAGGCGTTGTCAATCGTCTTGCTGAAGGTATAGCCAATCTCTCCCGTAAAGCCGTGCCAGTTCTGCAGACGGAACTGGGTTTGAAGGCCGTTGTAAATGGAATAACCGCTGTTGGCGTATTGGATCACCCGGCTGTAGTTGCAGTTTGCATATCCAACCAGATTCCCTAACGTATCCGTGGCTAGTGGACTCCCCGTACCCGTAAAGCCTCCGCCGGGAAGCAGCGTATTGGTGCATGGTGACAGACCAGCGGGAATCAGGTTGCTAAACCCGGCGTTCACCAATGGCAGGAGATCAGGATTACCGTTCACCTCCTGGAAGTTGGCCAGCGTGTGATTGCCCACGTAACGAGCCTCCGCTGCCATCTTGCCGCCGATCTGACGCTCGATACCGAGGTTCCATTGCTGTGAGTAGGGATTGCGGAAGTTGTTCCCGAACTGGAGTTCCGTGGCCACTCCAGGATTCTCCTTGGGCGCCAGCGGGAAAAGCGCCGAAGCGATGTTAGAGCCGTCGAGGGTTGCGATATTCGGCAATCCTGCGGCTCCCGTTCCCGCGGCGTTTGGAATGTTAGCGAAGTTCGTGAAAGGGGCGGTTCCTTGCACGTTGGTCGCGAGGTTGTAATAAGCGAAATCATAGGCGATGCGGAACCCGCCTCGAACCACGGTTTGGCTATTACCAAGCAAAGCTGGAAGAATTCGCGGCGTCCAGGCAAAGCCCACCACTGGACCGAAGTTATGATAGTGATTCGGCAGCGCAGGCACCGTCGTCAAACTAAGGGGAAGGGACGTACTCCACAGGGGATTGGGTCCAGTTTGTTGAGCAACACTTTCGTTGTGCAAGAGGTTGCTGGCCTGTTGGTAGAAGTCCCATCGCAGTCCCAAATTGACAGTTAGGTTGTCTTTGACTCTCCAATCATCCTGAAAGTATAGGCCCAGATCGTTCTCCTTAAATCGCGTAACAGGCACTCCATAAGCGACTTGGGTTTGCAGCGGGGTGTTGGCGATTAATGAATTGAAGTCTGCGAACGTGAGTATGGAATTCGTGCCGAATAGAGAATAGTTTGGGGAGCGCTGTCGATCATACTCGCCGCCCCACTTCATTACGTGCTTGCCATGCACCATGGAAGCATTGTCCTGCACTTGATAGACGTTAATGATGCGACCCTGGGGGAAAACCTCGAATTGTCCGAAGCTCAAGGCCGTTGGGGCCAGAATGTTGATCTGAGGAGGACAGAGTCCGATGGTCGCCAAAATGCAAGTGGGAAAACCACCACCGTCGAACTCGGAGCGCGCGCGGGAGTAGCTAAAGCGGGTCTGGTTCAAGAAATTAGGAGTAAAAGTGTGCGTGAGATCCAGTCCGATTTGTTGGTTGAGTCCGGGGACGTTGACGATTTGACCGGCCGCCGCTGCCGCGTTGCCGATGAAAGATTCGTTGGATTGAATGGTCTTTTGATAAATGTACCGGGTAAAGAATCGATCTTTGCTCGTAAGCTGAAAATCAACCCGTCCCGTAGCCTCATAGTCATTGAAGGGCTGGGATAGAAACCGGGTCAGCGAACCCATCTCGATGGGTACAGTGGTAGTGCCCACTGTTACAGGCACCTCTTGGATATTATTGAACGCTGGATTTCCCAAGGTCACGGTCGTGGGGCCAAATTGCGTCAGTGCCGCGACCCCGGGGCTGTTAGGGAACGCTGCTTGCAGTTCCTGGACTCCCGTGGCGTCAGGCGTAAGTGAGGCAGATGATGAAAAGGGGGCACCTGAAGTGCGCAGGCGTTCGAAGTTGGCCGATCCGAAGAACCAAATCTTATCGCGCTTAATGGGTCCGCCGACTGTACCGCCGAACTGGTTCTGCACGAAAAAGGGAACAACCGGCGCGGTGCAGCCCGTGGAAGGGCTTACACCCGGAGGACAGAAACCGAGGAGAGGTGATTTTTCCTGGTTTTGCAGCGAATCAAAGTGATCGCCTTGCCAGAATTCGAAACCAGTTCCGTGAAACTGGTTGGTCCCGCCCTTTGTGATGTAGTTGATCACGCCGCCCATGTTGCGGCCATACTCGGCGTCGAAATTGGTGACTACCTGTAGTTCCGCGATCGTATCCTGATTGCCGAAAAAGATAGATGGGCCACCGATCGTATTGTCATTGTTATTCTGGCCGTCCAGTTGATAGTTGTTGGAGCGGGCGCGCTGACCATTGATTGACAGTTCCGCGCCGTTGTTGTTGCTAAAACCGCCGCTTCCGGCGGTCGATACACCTGGAGTGAACAAAACGAATGAGTCATAGGTGTTGCCCAGAGGAACGCTGGCGACTTGCTTCGTATCGAAGGTTTCCGAGAGTTGGTCGGTGGTGCTCTCGACCAGCGGAGCCGTGCCCTCGACTTCGACAGTCACGGCCGAACCGCCGAGCTTGAGTTCGACCGAGCCGAGAGAAGTATCTTTGCCCACTTCCACTCGGACGTTTTCCGCTTTGTACGTGGAAAATCCCTTGACCTCCACCGTCACCGTATACGTTCCCAGAGGCAGTGAGGGAATCTGAATAACGCCGGCCTTAGAACTGGTGGTTGAGAACACACGATTGGTCTCCACTTGCGTGGCTCTAACGCTAGCTCCGTCGATCACTGCGCCTTGCGGATCCAAGACTGTTCCAGAGATGGACCCAGTTACAATGCCCTGGCCAAAAGCAAAACCAGAGGCGAGTAGCAACATGAGGATGACAAAATACGTGCGTTGGCTGTCGGCAAGCTTACTTTCCATGAGACCTCCAAGTTTGTGAATCCCCAGGGTGCTGCTCGAAACCCAGGATTTCCACGCTTTATCGTGCGAGTCGCTTCACCATTTTCATAGCGAGTTTGCGGGTTCACGTTAGGTTGCCAACCCCGGGCGAGAATTTACATCAACCCAAACCCTTCACGCGATGCCACCATAAGGAGGGACCTTTCGTGGCGCCGCAACCCCGACAGCTAACGCAATGCAACCCGAGGCCCAATTTCGATCTTGAGAGTTGTCAGTAACTTGCGGAGTTGGGATCTCTTTGAATAACTGGATTTCGGATGACAGTATTCGAAAGTGCCATCGTGGGTGATGGAGTTCGTACCATTTCTTTGTTATCCCGTGGTGTTTTTCCGTCGAAATATATCATCTCACAGTGAATTGAGGCGCTAATTCCATATTCGGGAGATGTCTCGTTGGCTGATTGACATACGCTCCGCGACTCAAACGAGTCAGGGGCGTTTTGTTCTGCTCCTCTCGCCCAACCGATCAGTCAGCGCCCCGGTACTGTCATCCCGCTGTTGCCTTAATGGGGACCTGGGCATCGAATACAGCCATCATCGTGGCCAATGCGCGCAAGTTCATAGTGACCGGGACTTCGCACCCTCGCATGATAATGCAGTCAAATTTGACCGCGAGCCGTGACCCGAAAATCGTGATTCCCTGTAGCCCCAACTACATGTCCGTGAATCTTTGATCCTTCAGGAACACTTTGTCCTGTCGGAAGCACAACATCGCACTCCGTGACTCATTGCTGTAGCCTCGGAGCTTCTTGCGTACACAGCCAAGCTGTCTACCCGAATACGTAGGGTTTGAGTCGATTTGGCCAGCCCGGCAGAGCGTGAAACCTTCGGCTCGACACCTCCCCGCGTGAATGTGCATACTCATTGGTATGTCCGCTGTTAGAAAACGATCACGAAGCAGGGGGGCGACGTCGCGGAATCCAGAGCGCACACGAGGGCGTCAGTTGCAGGCTGCCTTCCGAGAGATCTATCGCTCTGGCTTTCGGAGCGCTGACCTGGATGCCATTCTGGCGGCAGCGGGTGTCACCAAAGGCGCGCTGTACTACCACTTTGACAACAAGGAGGCCCTCGGGCATGCGGTGGTGGACGAGGTTATCGCGAAGTCTTACTCACCAAAAGTGGGTGCAGCCTTTACGGAACGCCAAGAACCCCATCGACGTTGTGGTCCGCATTATTCAGTCCACGTCGCTGAGAGGAGGAGACCTTGAGAGGAGGAGGCCTTCAGCGTGGCTGCCCCCTGAATAACTTGTCTCAAGAGATGTCAGGTCTGGATGAGGGATTCCGCAGAAGGACCGCCAAAGTTTTTAGGGACTGGTACGATGCCATGGCGGAGGTGCTGTGCGAGGGACAGAAACGCGGGGTAGTGCGGAGTGATATAAACGCGAACGAAACGGCTACGTTCCTGATCGCGGCGTACGAGGGTTACCTCTCTTTAGCAAAGAATTCGCAGGATGCACGGACGCTGCAATCAGGCCCAAGAAGGGTGAGCCGCCACCTCGAGTCGCTACGTCCGGCACCAGGCCGGACGCGAGGGGCAGGCCGCGGATAGCGCCCCTTTTGTTAAGCCCCTCAGGCTTCCTGGCCGTACCCCCTCCGCAGCGTTGACACTTGTTGCCATAATATACATACTGGTCGGTATGATAGATGCAACACTCAGGTGGAATGGCCGCATCATAAGAGTCGGACCATCTTAAAATCTGCGCCGAAGGTGAAATGAATGGGCCGAAGGACACTCAAGATAATGGCATTACCCAGCTCCGTGCTTGTTGTCGCGTTATACGGAGGAGCCCGCACCGTCCCTCGTGACAATGGCCCCCGCGCCTGGGTGTGGGTTTCAGGTGTTGAAGATGGAAGCTTTCATCCCGTCGATTTGGGCAGTGGACTCTCAGGTTTAGGGAGTAAGTAGCTCCCCGATCCATCAGGTGCTGCATTCATGGAAGAGGGGAAAAGGAGTTGCACTCGTGATGGGACTGTCACCGCAACTACAAATTGCTACGAAAGGGTCGGCTTTTCGGATCGCGATCAAGGCAGGAAAGAAGATTCTATTTATCGACTCTGCGGACATCATCGCTGTGGAAGCCGAGGGTAACTATGTCCTGCTGCAACACAAATCAAGCGCGTACCTGCTGCGCGAGTCGATTTCAACGATGGCTGAGAAGTTGAGTCTGTTTGGATTTGTCAGGATCCATCGATCGTCGCTAGTGAATGCCGCCTTCGTTGAAGAGATCCAGCGCTTGTCGACAGGGGAGTACGTTCTGCGCGTAAGGGGAGGCAAGAAATACTTCGTCACTCGTACTTACAAAAAAAATCTACATCTTCTTGCCGAGTCGTGGATCGGCACCAACGGTTTTGTCCAGATGGAACGCGGCGGTCTGATCAATAGCGAGTGACATTCCCGGGCCTGCACCACTCCCTCTTTGGGCTGAATTGGGTGTACTTCTCCTTGCGTTTACAACAGTATTGATTGCTCCGGGACTCCTCATATCAGTTCTCCGGCCGCTGTGGAAAATCGGAGTTCGCCTCGGCAGCCACCCCAAAACCGCATTGACGGTCGCATATGCGGCAACGAGATCATCTCCCTTAATTCTGCTTGAAAGGGCTGGCATCAAAGAAGAGCTCGTTACGTACAATCAGCCCGTCCTTGAACGTTATCAAGGCAGCCGCTCGGCAAAGCCCGACGGGTCCGGCAAAGTGCATGTTATAAGCCAGCATCGCCTGGTTCTCGGACTCGAACTTGGCCTGCACCTCAACGCTCTGAATGAAGCTTAGTAGTTTCTTGGCGGCTTCCAGAACTGCATCCTTTCCGGTCAGGTCCTCCATCGGGGTAATGAGTCGGACGTCTGGGTGCAACCGTCGCGCCATCGCCGACACATCCTTATCGTTCATTGCTTTGTAGTAGGCTTCCGCGGAAGCCGCATTGCTCTGAGTCATCTTTGTTCTCCTGTTACCTGGATTTTTAAACATGCGGTACTCATTTTGTCGAACTGGTGTGCCAGCCAGGATTGCTCCAATGGCCGTGCTTCCACACAAAGATCTCCGTTGCCCGGCCGGAACTCGACTCTCGCTTGCCATTCACCTCCGTCTCCACGACAAATGTGCTCCAAACGATGGCGACATTGCCAAAGTGCTGAACTTCAGTGCGGGGAAATTCGAGCCGAACGAGTTTCCCACCACTGGCATGGAATTCAGCAGCACTCCGAATTACGTAGGCTTGATCCTTCCAGTCTTTCTCGCCGCCACTGATGACAATGGTTTCCGGCGGCACTAATTTCTCGATAGCTTCAGTGTCGCCGGCGAACCATGCACGCCATACGGCTTCGCGCGTGCTGAGTAACTGCTCGTCACTTTGTTTTTGAGCAGCTACACTGGCAGCGCTCAAAGTTGTCACGACAAGAACCGCGACGGCTACAACGCTGTTGCACTTCCGCTTCACCATGATTGATCTCCTGTGCGCCGGATAAGCCGGCGGTGATTGAAAGACTGCTTACCCTCCTGCCGAAAGGCGTGCAGCGTCAGCAAGACGGCCGCCGCCGAGGCAGAGAAGACCGAATAGTCCATGGGTGACTTGATGCCGAAAGAAATCGCCATGGCCGTTCCGAACATGGCGAGCAGGACCGCGCTGGCGAGCGACACCCATCGCGGCCATAGCCCCGATATCAGCAGGATTCCGCACGATGTTTCGGCAACGGTAGCTGCCCATGCGACAAAGGGAATCGCTGCTTGTGGCAGAAAAGAATTCACTTCTGCCGTATATTGCATGAATCCTGCAAAGTGTTTCAGGTCGAGCGTCTTGTCCCATAATCCGAAGCGCGAAGCTACCGCGGAGAGAAATGCGGCGCCCAGCGCAACGCGCGCGTAGAGAATTGCTGCCCGCTCCCAATTCATCGTTCGTAGTCGCTCGCTGACGCCGGTCATTGTGCTTTCCGAGATAGCGTGAATGCGCTGGTTCATCTCGAGGGCTCCTTTGCGTGAGTGTGTTCGGGAACATTAATGCTGAGCGGCATGTTGTGATCGCAAACGAAATAAGCAATGAGCGTGGCCGGCTGAGTTTGGCTGGCATTGGCGGAGACTTCGTGAAGCCCGTTCGGAGGCTCATAAAAAGCTTCCCCGGCTTTGTAGGTCGCTTCAGGTTCGCCCTCAATCTGTGTGCGAATCGTGCCATCCACCACATAACCGATGACGGAACAAGGATGGCTATGTTGCGGCGACGATTCGCCGGGTCCGTACTGCACCTCAACCACACTTGCTTTCAGGTGACTACCATCCAGTTTCGGCAGAGCATGAGAGAACGCGACGCGAGCTCGTTCTCTGTCTTCGGTGTGAGTCGTAGCGATGGACAACTGAGTCCCTGCCATTGGAGTTCCTAACCCTGCTATCAACAAAGTCACCGTGAGCACGGGCATTCTGGAAGTAGTCATGATTAGCTCCTTCAGCCCTCACCCTATTGAAATAGTGGATCAATAACAAGGTCCATTTTCGATATCTGTGCTATACCATTATTCCTATGAAGAGAGCGGCTGTTTTCGAATTGGTGCTTCCCCTGCGAGATTCGGGCAAGTCCGCCAACCGTTGGCTGTATGAGTCTTTGCGTGGGGAGATTCTGGAAGGCCGTCTGCGTCCCGGAACTAGGCTCCCCGCCACACGCGATCTCGCCCGACAATACGGACTTGCGCGGGGAACGATCGTCAACGCTTTCGAGCAGCTGGAGTCCGAGGGCTACATTGAGGGTAGCGTCGGATCGGGGACCTATGTGAATAAGGTTCTGCCCGATGAGTTGCTCCAAGTCCCACCGAACGGAAGCCGAACACCCGTAGCGCCCTATAAACGACGTCGTAGGGTTTCCGATTATGCCCGGCGTGTGAAACTGTTTCCGAATTTTGAAATCCGCCCCAGCCTAGCCTTCCGGGCCAACATGCCAGCCCTGGACTTGTTTCCGACGACGTTATGGGCACAGGTCGCGTCGCGGCGTTTACGGCGCGCTTCAGCCAATCTCCTTCTCGGCTGCGGTCCGCTCGGATACCCACCCCTGCGAGATGCCGTGGCCACGTACCTGAGCACTTCACGCGGTGTAAAGTGTGTTGCCGACCAGGTCGTGATCGTCTCCGGCGTTCAGGAAGCGGTCGACCTGGCGACGCGACTCTTGGTGAATCCCGGAGACCGAGTGTGCATGGAAAACCCCGGATATCCCGGAGCGGCGATTGCATTCAAAGCCGCAGGTGCGAAGGTCTCTGCCCTCTGCGTAGATGGCGAGGGGATGCGGGTGCAAGAGGCAAGCATGCGCGGAGCACGCGTGGTTTACGTCACACCGGGTCACCAGTTTCCACTCGGGGTCACAATGAGTGTCGCCCGGCGTCTGCAGTTGCTGGATTGGGCGGGAAAGTCAGGGGCGCTGATCCTCGAAGACGACTACGACAGCGAATATCGTTATTCGGGACGTCCGGTACCGGCGCTGCAAGGACTCGATCGCCACGGACTAGTCCTATTCACTGGAAGCTTCAGCAAGGTCCTGTTTCCCTCTCTGAGGGTGGGATATCTGGTTGTCCCACCTGATTTGGTGGACTATTTTTCCGCGACTGTCTCCGTGACGAACCGTCACGCGCCGCTGCTTGAACAAGCAGTGCTTTGCGATTTCATCAACGAGGGACATTTCGGGCGGCACCTGAGACGCATGCGTGAAGTATATGCGCAGCGATTGTCGGTTTTATTAGACTGCGCGCAGCAGGATCTCTCTGGAGTGCTGGAGATTTCAGGCGTAGAGGCCGGGTTGCAGATATCTGGTTGGCTGCACGTAGGCCTCAATGCTGAATCAGTTGCGGCTGGGGCAGCTACTCGTGGCGTAGAGGTAACGGCGCTCAGTCGCTACCGTCAAGGCGCTGCTGTGCGCGAGGGATTGCAGCTTGGGTTCGCCGCGGTAGACTCCCGGGAAATCCGGCGCGGAGTTCGAGAACTCGCGATCACGCTGGAAAATGAATTGAAGACACTACGTCGCAAAGGAAACCGGGCGTGCCTCTAAGAATAAGGATTTTCGTCGTCGGAAATAAGAAGAACTGCTACTGTTGGGTGGCCACCGCACCGCGTATCGGTGGCGTTGCCACGAGGCGCGCTGATCTGAGCACAAGTTCCGCGATATCACGGCCCAGGCCGCTTTCGGCTTCCAGTTGCAAACCAGACCTTTGCCACGGGGAACCTCGCATGCATTCGCACCCTCAGAATCTCGATCGCCTGCGAGAAACTCTTTGATTGCATCGCAATCTCCTCGACGTGCGTTTCCAGCGCGAAGTGGCCCGTATCGAGAAATTGAACCTTTGCATTCGGGTTATCACGCCGCAACGCTTCCGCTCCGGCTGGAACGAAATATGGATCGTAGTTGCCCCAAATTGCTCATAAGCGCGGCTTCCATTCCTTGAAATATTCCTGGAGCTTCGGATAGAGCTTCACTTTGTTGGCATAGTCTTTGTTGGCATAGTCGAGGATATGTCCAACTGAATGTGCACGTTCCCCGGACGCGCCAGCAGCGCAATCGAGGGTGTAGCCCTCCGGCGCGATGACCTCCGGGTGGGGAATCGCTGAGGCATATTCCCGATGCATCCCCTCGAGGTTCAAGACCTTGCGAATCGCTTCGCGATTTTCGGTCGTGGGCTCGCTCCATTAGCGCCAGATCGGAGCCCATGCGCCACCGAACCCTTCTTCATAAGCATTGCCGTTCGGCGAAATGATTGCGGTCAGCTTCTCGGTAGAAGACGTTTACGCCGTCCGCTTCAATACGATGAGTCAAGGTACGCTGCATGGTTGCTCTCCCAGTACTGATGCTATCGAGCCCGCGATGCGGCTTCCTCGATCAGCGCGGCAACCTCCTTTGGTCTGGAGACGTAAACCGCGTGGCTGGCACCTGAGACCTCGACCTTGTGACTCTTGGCTCGTGTGGCGTACCAGCGTTCGAGGTCAGGGTTGATGGTTCGATCGCTTCCGGCTACCAACATCCAACTAGGTTTGCTTCTCCACGCAGCGGTGGTGATGACTGCCTTGAAATTGTCGGCCGCATTGAGCACCTGCGTTCGCGCCATAAAAGCAGCCTGATCAGCAGGAAGATCGGCGGCAAAGTACTCGTGAAACTGCGCTGGGTCCAGATAAGTGAAGCCGTCTGCCGTTTTCTTGATCGCCGAAGACTTGCTGAGATCACTCGGGAATCGCTTTCCGTCGTCAGCCTCGCTCTCTCCAGCATCGGGCATGTGAGCCGCGACGTACACCAACCCGGCAACCGCAGGATCCGTTCCGGCCTGGGTGATGACGGCTCCCCCATAACTGTGAGCGACCAGAATGCACGGTCCGTCTTGTTGAGCAAGAGCGCGCTTCGTGGCGGCCACATCTTCTTTAAAGGACGTTTCCGGTTCCTGCACGACGCTGACGTTATAACCATCTTTCACGAGAATGTCGTAGACTCCTTTCCAGCCCGAACCGTCCGCCCATGCACCGTGAACCAGAACAATATTCCGAACGCGGTGCTGCTCGTTTTGGGCTGACAGCGTGCTGCAGGTGAACAGCAGTACTAAGATGCCGAGGGATTGAAACATTCCTCGTATCCTTCGTATAGAAGCCATAGAAATGCTCCTTTTGTCCCTGCTCTTCCGAGGCTCTTGGAGGAAGATGGACCGTATCCGAACTTCCGAAGACAGCGGAACTGCCCTAATCGCAAGAGTTAAGAGGTCGGACGAGTATTGGGGCCCGGGATACGCGCCAGGCGGAGTCTCGCGGCCATTCTTACCAGGTCGGCGAGAGAGTCAGCCTTCATCTTTTGCATCACCTTGCCTCGGTGTGCCTTCACTGTGATCTCGCTTATGCCAAGCTCGCCACCGACCTGTTTATTCAACAGGCCGGAGACTACCAACGCCATGACCTGCCGTTCGCGAACTGTCAGCGACGCGTAACTGTCCTTGAGTTCTCGCATCTCCGACTCGTGACCAAGCGCAACACGGCTGCGTTCGATGGCTTGCCGAATGGCGCTCAATAGCACCTCATCACTGAATGGTTTGGTCAAGAATTCGATGGCGCCCGCCTTCATGGCTTGAACCGTCATGGGCACATCGCCGTAGCCTGTGATGAAGATGATCGGCATGTCAGTCCGTTCAGCGGCAACGCGCCTCTGCAGATCGAGACCATTGAGGCCTGGTAGAGAGACATCAAGAACGAGGCAGCTCGGAGCAAGGGCGCGGGGGTGGACCAGGAAATCATGCGCGGACGCGAACGTCTCCGGCTGCCAGCCTTCGCAACGAATCAACAATTCCAGCGATTCACGCACGGAGACGTCGTCGTCGACAACAAAAACGATTGGCGTGGCGAGCGACATGGGTGATGCCCCCGGCTCCTAGCCAGGCGCACGCCCCAAGTTATTGTATATCAGCCGCCGAGAGCGAAAAGAGCGTAGCGGATCCGCAACTCACTCGAAGCGCGGCATTGAGTGCCTCAAGCAGGGCCGTATCGCTGAAGGGCTTGGACAGGCACTCCACCGCGCCCTCTTCTTCAAGCGCTCGCGGGCGGACAGTCTCGTCTCGGTGCCCGGTGATGAAGACGATCGGAATCTCTTGCCGGCGAAGCCTCAATTCCCGCTGAAGGTCGGGCCCCGTCATCCCCGGCATAACCACATCGAGGATCCCATGATCCCCCACGTGCTTGTCCTCGAGCCCGGGCTGGTCATTTATAAGATCTACAACGGTTACTGGTTCTTGGGCCGGCCCACGCTGGAAGATCTGCGCCAGGACCTGCGTGCCGTTACCAGGAAATGCCGGCCGGACTGGGACATCACCACACCGGAACTCAGAGCAGCATGGCAGCAAGGCCGCAAGGAACTCTTCTATCCGTAGGGCAAAACGTACGCCCAAACTCTCGGCGAACAGGATTAGGAGTGGTATCTGTGTCAGACAAAAAAACAGCAATCGTCACGGGAGCATCCCAGGGTATTGGCGCGGGTTTGGTCGAGGCCTTCCTGAAGGAGGGTTATAGCGTCGTCGCAATGTCTCGTAATCTCAGTCAATCATTGGTTACCTCAGATATGACTGGCTCACCGAGCCTGGTTCTGGTGGACGGCGATATCGCTAAGCAGGGGACCGCTGCCAAAACGGTCGACGCGGCGATCAAGAACTTCGGAACCGTCGAGGTTCCAGTGAACAACGCCGGTATATCTTCCGCACCAGCCCTTTACGGACTTCACTACCGACGACTGCAATTGTCCTGTTCTCGACCAACCTGCTGGGATTCATCTACATCACTCAGCTCACTGTGAAACAGATGCTGAAACAGAAGTCGGGGAACGTTGTCAGCATCACCGCAGCGCTTGCAGATCAACTCATCGCCGGCATTAATGCCTCGGTTTCGAGGATTACGAAGGGCGGCCTGAATTCAGTAACCCGGAGTCTCACCGTCGAGTATGCAAAGGCGGGGATCCGCTTCAACGCCGTAGCCCCCGGCGTCGGGGATACGCCACTGCACAAGGACGCTCCCCAGGATTCTGTTAAGGCCAGGCAGCCCATGGGGAAAATTGCGGAGGTAAGAGACCTTGTCGACGCGGTTCTCTATCTGGTACAGGCCAGTCAGGTAACCGGAGAGGTGCTTCACGTGGATGGTGGCGTTCATGCTGGCTGTCGGTAGTTGTCAGGGCGTTCGTCTGCGTAAGCTGCGCTTGCCCGGCCATTGCCGGCTGGCAGGTCCAGCCTGCACGGAATCGACACTCGTCTTGACAATAGTCGTTGTAACGGATAATATTCTAGGTAGACATGAAAACTAGGTAGACATGAAAAAAGGAGAGACCGATCAGAAACGGCCCCGCGTCGCCTGTCCCGAGGAGGCGTTATTCTTGGAGCTGATGCGCACGACTGACATGCTGTCCCGGGGACTAGTCAAGGTTCT
>Ga0187890_10000413_pt1 | contig 29990 bp, 25 predicted proteins | sample June2016WEW_21_1_FD_133005 | JGI IMG/M metagenome (GOLD analysis project Ga0187890, IMG submission 133005) | Peatland microbial communities from SPRUCE experiment site at the Marcell Experimental Forest, Minnesota, USA - June2016WEW_21_10 | ecosystem: Environmental > Terrestrial > Soil >... | reverse complement strand
TAAATTTAACGGATATTGAAGACAAGGCCATCGAGGAAGCCCAGGAGCGCGGCCTGTCGGTCGAAGAACTTACAGGCGCCATAGCAGGGCGCTTTATCGAGGAAGCCGGACGGCTGCGGATAAAATTGCCCGAGCGTATTCCGCGCTCATCCACGAGCGTCGAACAAGCCGTTTACCTGATCCGCAAGCTGATCGAGAAAGGTTATGCCTACCGGCACAAATCCGACATCTTCTTCGATCCTCTCAAATTCAAGGGTTTCGGCAAACTGTTTCGGCTGGACATGAGCAAATGGCCCAAAACCAAGAAGCGGTTCAAGCGGGACACCTATCCGGGACTCAGATGGAACCTTGGCGATTTCATCCTCTGGCACGAGTGCAAGGGAGGCGATGAGGTTTGCTGGGACACTGAGATAGGCAGGGGGAGGCCTTCCTGGAACGTGCAGGACCCAGCCATGATTTCTGAAACCCTGGGCTATTCCCTGGACATATTCTGCGGGGGCATAGACAACCTTTACAGGCACCACGATTACAATATCGCCGTTATGGAATCGGTGTCGGGTGAAAAACTGGCCCGCCACTGGCTGCATGGCCGGCATGTCCTGGCCGGCGGAAAGAAAATGTCGAAAAGCCTTCACAATATAGTTTACCCAGGGAATCTTATCGAGCAGGGCTTTTCATGGGAGCAAATCCGTTTTTACCTCCTGTCGAGGCAATACCGCAAAGAGATCAACCTGAGCATGGATGGAGTTCGCGCGCAAGGTTCGAAGCTGGATGCCCTCAGAGCAATGACTCGAGATCTGTCGATCCCCGGGGAGAGAACTGAACAGATCATGGAGGACGAAGCTGTAAGCAGCCTCATCGAGGACCTCACAGCTTCTTTCGAGGCAGGGATGAACAACGATCTGGACACGCCTTCAGCGGTCGAGGGCCTCTTCGGGGCAGTTCAACGTCTGCATTTTCTGCACAAAATCGGCAGAATCGGCAGAGAGCAGACACGGACAATTGAAGAGAAACTACGGAAAACAGACTCCGTGCTGCAGGTTTTGTTTTGAGGTGAATTCAGGCACTTAGGTGATTTAGGAATTAATCTTCCAACTTCTCAGTCCTCAATTCCTCAATTCCTGAATTCCTGAGTTCATAAATTCTCCGATGCGTTTTCAGCGCTTTTCTAATGGTATTGGCGAAGTTTGCGACCGTATAAGGTTTCATGACGAACTCGCTGATCCCCATTTCGATCGCCTGTGTTTCATTGATAAGCTCACTGTACCCGGTGCACAGGATGATCGGCATACCGCGCCGGATGGCGAGAAGTTCCCTGGCCAGCTCTTCGCCCGTTAGACCTGGCATGGTCATGTCTGTGATGACAAGATCGAACCCAAGAGGATCGGCGCGGAAGGTCTCCAGGGCTTCGAGGCTGTTGGTTTTTGTAACGGCCTTGTAGCCAAGAGACTCCAGCATTTCCCGCCCCATTTCAGCCAGAGTTTCCTCATCGTCAACAAAAAGTATTCGCTCGGTGCCTGTGGAAAGAGCTTCCCTTGTTTCCGCATGCGCCGGGACCTTTTGCTCCATCCTTGGAAGAAACACGTTGAAGGTGGTTCCATTACCGGGCCGGCTCTGCACCGTTACGGCTCCGCCATACGTCCTGACGATCCCCCTGACCACTGAAAGCCCGAGTCCCGTTCCTTCGCCGACCCCCTTAGTCGTGAAGTAGGGATCAAAGATTCTTTCCATGACCGCCGCGTCGATACCGTGGCCCGTATCGCTTACCGTAAGACACACGTAAGGACCCGCTTCCAGGTCCGGGTGCGGGGAGTCAGGGATGTCATCAACAACCGTATCGGACAATGTGACGCTCAAAACGCCGCCCTTGGCGCGCATGGCATGCGCCGCATTGGTGCAAAAATTCATGAGCACCTGGTGGATTTCGGTTGGATCGGCAAAAATGACTCCATCTTCCGGACTCAATGAAACCTCATGGCGAATTTCGATGGTACTGGGCAGAGAAGGGCGTAACAGTTTGAGCGCTTCTTTCACAACGGAGACGATGGGCAGGGGTTGAGGATTTTGCTCCGTTTTGTGGCTGAAGGCAAGGATTTGCTTAACCAGCTCCGCTGCGCGAGCGCTTGCTTTGAGCACCTGATCAAGATTGCGGCGTACCGGGTCTGCCTGTGCAAGAGTGAATCTGGCTATTTCCGCGTGGCCGACTATGGCCGTCAGAATGTTGTTGAAGTCATGGGCGATCCCTCCGGCCAGAGTGCCGATGGCTTCCATCTTCTGCGCCTGGCGAAGGTCTTTTTCAAGCTTCACCTGGCGCGTGATGTCCCGGTGGATGCTTACATAGTTGATGACAGCCCCGGACTCGTTCCGGACGGGAGATGCCGTGGCCTCCGTCTCGTACAGCGAACCGTCTTTTTTCACGTTAGTGAGACGTCCCGACCATACATGGCCTTCGCTGAGCGTTTTCCGGATATCCCTGTAGAAGGCCCGGTCATGTTCATCGCTTTTAAGGAGACGCAAATGCCGGCCGATAACCTCCGCGCCGTCATAGCCCGCCATAGCCGTAAAAGCCGGATTGACATAATCGATGATCCAGTTTGTATCGGTTATGATGATTGCTTCCGCTGCCTGTTCGATCGCTGTCACCAATCGCATGCGCTCTTCCTCGGCCCGTTTGCGCTCGGTGATATCACGAAATATCCCTTCGACTCCGAGGATGTTTCCCTTATCGTCCTTGAGGAATGAGCTTGTGGTCGCAACGAAAAAGGGCGAGCCGTCCTTTTTCTTGATCGTCACCTCATAGTCTCTGACCACGCCGTCTTCCCGTAAGGCGCGCAGCATTTTTTCACGCTCCTCCGGATACATCCAAAAGCCGTCCACCTGCTTGCCCAGCACCTCGTCAAGCGAACCGTATCCCAGGAGCGCGGCCGCCGAGGGACTGACCATGACAACCGCACCGCGCTCGTCTGTCCGGTAGAAAACGTCCCGCATATTCTCAATCACGCCGATGTAGCGCGTTTCGCTCTCCCGCAGCGCTTCCTGCGCCCGCTTGCGCTCCGTTATGTCCTCGTAAGTTCCCAGGACCCCGCTCACATGGCCGTTCCGGTCAAACATGGGCACCTTGCTGGTAATCACCCAACCCAGGCTGCCATCCGCTCTTATGATCGGTTCTTCGTAATTGAGCTTGGCCCTGCCTGTTTGCATCACCTCCATAGTGTCGGCACGGTAGAGATCGGCGGTTTTTGCCGAAGTGACCTCGTAATCGGTCTTGCCCACGACATCACCGGGATCTTCATAGCCGAAGTCCAGGGCGAACGCCTTGTTGCAGCCAAGGAAGATCGAGTCTCCATCCTTCCAAAAAACCCGCTGTGGGATGTTGTCAAGGACCGATTGGAGCATCTGGCTGGAATTGAACAGCTCGTCCCGCGCCCCCTTGAGTTCGGTGACATCATTTCCCACACAAAGGACTTCCACAATCCGCCCGTTTTCATCCCGAACAGGCTTGTTGGTCCAGGCGATCCAAACCCTCTCGCCGTTGCGGCGCATGTTCTCGTTGACATTTGCTGCGTAGCGGCCAGGGTCACGTCCGATGTCTTCGATCATCCGCTTGAGGTCCCGGCCGGTCGTCGATTCCACGAGAGGAACAATAGTTCCCACCACATTCTTTCCGAGTATCTCCTCTTCGCTGTAGCCGAAAAAGCGTTGCGCGAACTCGTTGAAAAAAGTCACGTTGCCGGTATTGTCCCGCCGCAGGATGATGCTGTTGGCATTTTCAACCAGTTCGCGGTATTTTCCCTCGCTGCGCTTTAATGCTTCTTCCGCCTCTTTTCGTTCGGTAACATCGCGAATGGATTCGATGGCGCCCGTGCGCCTGCCCTCTGCATCGAACAACGGCGCCGCTGTTGCGAAAATGTAGCCCCCTTTGCCTCCGTACAGACATGGGGCATACGTTTCAGCAAATAAAACGTTGCCTTTCCTCTTTACGTAACGGAATTTGGCTTCAAGATCGCCGTCGCTCTTATCGAGCAGGTGCGAAAGATGCGGTCGCCTTTCGCCGTAGAACGGGACTGCATAAGCATAATCCCCTCTACCTATCATATCCTCTTTGGGCACCCCGGTCATCTCTTCGATGGCGCGATTCCACGCCATCACCTTACCATCAACGCCGATTACCAAGGTTGCATCGGGGAGGAATTCAATGATGCCATTGAGTTGCAGGTTTGTGGCAGTCAGGGCCTCAGTGGAATGAATCTCCATCGCAAAACTCTTTCCCATGGGAAAACGGTCAATTGCTGCGAAATAATAACGCGTTGCTGCGCAGGAGGTTCCTGCGTGAGCAAATGGAGTAATTACGCGCTATTATGCTGCGCTTGCGGGCAATGTACGGATGATAGAAATTCTAACCGAGAAATAATTATCTTCAAAGGTATTTTAAAGTTTGCGACCTTATAACGTTTCATGACGAACTGGCCGATCCCCATTTCGGGCGCCTGTGTTTGATTGATAAGCTCACTGAAGCCGGTGCACAGGAAAAACCGGTCTTTATCCTCCTGCCCGCAAATGGGCAGCGCATGGAGAAACCCCGAAAGAGAGTCGGGGGACAAATCGTGTGGGATATGTTCCAGCGCAGCCTGACAGGCTGAAGGAGACAGGTTTCGGGAAATCGAAAATACAGGCCCAAAGCTCCGCCGGCTTCTTTTCTCACTCCCCTCGCAAGTCCTGGCAATGCCAGAACGGCGCCGTCAGCCACCATCCCCTGATCCGTAAAACCATTTGTTGTAGAGTGGGGCCGGAAAGCTCGCTCCCGCTCTAATCAAATTCACGATGGAAACTAATTACCTGTTTAACCATGTCCACACAACTTGAGGCACACGCCTATATATATGCAGCTCGATTGTCGCCACGATCAAAGGTGGTTACTTTAGAGGCAGGTTCTAACCTCAAACAGGGAAAACGTCAAATCGTTTTAGCGATTTGACAGGCGCGGGTCTTTCCGCGAAATGCCCCCTATGGCTTATTTGCTTTGATTTGAGTGGAGGAGAAAAATTGAAGGCCACCGTTTTCCACGCACCAGGAGATTTGCGTGTCGAGCAGGTCCCGGACCCAAAGGTCCTCGAGCCGACCGACGCGATCGTACGTGTTACGCACGCCTGCATCTGCGGCTCAGACTTGTGGTACTACCGCGGTCTCACTCCTTTTGAGCCGGGCTGGCGATTGGGTCACGAATTTATGGGCATCGTCGAGGAAGTCGGTCCGGAGGTTCGCACACTGAGAAAAGGCGACAGAGTCCTCGCGCCGTTCGCTTTTTCCGACGGAACATGTGAATTCTGCCGGAAAGGATTGCAGACCTCGTGCGTTAGCGGCGGGTTTTGGGGCATGAGCAATGACGGCGGGCAAGCCGAGATGGTGCGCAGCCCCTTTGCCGACGGCACGCTCGTCGCGCTGCCACGGGATCTTTCGCTGAAAGGTGTTTCGGAAAGCGCGCTCTTCAAGGCCATACTGCCCATTACCGACGTGATGGGCACGGGACACCATGCGGCGATTTCCGCAGGGGTTGCCCAGGGAGCAACCGTTGCGGTGGTTGGTGACGGCGCGGTCGGGTTGTGCGGAGTTCTGGCGGCAAAAAGACTTGGCGCCGCGCGCATTATTATGCTGGGACATCAGAGAAGACGTCTGGAGCTGGCCGAAAGTTTGGGGGCTGCCGATATCATTGCAAGCCGCGGCGAGGAGGCCGTCTCTCAAGTGATAAAGATGACCGGGGGAGGTGCCGATGCAGTACTTGAGTGCGTCGGGACCAGTGATGCGCTTAACACCGCGATCGGGATCTGCCGTCCCGGCTGCACGGTCGGCTTTGTTGGGGTGCCGCATTACGGGGATGTCATCATCAACCTCGAGCGGATGTTTCGCCAGAACATCAACCTGAATGGGGGAGTAGCCCCTGTGCGGGCTTACATCCCCGCACTGCTCGCAGACGTTTTGGCCGGCCGGCTCGATCCCTCGCCGGTCCTGGATTTGACGCTCAGTCTCGATGAAGTGCCCGAAGGCTACAAGGCAATGGATACCCGGAAGGCAATCAAGGTGATGGTGGTAGTTTAGGGGTTGGAGGACATATCTTTTTGAATCCCGGCGCATCCGCCATTTCCACCTCGCGCAACGCTGGGCGCTACCCAGCGAAATGGAAAAGCCTCAACATCTCAAGCCTCTGGATCGTAGCGCGATGAAATCCTTGCAAGGATTGGTTCCGGCCCAACTGATCGGCGACCGCCCTGTGCATAGACTCAATGCTCTCGGACTTCTGACAAAGCAAAAAGAAGTCCATAGAGCAGGAAAGTCCAAGAAATGCTATCTCTTCGGGCGAATAATTCTCGGAAATCGCTGCCATGTCCAGGTCGTCGCCGAACAGGACGCCTCCGAAGCCGAGGCGTTCTCTCAACCACCTGTGGCTGACTTCATGTGAAAGGGTCGCCGGATGGAGGTTATCCACCGTCCGATAGACCGCGTGAGAAGTCATCACACAGTTGACCCCGGCCCTAATGGCGGATCGAAAGGGGATAAGATGTGAGTGGAAATCGTCCCCTTTCTCATCGGCGATGACAGGAGCAAAATGGTGCGGGTCCAATTCTGCACGTCCAAGTCCGGGAAAATGCTTTGCGGTGGCCGAAACTCCGTTTGCCTGGAGCGTTTCGATCCAGATGGTTCCCAGATCCGATACTGTCGCCGGTATCGAACCAAATGAGCGGGTCTCCATAAAGTGTTCTTTCCCTTCGGCAACTATATCGAGAACGGGAGCGAAGTTTATCTGGATTCCAATCTCCCTGAGGTCGGCCGCGCACACTGCGGCCCATTGGGCGACGGCTTCCCGCCCTTGCTCTGCAAGGGACCTTGCCGAAGGAATCGAGCGGAAGTGGGGAGAAAGCCTCTGGACGCTTCCACCCTCCTGATCGACGGCAAAGAAAAGAGGGCGCTTGAGCTCGTCCATCGCAAGCTCCTGCGCGCTCGAAATAAGGGTCTTGAGTTGCTCGCGGCCTTCAATGTTTCTTTTGAAAAGGACGATCCCGCCCGGACGGTATTCCCTGATAAGGTATTTTAGCTCCTCTTCGAGCCTTGCTCCTCTGAAGCCGATAAAAAGATGAATCCCCGGTTCACTCATATTCTACCCCAGATGCCTGAGCGCCTCGGCTATTCGAACGCGGCCGGCGCTCCAGATCGGCAGCAGCGACGACACGATTCCGATCCCGAAGCTGATAAGGGCGCAAAAGGAAAGCGTCTTCCAAAAGTGTATCTGGAAAACAGGCAGAAGCGATCCCGTGCTGCTGGAAAAAACGCTTGCCGCAGGGTAGGAAAGCGCCATTCCGACCGCCGCGCCAAGCGTGGAAATAAACACCGATTCCCCGGCAATCAGGAACCACAGATGTTTGCTCCCGAAGCCCATGGTCTTCAGGATCGCATACTCCGGGGTACGCTCGCGCGAAGTCATCGCCATCGTATTTACAAGTACAATGAGGATAACCCCTATAACCACATATGAGACGATCCGAACAGCGATTACGATCGCCTCCGTCATGGCTAGGAACCCGGCCTGGAACGCCTTTTCAGTCTCGGTCAGGGTCTCCGCCGAGGAGTTTTTGAAAAGATTGTCCACCGATTCCGAGATTTGCCCGGCATCGGCTGGATTGTGTACCTGAATCACGTACCAGCCCACCTGCCCGGCCCTCGCCGGCATATTCTTCTTCACTGTTTCGTCAAGATAATCCCAACGAAAGAAAAACAGGGTCTCGTCAGTTGATTTTGTCGCGCCACTGTACACTCCGCGCAGCACGAAACGCCAGTCTCCGGGGTATATGTTTCCGGTGAGCGTAATCGTATCTCCCGGTTTCCATCCATATTGCTCTACGATTTTTCGCCCAGCGATGCACGCGTTTCGCTGCTTCCAGAACGCTGTGAGTTCCTCTTTAGAGACACGGAATTCCGAAAAGACGTCGAAATAATTCTCGGGTCCCACAGCCATTCTCGGGAAAAAATGCCGCTCGTCAATGTAAACCCCGCCGAACCAGTTGGCGTAGACGACCTGGTCAACTCCAGGGACCAGTTGTACCCTGGACCGGTAGTTCAGGGGGAGCGGGAAAATTAGAGAAACGGAATTGCGGGATATCAGCCGGTTTGGCGAGGCGGAGTTCACACCTATATACCAGGCCTCAACAATAGTATCGAGCAGGCAGAATGCAAGGATTGCCACCGCCATGCCGAAAATGGTGAGAGTGGTTCGCAGTCTTTGCCTGAACGTATTTCGTATGACGAGTTTAAGAAATTGCATATAAACCTGATGAGCCAGGTCTTGACTATTTCATATTACGGACTCGCACCTCGGTTTCCGACTGGCCCTTCAGAAGTTCCTTCAGCTCGGAAATGTCCGTATCGCCGTAACGATATGGATAAAAAATCTTGGGCTTTATCACTTTCACCGCGTCGGCCGCCATCTCCACCGACATTGTATCCGGAAGCGCGACCGGAAGAAATGCGACGTCGATATCGCTCAACTCGTTCATCTCCGGTATTTTCTCCGTGTCGCCCGCAATGTAGACACGCGTGTCCCCGAATGTAATTATGTAGCCGTTTCCCATCCCCTTAAGGTGATAAGGAAAACCCGAGGGACGCTTGTGTACGACATTATACGCGGGGACACCCTCGATCCTCAGGCCCTGGACTATTTTAACGTCCTCGTTCTTCATTACTATGCCCTCTGCATATTTGGCGGCACAGATTTCGGTCTCTACAACCAGCGTGTTCTCACCGCTAAGCTCCTCGATGGCCTTCAGGTCAAAATGATCGCTGTGTTCGTGCGTAAAAAGGATGATGTCGGCCTTGGGCATTTCGGAAAAATCGGCCACCTCCGTGCAGGGATCTATATAGATGTGCCTGCCATGGAAATCCATTTTAAGTGATGCGTGTCCTAGAAAAGTGACCTGAAGCAGCCCATCGGAGGTCCTGATGATGTCAGTCTCGAACCGGCCAGGCTCCGCTGCGGCTGTAAGGGGCAATAAAAAAATGCATGCCTGTAATATCAAAAATTTCAATATCCTGCTCATTAAGGCTCCTGAAAACATTAGGCACCCATCCGGGCAAAACCCTGGGCGCTTCGCTTTGCCGAAGGGACACCGCTTTCTCCGAGGATAACCCGATACGTTTCGCATCACAACGAAAATCCAAGACGCCCGGTAAGGGAAACTTTTCTCTTGCCGCGCCTCTCAAGTTGTGGAACTCTGATTCCATGTTTAACTAAAAATCAGATTGACCGCACACCATAATGCGGAGGACCGCTTACGGGGAGATAATTAATGGATCAATTCTTATATTTTTGCCTCATCGGGATCATAGCTGCCTTTGTGGCCGCAGGCTTAATATTCGCCAGACTGAAACCGAAGACACACGTAAAGAAACTGCCGGAATTCTGCATCGGCGCAATAAGGGTAACCGACCGGCAGGGCCGGGATATGCTGATCATCCGAAAAGAGGATGGCACCTTCGAGATGCATGAAGAACAAAAGATTCGAAACCAGTGCGTGCAGTAGGACGCAGGCGGTGGTCTCGGGCCAGGGCGCCAGGGCTGTCCCAAACCCCAATTCTTGCGGTTTTCCCGTTGACAATAGTGTGGGTGGCTTTAGAGAAGATTACATCTCCTGACGCCCTGGACCGCATGCCTCACTTCCGGTTCCCGGGGCGGGTAAGACACAAACCCCGAGAACCGGATTTCGTTCAGGACCGGGGATTTATATATAGTAACAGGGTGCGAGATGCAGCATGGTTAAACTATCCCGGAATTTTTCAAGTCCTCAATTTTTGCTGCCGAGTAGCCGAGTTCTTCGAGAATCGGGCTGGTGTGTTCTCCGAGTTCGGGCGCATGGGATGTGAGAGAACCCGGCGTAAGGGAAAACTTAGGCGCTATCCCGAGCTGCTTATAGGCGCCCCAGGATTCGTGGATCAGGTCAACTACCATTGCGCGGCCCTTCATCAGCTCGCTCTCCATTACCTCCTCGAGGTTCAGCACCGGTTCGCAGCAACAGTTCGCGTCTTTGAAATGCTCGACCCATTCGGCCAGGCTTTTTTGCCGGAAAAATTCCGAGACGCTCTCAGTCAGCTCCTTCTGATGCGCTCCGGGTTCGAAATAAAGGGGAGTGTCCCACTGCGGTCGTCCGGCGGTTCGGCAAAAAGACTGCCAAAACTGGGGCTCAAGCGCACCCAGGCTAATGTACCGCCCGTCCAGGGTCTGATAGATGTTGTAGCAGGCCAGCCCGTGATTGAGCAGGTCATCTCCCGGCTCGGGAACTTTGCCGTCTGCAATGAATTTTCCCCACCGCAGGCAGTTCCAGGCGAACGCCCCATCGGCCATCGAAATATCGACGAACTGACCTCTGCCCAGCCGCTCACGCGCAAAAAGCGCGGCCATAATCGCAAAAGCAGCCAGAAGACCTCCGCCGCCCAGATCCGCTATCTGGACACCGGTCATTGTCGGCGAGTCTTTGCCGCTGTAGGAAAGGACCCCGCTCAAGCCCAGGTAGTTGACATCGTGGCCCGTTTTGTGCGCCAGGACCCCGTCGGCGCCGTAACCGCTTATTGCGCAATAAACCAGGCGCGGGTTTATCCGCTCGAGGCTTTCGTAGCCAAGTCCCAGTTTTGCCATAACCCCGGGGCGAAAACCTTCCAGAACGACATCGGCGCCCGCGGCCAGCTTCTCGAATATCACCTTTGCTTCCGGGTTTTTGAGGTTGAGAGTGAGCGAGCGCTTATTGCGGTTGAGCACAATGTGAAATCCGCTGTTTACTCCGATTTTGGGCGGCCACCACCGAATGTAGTCACCCATTTGGGGGTCTTCCACCTTGATTACATCCGCACCCAGGTCCGCCATGAGCATGGAACAGAACGGTCCAGGCAAAAGCCGCGAAAGGTCCAACACCTTTAATCCCGACAGAGCGCCTTGCATAAACCCTCCTGAATTAGGAATTTAGGGATTTGGAATCTGAGGATCTTTAATTCCTCAATTCCTCAATGCGTCTCAAAGTAAGAGACAATCGAATCCACAAGCCCCCGGATTGTGTATTCAGAGGGCATAATAGAGGTCTTTAGTCCGAACTTTGCCGCTGTTTCAGCCGTTATTGGACCTATACAGGCAACTGCCATCCGGTCCCTGCATCGCTGGAGATCCTCGCTTCCGATCAAGGCAAAGAAGTTCGAAACTGTGGAAGACGATGTGAATGTGAGGCAGTCTATCTCGCAATCGGTCAAAAGTGCCCGAATTTTATGGGCGTCCTGCTCGGGGAGAACGGTTTGGTAGGCCGGGACGATGTCAACCTGCGCGCCACGTTCCCTTAGTTTTTCGGGCAAAACTTCGCGCGCAGCCAAGGCGCGCGGAATGAGGAAGCGCTTTGCGCGCACGCTGTGTTCGCACAGGGAGTCCAGTATGGCTTCGGCGCGGTATACGGATGGCACCAGGTCCGGACGCAGCAGGACCGATTCGAGAGCTTCGGCGGTTTTGGGTCCGATTGCGGCGAGCCGAATGCCCTTGAGGTCTCGAGCGTCCCTACCAGCCGCAAGCAGCCTTTCCATAAAGAATCTGACGCCGTTTGCACTTGTGAAAATAGCCCAGTCGTATTGCGAAAGATTCCGTATCGCGCCGTCCAGCGGGTCCCATGAGGGTGGAGGAGCTATGGCGATGGTCGGAAACTCGATGCATTTGGCCCCGAGATCTTCCAGTTCAGCCCTGAAACCGCTGGCCTGCTCCCTTGCCCGGGTAATCACGATCTTTCGGCCGAACAGGGGCCGACGCTCGAACCAGTTCAGCTCGTCGCGGCACTTGACGACTTCTCCGACAATAATCATTGCAGGCGGCTGCAAATTGGCTTCTTTGACCTTTTGCACTATATCGCAAAGCGTGCCGGTAACTGTTTGCTGCATTGGAGTGGTGCCCCAGCGAATCAGGGCCACAGGAGTGTCGGCCGGCCGGCCGTATTGGACGAGATTTCGGCAGATTTCAGCCAGGTTCTTGACGCCCATGAAAAAAACCAGCGTTCCCGCTCCAGTAGATATCTTGTCCCATGCAATTTTGGATTTGTGCTCGTCTTTGTCCGCTCTCTCATGCCCCGTAATGAAGGCGATGGTCGCCGTAGAATCCCGGTGTGAAAGCGGTATGCCTGCATAGGCCGGAACTGCGGAGGCCGCGGAAATCCCGGGTACGGCTTCGAACGCAATACCGTTTTTGACGAGCGCCTGTGCCTCCTCGCCGCCTCGGCCGAAAACGAAAGGGTCCCCTCCTTTGAGCCGCACGACCACATTTTCACGTCCCTTTTCGACCAGCAGGGCGTTTATTGCCTCCTGGCCAAGGGTATGACTGCCGCCTTTTTTACCGACGTAGATGCGCTCGGCGCCGGGGGGAGCAAAGTTGAGCAATTCCTCATTGGCCAGGTAATCGAAAATGACCACTTCGGCCTTCCCGAGGACTTCCTTGCCTCTGATCGTCAGAAGACCGGGATCTCCCGGTCCGGCTCCCACGAGATAGACTTTGCCTTTTCTCACTGCATTCTCTTTCTCTGCAACCGGGCGCTGGATTTGCTTCGCGAAGCAGGGGGAATATAGGTCCTATCTGGCATAAATGACCTATTGCATCCCGGGATCACACCTCACCCGGTTCGGCGGCAGCCGACCTGTAAACCTCATCGAGTATTTTCTTTGCACCGAGATCGAGCAATTCCACGGCAACTCTTTTCCCGAGCGCGGCTGCATCTTGCAGGGGCGCAGTGCGTACTGCCCGGAACAATTGCATGCCGTCGAGCGATGCGACCAGGGCTGAGAGTTCGACAATTTTTCCGGCAATGCGCGCATGGCCGCCAATGGGAACCTGGCAGCCGCCTTGGAGTTCCTCTAACAGGCTGCGTTCTGCTCGAACAGCGACGGCGGTTTCGGGGTGGTTCAGGGGTGCAAGGAAATGGCGCATTCTGTGGTCTGCGGACCTCGCCTCGATTCCCAGCGCACCCTGTCCTATGGCTGGTATGAAAGTCACCGGGTCCATATACATCGTAACCCTGTGCTGCCAGCCCATCCGCTTGAGACCGGCCGCAGCAAGTACGATTGCGTCGAACCCGCCCTCATCGAGCTTTCGGAGGCGCGTATCCAGATTCCCGCGAAGATTGCAGATAGCAAAATCGGGGCGCATGGCCCGTATCTGCGCCCCCCGGCGGAGGCTGCTGGTGCCGATCACCGCTCCATGACATAGATCGCCGATTGTTTTGCCTTTTCTGATAATCAGGGCGTCGCGCGGGTCCTCGCGCTCAGGAATGGCGACTATCTCGAGACCGGCGGGCAAAACGGCGGGAACGTCTTTCATGCTGTGAACCGCCATGTCAGCAGATCCGTCCGCAAGGGCATCCTCTATTTCCTTGACGAAAAGCCCCTTGCCGCCAACATTTGCCAGAGGAACGTCGGTAATTTTGTCACCGGTTGTCTTTATGATTTGAAGTTCAAACCGGATTTCAGGCCAGAGCTTCTCGAGGGCCGCTTTTATGATCCCGCTCTGTTGAAGAGCCAGCATACTGCCGCGGGTCGCAATCCGGATGAGTTCCTTTGTCAAAAATGTTCCCTCTTTTTCGACCTTTAATGACAGGTGCTGCAGCTTGCGCTCGCGCACCCCGAACAACCGGATGCCGCCGTACCAACGCGGCTGCTCGCCGCCCCCTTGTCCCCGCCGCTCTTGAAGCCGCAAACGGACATCTTCTTACGAACCTCAGAAGATTCGCACTTCGGGCACCTTACCGCCTCATCACTCCTGAAAACAAGTCTTTCGAAACACTCACAACAGTTGCAGCACTCGTATTCGTATATCGGCATTTTGACCCTCCAGAGAAGCCGTCAGTTTATAAAACACAGATAAGGATAACATCTCAGCGGGCAACGTCCAACTCAATAAGATCGCCGTCATGGACAACCTTGAACGCGCGCGCGTCCCCGGTCAGTTTTCCGATCACGTTGACGGCGCTCGCAGGGCGGATTTCATTTCCGCTGCTGACCGGAGTCGGACCGAAGAAAATGCAGAACGCCCGGCCCGAGGGCCAGTATCCGAGTTCGCCAACCTGGACTACTTCAGCAGCCGTGGAATCGAGCTTCCGATCGACCGGAACCTGGAAGTAGATTTCGTCTCCCCATGTGTTGGCCCTGGCGGACAACGGAAGTGCGGTGAAAAGCGCAGACGCTGTAGGTGAATCGTTCAGCTCGGCGCTCATTTCGGTTGCCCCGAACCGGATAAAAATCTTACGGCTCATGAGTTCTCCTTGCTCCCAATCCCCTCCAGGACCGCCGCCATCAATAGCGGAAACATTATTTCATGGTGGCCCGTAAGATTTATACCGACGCCGCCATCCATGGTGGGCCTTTGTACGACATTGGTAAGCGGCCTGTAATGCCGTAGGAAATCCATGTTTATGGCGGTGAGGCCATCGAGTGGGAAGCCCATGTTTCTGGCTACGCTGACCGCCTTGAGAAAGACCTCCGGGATTACCACGGCTGAGCCCAGGTTTATGAAAACCCCGTGCTGCAAGGTTGAAACAAGCCCGCAAAACAGGCGGAAGTCAAATTGGCTCAGCGCTCCCATTGCGGCGCCGTCCATTTCCGGATGCATGTGTATGATGTCGGTCCCGATTGCCACGTGGACGGTTACGGGCAGATTACATCTGGCGGCGGCAACAAGGAGGCTGGCATCCGCATAGGGCGTTCTTTCCATGAGCAGCGCCTCGCCAACCGCTTTCCCAAGGCCTTCTCTACGTTCGCAATATGCCTTCAAAACAGCCCGGTGGATGAATTCAGCCGTTTCGCGCGCCATTCCGAATTCGCCGCTCCCAAGATGCGCCGCAACGTCTTCCGAGGTCTTCCCGGCCAAAGCGATTTCCACATCATGAATGATTCCAGCACCGTTCATGGCGATCCCAGAAAGAAGGCCCCGCTCGATTGCATAAACGATTATGGGATTCAGTCCGACTTTTATGGGATGTGCCCCCATTCCCAGAATGACCGTTTTTTCGTTTCTGACTGCTTCGGATATGGCATAGGCTGCCTTTCGCAGATCTTCGGCCGCCAGTATGGAGGGTAGAGAATCCATAAACTGCCGAAACGAACTTCGATGCGGCGCCGGATGTGCGAAATCGGCAACCGATACCTTGCTTTGCCGATCCTGAAGGCTGATCATTCTAAGCCTTCCAAGCTCGATGGGCTCCCAACCGGATTTACGCGCTCCCATTTGCATTCACCTGTTATGAGTGACGCTCCAACCCTTCACCCACTCACCCGCTCGATTTTCGCCCCCACGGCCGAAAGTTTTTTCTCGATTGCCTCGTAGCCGCGGTCCAGATGATAAATCCTGGTGATTTCACTAACCCCTTCGGCTGCCAGTGCGCCAAGGACAAGCGAAGCCGAGGCCCGGAGGTCCGTTGCCATAACAGGCGCTCCGGACAGTTTTCTGACCCCGCGCACGATGGCGGTCCTGCCGTCCAGATCGATATCGGCGCCCATGCGCTGCAATTCGAGTACGTGCATGAACCGGTTCTCGAATATGCGCTCCTTTATCAGGCTGACACCGCTTCCAAGCGCCATGAGCGCCATGAACTGGGCCTGCATGTCTGTCGGAAAGCCTGGAAAGGGGTGTGTTTCAATGTTGACGCTGCGTATCCTGCCTTTGCGGCGGACCTCGATACAGTCCCCATTGCTCTCGATCGAAAGCCCGGCCTCGCTCATTTTTTGAATTATCGCCTCTAGATGGTCCGGCCTGCACCCCTTTAGCTTCAGCATGCCTCCCGTAATTCCGGCGGCCACAAGGTATGTGCCGGCTTCGATCCTGTCGGGAATTACCTCACAACACGACGGGCTAAGTTCGCGAACTCCTGTGATGGTGATTTCATCTGTGCCGGCGCCTTCGATCTGTGCTCCCATCCGGTTCAGATAGTCTGCAAGCGCCACTACTTCGGGCTCGCGCGCCGAGTTTTTCAAGACCGTGACCCCATCAGCCAGACAGGCGGCCATCATGATGTTTTCGGTCCCGGTTACCGTTACCTGCTCGAAGGTGATGACCGCACCCCGCAGTCTTCTTGCCCGTCCCACAACATAACCGTGCTCAAGGACAATTTCTACGCCCATCTGTTCGAGGGCTTTGAGGTGCAGATTTATGGGCCGCGCCCCAATGGCGCACCCGCCCGGAAGAGAAATGCGCGCGCGCCGATGGCGGGCCAGCATTGGTCCGAGCACAAGAACTGAAGCACGCATCGTCTTGACCAGATCGTATGGGGCCTCGAACGTGTGAAGGTTCGAGGAGTCTATCTGAAGAATGTGATTGTGCTGGGAGGCCGCTCCCATATGTGCGAGCAGGGACTGCATGGTCCGTATATCGCGCAGGTGGGGCACGTTGCTGAAAGTGTGCCTTCCACTTGCGATCAGAGTCGCGGCCATGAGAGGTAAAGCGCAGTTCTTGGCCCCGCTGATCTGTACTTCACCATTCAGGGGGGACCCTCCTTCGATAACCAGTCTATCCATGAACTAAACCCCTTTGCCACGGACGTGCAGTACTCGTCTTATGCCCGAGTAGTCCTCGATGAATTCACATCTCCCGGCTAAGTCCGATGGAAACCCCGCTTCAAGGATTTCAGCCTGCCCCAGTCCGATTTCCATAAGAAAAGATCCCTCCGGTTTCAAATGGGGATGAAACCTTTCGAGAATCCTTCCAATCAGGGCCAGGCCCTGCTTTCCTCCGCCTCGAAGGGCGGAACGAGGTTCATAATTGGCGATTTCGGGCGCCAGGTCAAGAAGTTCCGCGTCCGATACATAAGGGGGATTGGAGACGATGAGATCAAATAGAGGCCGGGCCCCAAATGCCTCGAAAAGGTCCATGACAACGAAGGAAATCCGTTCGGCGACCCCGTTTCGCAGGGCGTTTTTTCGTGCGACTTCAATCGCGGGCCATGATTTATCGGCTGCAACGATCCTTATCCCGCTGCGCTCGTGGGCAAGTGCGACCGCTATTGCCCCCGACCCGGTACCTAGATCAAGGACAAGGGAAGGCTTATTTCCTGCGATCTCCAGCGCCTTTCCCACAAGTACTTCGGTCTCGGGGCGCGGGATAAGGACCGCTGGGGTAACCTCGAAATCCAAAGACCAGAATTCCTTCTTCCCGGTGATGTATTGGGCCGGCTCGTAAGCGGCCCTGCGGCGAACGAAGCCCCGGAATCGCGCCAACTCTTCAGGGGAAAGCGGCTTGTCGTAGTTGAGATAGAGCTGGACCCGTTCCATCCCCAGGGCATGGGCTAAAAGCACTTCCGCATCGGCCCTTGGCTGCTCGAATCCTCTGCCTTTGAAGTATTCCGTTGTCCACTGGAGGACCTTCAGGACAGTCCATTGCTCTTCCATGCATTAGCCTTGTATAACGGACATCGCAGGCCCGATATCGGAGCGCCTCGCGCAACGTGCAGATCTGCCAGCGCCCAGCTCCATCTTCACCCAGGGTCCTGATGCGATGGAACAGCCATTTTGCGGGTCGATTTACTATTGGCGCCCAAGTTGTTTTCCTGCCTAACCGTGGCGCTTTAAACCGGCGAGTTTTCCAAGGAAGTTCAGGGCCCGCCGCACCACGGGCTCTCTTAGCATCCCTGCCTGAGGCTGCCCCGGGAGGCGAGCCGGTCCGCACCATTTATAACCGTGCTTCCTGATTAGCTTGTTTGCCTTGATAAGGTCCGACATCCAGCGCACATACCTGGCCACAGCCACTGATTCCTCCAGCGGCTCGGACCTCGAGTCATGGAATTGCGCAATCGCCTCCCGGTACATGTCGACAATGTAGGACAGCGTGCGCGTCAAGCTGGCTTCCGAACGTACTCTATTAGAAACCCGAAGTGCGTCGCCCGCATCGTAACGGTTAATTTGATCGAGCAGCACCTCTGCGGACGGCATCAACCCGAGAGTGGTGCACCCGAAATTTCGCAGCCTCAGGGCATCGAAGCTGCTGCTGTCCACCATCGGGCCTGCGCCTTCCTTGTCGCAGAGAACGACCGCCGTTCCGACCGCCAAGGCTTCCAAAGCAGCTCTGCCCCTGGCGAACACGATATCGTAGGAACCAATAAAAGTTTCAGGCGAGCGCACCGGCGCTCTGGAGGCAATTCCACGCACATCCAACTCCAGGCCAGCCCTTCGGCAGGCATCGCCTGCAGCGGCCAAATAGTTGTGTTTCGAAGCCTGGTTGCTGAAAACGAGCGCTCGTTTCGGAGTGACTGGAAGCGGTCTGCGTGGTTTGAAGCGATCGATATCTACAAAATTATGGATGATCCGGATCCTGTGCGCCGGGACCCCTTGTTCGATGCAATGGCGGCGAGTCAGTACACCAATGGCAGCATATTGAATGATGCGTGGATGAATGGGCGGAAGTTCCTCCCAGGGGACAATGCCATGGCAAAAGTAAACCGCAGGAACATCGGGAAATTGGAGCAGGGCGGTAATTGTTTCGAGGTGATGGTGGCCATGAATGATGTCGGGTCTGAAGTGGACCTGAGAGAGGTCTGAGAAGACGGGAACGCCCAGGGAATCGATCTCCTGGGCCGTCTCCCCGAGGACGTTACTGTAAACTGCGACCTCGTGCCCCTGCCTGGCCAGGGCCGAGGCCAGATCGCGCACGTAAAGCTCTGTGCCTGCCCTTGCGGCGAGCGTATTATTCGTGATGAGTATCTTCAAAGTGGTTTTCACCCGGAAAGGGTCCTTTTCCGCCCAGGCACACCCTATCTTCGAGAAACTGACCGGTGAGAACCGTCTGAACAGATTGGATGCTGCCGCGTTCATCACGCGAGCGGCCTATCAGCTTGGATAGAACAACGCCCTGCACTCGTTGCGCGAAGGCAGCGGCAGAGCACAACGTGAATTTATCAACCGCCAGGCTTACAGAAACGGCTGCTTAATCGAGTGGAAAAACACAAGCCGAGAAGAGATGGTTGCGGCCTCGATTGAGTCATTTCAACAGGGAGACATACAAAGCTCAGTGCTCTCATTCGCGAAAATTTGTAAGGACTTCGCCCCCGCCCCCAGTGAAGCGGCCCCGTCCATTCCGACATCCGCCATCGGCCCTCCGTTTCGATACCCGACTTCGTTCAATTGTGCAATTAAAAAGTGGAGAAGCCAACGGGCGGTGGACTTCCCCGCTTTTGTGGATGCCGCTTGACATTGGGCCGACCGTGAATTATTGGGCATGAATCCGGCGCCAATATCCAGACCTTGCCGGCCGATTAGATACAAGGCATCCCGCTGACGGCCCAACGCGCATGATAGACGAACCGAGCGGGATGCCTTCCGCCTAAGCGGTAAATTGAATGACCAGATTATCGCTAAGGGATGCCCACGAGAGCATCTCACCAAATGATCGTTTAGTGTTGTTAACAAGCCTGTCATACGAGGAGACAAATATCATGATGCCTGTTGCCCCACTAATGATCGAGCATCGTCTCATCGAGAGGATGATCCGCGTGATCGGCGCCGAACTCACCCGAATGGAACAAAAGGGGGAAGTAAACCCCGGATTCGTGGATGTGGCCGTGGATTTCATCAGGACCTACACGGACAGTTGCCACCATGGAAAGGAAGAGGACATCCTCTTCAGGGACCTCAAGCTGAAACCTCTTACGGGTGAGCTGAAACGAATCCTTGATGAGCTGTTTGAGGAGCACCGCAAAGGAAGGGAAGTGGTAGGACAGTTGGTTAAAGCCAAGGACGAATACATCCGGGGAGAAAATGAGGCCATCTCCCGCATAATCGCCTGCATGCGCTACCTGGTCGAATTCTATCCGAAGCACATCGAAAAGGAGGACCGGCACTTCTTTTTGCCTTGCATGGTCTATTTTACCAGGGAAGAAAAAGATGCCATGCTAAAGGAGGAGATGGATTTCGACAGAAATTTCGTTCATGTGAAATACAAAGCTCTAGTGGAAGGTGCTGAAGGGGCATCCAGCGAACGGAGATCGTAAGGCGCAGATCGGGGAAAAAAGACCCTCGCCCGAAAGGAGAATGGATGAGGGCGATCTCTTTGCTCCGCGAGCAGTGGAGATCGTCCTCCGATATCCGTCTTCGGCTTATTCACTCTGTCCCGTCGAGGAAAACAACGCCGCCTTTTCGTCTGTCGTAACTTCGTCCGCCATGAATACAGGACCGGGTTCCTCCGCGCACACCCGATCTCTGCCTGAACTTTTAGCCTCATACAAAAGCCGGTCAGCCCTGTTTAGAAATGCGCCCACTGTGCACTCATCGGTGAAACGGAAAACGGCTACGCCGAAACTGCCGGTAATCCTCACGGTCTCCGTACCGAAGGTAACCGGGTTGGAGCGAGTCATCTCCCGCAGCCGCTCCGCGACTGCTATCGACTCTCTGAGGGCCGCGCCAGGCAAAATGAGGGCAAATTCTTCGCCCCCATAGCGGCAGGGCACGTCTATGACCCGAACACTCTCTTTTAGGACTTTGCCAAACTGGGCAAGAACAGCATTGCCGCATTCATGTCCGTAGAGGGTGTTCACATTTTTGAAATGATCCAGGTCGACCATGACCAGGCCGGTCGGGAGCTTCGTTCGCCGGCTCCTTTCCATCTCTATTTCGAGAGATCTTTGCATATATCGAAAATTATAAAGGCCGGTGAGCGCATCGACGAAGGAAAGCTCCTCGAGTTTGCGGCACCGCTCGCGCAAAAGTTCAATTTCTTCTGCCAGTGAGCACTGTTTTAGAGTGGGGCACCCGTTTGCAGCGCATCCCTGTTCGACATTTTCAAGTTTACTCAAAGCCCCCTCCCAAACAACGACAGTGGCCGTGTGGTGACCGTATTACACCAATGGCTCGCAGAGTTCAAGAAACTCCGTCTCCGCCGTCGGCCCAATTTTGTTTGAGACTCTCACCGCCTGAAACGGAAAGACCGGGAAATCAACGCAGAACCTGATCCACCTGTTCGGATGAGCTTCCGAAAGGCGATTGCCATTGATGTCTTCGAACGAATCAAGAAAATGAGAGGCACTTGACCCGTCAGGATAAAGAAACTCCAGCCTCCGGCCGGGGACCAGCCTCGATCTGACCTCAACGAATATTTTTCCCCCGGCCCCCGGGTCTGCCGACATTGAATCGCAATCAGGGCGAGGACGCACCAGGCCTGCCAGGGTATGGGTCTGGAGATATGAAATGCGCGTTTCCACATTGGATTTGTGCCTCTGGGCACTCTCGAACAGATTACCTTTTGTGTAGGGGCGGTGACTTACTTTTTGCACGTCTTCAATCCAGTTCGGTTCGACTCTGTACTCCGTCTTCCGTCCTCCGTCTTCCGTGCTCCGCCCTCTGTCTCCCGCCTTCCGTCCTCCGTCTTCCGCCTTCCGTCCTCTGTCTTCCGTCTTCCGTCCTCCGTCCTCCGTCTTCCGTCCTCTGTAAGCGCATCGGTCGATCGCCTGCCGGTAGGCCCGCGTTACGCTTGCCACATAGAGCGGTCCCTTCATGCGGCCCTCGATTTTGAATGAGTCTATTCCGAGGCGCGCCAGTGCGCCGATCTCCTCGAGCAGGCAGAGGTCCTTTGAATTGAATACATAAGTGCCGCGCGAATCTTGCTGCACCGGGAAAAATTCACCAGGCCGCTTTTCTTCGACCAGCCCCCAGGACCACCGGCAAGGTTGAGTGCAAAAGCCGCTGTTGGCGCTCCGATTCAGACTTCTTTGGGGGCCGGGGGGATTTAAAAAGGCGCTCATCAGGCAGCGCCCCGAATAGGACATGCACATCGCACCGTGGACGAATATTTCGATTTCAGCCTTAGATTTTCCGGAGATCTCGGCCATTTCACGAAAACTCAATTCACGGGCCAGATTTATCCGGCGCACTCCCTGCTCCTGCCAGAATTCCACGCTCGACGAATTGGTCGTGTTTGCCTGGGTGCTGAGATGAATGGGGATTTCAGGAGCATATTTGCGTGCAAGCAACAGTACGCCGGGGTCCGAGATTATAAGAGCATCGACCTTCAGATCCTGGAGATATTCGAGGTACGGGGGGATTTTCTTCAGGTCCGGCTGGCGCACAAAAATATTGACGGCTACATAGATTTTTTTGGCGAGCCTATGAGCGATAAGGCTTGCCTCCGCCAGTTCCTCGGTGTCAAGATTATGAGCAAAACCACGCAACCCAAAATCTTTTCCCGAAGCATATACCGCGTCGGCGCCGTACAAAAAGGCAATCCTTAGCTTTTCCAGGCTGCCGCCCGGCGAAAGCAGTTCGGGCTTTGAGGCTATCGGTCGCGGCGCTCGATTCATTATTGGCCAATCTTTCGGGTGTAGTTTTTCCGCACTTCGCATTTTAAACTGATCGTGATTATTTGACAAATCCGGCGTCGCCATATACTTATCCTTAGCGTTCGACCGGCGCTCGATCATTGAAATATTTTCAACGGGAGCGAATCGATACAGGATAGAAGCAATTCTCATTCCATTTCTTCCGAACGGGAGCGCAACAGGATTGCATGGCTCAGTCTAAAGCTGGTGCCAGGCCTGGGAAACAGGTCCATCCTGCGCCTTCTCGAGGTTTTCGGGTCTGCCGAAAGGGTCCTTGACGCACGACTCAAGGACTTATGCGAAACCGGCCTGTCCAGGGACAAACCGCTCCATGCGCTTGCCGCAAGGCAGTTTGTCAGAGACCCGCAAACGGAGTGGACCTATCTTAAAAACAAGAATTTCCGGCTGATATGTATCGGTGATGATGACTATCCCGCAAATCTGCTCAAAATCCCGGACCCTCCGGCCGTTTTGTTCTCGTCGGGCGCACTCTTGCCTCGAGACCTGGTCTCCATTGCCGTGGTGGGCTCGCGGTATGCCTCCCCGGCGGGAGTTCTATTTGCTGAAAGATTGAGCTCGGACCTGGCCTTTAGCGGCCTCACGGTCGTGAGCGGCCTTGCGCTCGGAATAGACTCCGCCGCGCACCGTGGAGCGCTCAAAGCCCAGGGCAGGACATTGGCCGTTCTAGGCTGCGGGCTGGATGTCAATTATCCGTCTGTAAACACCGATCTCAGGCAGGAAATAGCCCGGGCCGGGGCCTTGCTGACTGAATTTCTATCCGGCGTCCCTCCCTCTTCCGGCAATTTCCCATCGAGAAACCGCATAATCAGCGGCCTTTCTCTTGGCGTTGTCGTAGTGGAAGCCGCCGAAAGAAGCGGTTCGCTTATAACCGCTCGTTTCGCTCTGGAGCAAGGCCGGGAAGTTTTTGCCGTCCCGGGGATCGCCCAAAGCTTGCGCAGCAAGGGCGCGCATCGGCTTATCAGGCAGGGCGCCAAGCTGGTTGAATGCGTCGAAGACGTGCTTGAAGAGATCAGGCCTCTTATCCGTCCGGCACGATCCGGCCAGTCCCCTGCTGCTGCTTCTCCCCCCTTTTCTAAAGGGGGACAAGGGGGATTTGAAAAGCCTGCCAGCCCCGAGGAAACAATTCTATTGAGAGTTTTAGATAAAGTTCCGAAACATATTGATGAAATAGCTAAGGAGAGCAATATCCCCGTTCAGAGGACCGCGGCCCTGCTGCTCGAACTTGAACTGAGAGGGTTTGTCTCTCAGTTGCCGGGAAAGTATTTTATTTCTGGACTATAATATAATAAGTTTTAATGAGGTAATCTGGGAATGTCAAAATCGCTCCTTATTGCCTGAAACCTCCTCAGACAATCCGTCACGCCTTTGGCAACTCCGCAATGAGTTTGTTCACGTGCTCCAGTTCCCACGAAATATTGCTGGCTGACCACTGGGCAGCGGCTTTTTCAAAATGCTCACGGGCAGTATCCGTATTCCCTCGATCACGGCAGATGATCCCCCAGTGCATCCGCATGCGGGCAGCATGAAGGCGGGCTTCACCCAGTTCAAAAAGGCGAAGGCTTTCAGCCATCTGTCCTTCAGCTTCGTCCCACCTTGGCGGGCTGAACATGGCAAGCGATCTTCCCCATACCTGATGCGCCATGCCTTCACCCCAGATGCCGGCCTCTCCGCTTACTACGACCGTTTGCCCTCGCCCAGCCTTTAGTCCGGCAAAGATATCCTTAAGCTGAACCATATCATGGTCGCGGCCCACAAAAGCATAAGACAGATCACGCAATCCGCGCGACTTTCCCGGAGCAATCCTTGAGTGATGCAGCTCATAGACCGTCAAAGGGTCACGCTTGCCCTTGACCCGGATCGACTCTGCGGCAAAAAAAGTAAAGGCTTCACGCGCCAGCCGGTAAGTATCCCGGCTGACCAGGATCCGGCCTCCTTCCGATGCGCCCTCCAGCCGTGAAGCTGTATTTACCGTATCTCCTTTAGCTGTGTAGTCCATACGCAGATCGTCACCGATGGAGCCGACCACAACAGGGCCGGAGTTAAGGCCGATGCGCATATTGAAATCAATCCCATACCGGTTCTGAAGACTCTCGCCGTATGTCTCCAGAGCTTTCCGAATGGCCAACGCAGCCTGGCAGGCCCGCTGTGCATGGTCTTCGTGGGCAATGGGCGCACCGAAAAGAGCCATCACACCGTCGCCCAGGAACTGGTTGATTGTCCCCTCGTACCTGTGGATCTCGTCCATGAGAAGGCTGAAGCACCTGTCCATGATCTCGTGAACCACCTCGGGATCGAGCTTTTCGAACATAGCGGTGGAATTCGCCACATCCGCGAACATAACGGTAACGATTTTGTTTTCACCTTCGATGGAACTGCGCGTGGTAAGGATTTTGTCGGCAAGATATTTGGGGGTGTAGGAATGAGGCCGGTCGTAGTCAAAAGGTTTGGTCTCTTGGGCCTGCTGCTGATCACGGAGGGCATTCAATTGTGCCTGCAAGACGGCAAGGGTTGCATCGACTACGGCATCACCCAAGGTCGGTCGTAATGCTTCCTGAGCCGCAATGCCAGCCTCAAGTTGAGAAATTTGTTCTGTTAAATCGGGCATGGTCTGACCTCTCAGAGTGATTATCTCACCGCTTCTTTTTCGCCGCAATGCATATTCAGCTATGTATTCGTAGTATGGGAGGTTTCTGTGAAAGCAAAGATTAAAATAAACTCTCCTCCGCCTTTAGAAATGGGACGCCACCGGGCCTGCTCAAGTAAGGCAACCAGACACCGACACTCGTTCGCGCGTTTGACGGAGGTTCGGCGCCTGTGAGCGGGTATAATGGACTCCTTGACATTTCTGCGGAATACCTGTACATTATTCGTGCACATGTCACAGGAGATTACCCGGATGGCAATCCAAACTACCTATACAACCGCAAGGGCTACTTTGGCGAAACTCCTGAATGAAGTGACTGAAAATCAGGAGGTTGTTATTATAACTCGCCGCGGATCGGAAGATGTGGCGATGATTGCAGCAGCGGAGCTTTCCAGTCTGACAGAGACTGCGCATCTTCTCCGCTCGCCGAAGAATGCCGAGCGCCTGCTTAAAGCGCTGACCCGGGCGCTTGCCGGGACTGAGAAGCCTCAAACAGTTGAGGAATTGCGCCAAGAGGTTGGTCTTGACGAAGAGGCGTGACGCGATATTTCAGCCGGAGTTCCGTGAGGATTTACGGTACTGGGTGGAAACGGATCGTCGTACTGCTTTACGGGTATTCGATCTCATCGAGGCTATTCTCAGGAATCCATTTTCGGGTATCGGAAAACCTGAACCTTTGAAATACCTTGCTCCCGGCGCCTGGTCGCGCCGCCTTACCCAAGAACATCGCTTAGTCTATCTCGTCAAGGATGACCGGATAGACTTTTTGCAAGCACGCTTTCATTATTGATCGTTTGCCCCGGCCCGGATCTTGCGGTCCTCCTTCTGCCAGAAGAGCCTCAACTGCCCTTGCGATGATGTTATTTTAAAAGATTAGCTGTAAATAACAGGTTGTTTTGGAGCATTACGTTTTGATAAAAAAATGCATCCTTCAGATATGCCAATAAATGGTAGTAGTGGTCTGGAGCAGGGCCGGGAAGTTTTTGCCGTCCCGGGGATCGCCCAAAGCATGCGCAGCAAGGGTGCGCACAAACTTATCAGGCAGGGCGCCAAGCTGGTTGAATGCGTCGAAGACGTTCTGGAAGAAATCCGGCCTCTTATCCGTCCGGAACAATCCGCAGGAAGCGGGAAGCAAGAAGCAGGAAGCAAGGAGCAGTCCTTACCCTCCCCAATTGCCATTTCTCCGGAAGAGAAGGAGGAATTCCTCTCACCCCCCTTTTCTAAAGGGGACGCTCTTTTCCCCCCCTTTTCTAAAGGGGGGCGGGGGGGATTTGAAAAACCTGCCGGCCCGGAAGAGACAATGCTTTTGAGAATTATGGATAAAGTACCGAAACATATAGATGAAATAGCCCAGGAGGCAAATATGCCGGTCCAGCGTGTTGCGGGTATTCTGCTCGAATTGGAGCTCAGAGGGCTTGTCTCCCAGTTGCCGGGAAAGTATTTTATTTCTGGACTATAATTAAAATTAAATCGAATTAAAGTGTTCAGAAGTCAAAGTCACTGCTGATAGAGGTATGAAAGGGGTAAGACCGGATTGCGCAGCATGATTGCCTGACTCTTGAACCGTGATAAAAGCTGCTTTGATATCGTGTTTCACGTGAAACCGCTTCACCATGCCTTATGTCAAGAGGTCCTTTTCGGTTGCTTGTCCGCCTTCTTTTTGTCCTTCTTATGTTGTTTTTCGGTGTTCTGCTTCTGCCCCTTTTCCTTATCCTTCTTGCCCTTATCTCCCATCGTGTTCCTCTCCTCCCGTTATCCCCCGGTTTCTTACGGTGGGCTCACACTGCGTCGTAGGTTCAAGCTTTGGCTGCTCATATGAATACTCGTATCAAGCCAACAATTGCGACAACGGGTGCGGGCCACGAGGGGGCGGCGTTCTGTACGACTGGGATGGTGAGTCGTCCAGGACCGTTGCCGATATCCACCACGTTCATTCCGGACCGAAGGCGCATGTGGCGGATGATCTCGCCAGGCCGATTGGCCTGAGTTAAGGGATTGTCCAGTTTAACGGGCCTACGCGACCACACTGCGCATGGAAGCGAAGTACGCCTCGACGCCAGCCGCCACGCCCACTGTCACCAAGATGGCCAGCGACGCCAGAAACACGCACTGCCAACCAGGCCTCCCGCGAACGCCCAACACGCCAGATAGACGTGTCGCGCGGTCGGCCTGCCCGCTACGCGCTCGCACGACGCAGAGTGGTTATTTTTTTTCGGTGGGGTACTATATAAGTCTATCATACGAGGCAAAAGGGACTCCCTGGTTTCTGCGGTTGTTACGGGTCTCCTGCTCCCGCCTGCACCTGCTTAGCTTGACAGTCGAAGAAGCTGATGCTCAGTTGGCCCTCTCGTCTGATGCAGGGAACAACTTACCAAGATTATTCGGTCCCGGTTCATTCAGAAGATGTTTGCTGGAGCTTCACAAGCTCGTCGATCAAAAAGATGTCGGTCAGCAGTGAACGAAGATGCATGGATGCGTTCAGATTATCGATCAACTGGGAGCTGAGCTTTGGTTGAGCTAACACCAGTTGGACAACGGCAAGCGCGTTCTCGCTATCCCGCTCAAGCACCGTCAGAAAGGCATGGTATCGTTCGGCCGGCTCAAGCCGAAGCTCCCGCACTATCCCGGCATAGGCCTCGGCCAAGCCTGACGCCGCGTGGACGGCGCGAGACAACAAGTCACGAAGCTGTGTCCCCGACCGGCTGCCCTGGTCACCCGGAAGGCCCTGGGCCGCGTAAGCGAGCATGAACTCATAGCATTCTTCAATCGCGTCGCAGCGATCGACAATATCCTTGAGCATCGTCGTCATGTCGTTCCCTTTTGCTTACTGAGACTCCGGCGTGCCGCAGGCCCACTGCCGTGGATCGTAGTGTTTGAGATAATACTCGCGGTTCATTGCGCCAAAGACCATGGCCTTGGTGATCGGCAGCTTCTCGGGTCGCAGCGCGAAGTACACATGGATCGTCACGAGCGCGATCAATGTCACCCCGGCAAACCCGTGCAGCAGGTACACCATGCCCCATGTCATGTCGTCAAAGAGGTAAGGGTTGCGTGTAAAAAACGGCGTGCGCACCCGGGACATCATGAGCATGCCGGTTAACGCCATACACAATCCGCAGGCCACGATAGCCAGATGGTACAGCTTGTTGCCAAACTGGTATTTCCCCGGTTTCCCAAGGGCCGGGCCAACGTTGCCGAAGGCGCGCAGGATGCCGTTCCAGGCGTTTCCCATGTCAGCCTTGTCGGGCCATATAGACCAGAAGTCCATGAAGAAGACGGCATGGAGGATGTGGAAGACAATGGAAAGGGTCAAAACGACGCCGGCGGCCCAATGGAGGTTTACCCAGGCAAACCGCAGGCCTATCTTCGGCAGGAAGGCCGAAACGAGCAGCGTCAGCATGGCGGCGGCCATGACCCAATGGAATATCCTGGCCGGCAGGGAGTGCCGTGGCACGTTTTCCGGTACGCAGGACGCCATTTCCGGCGGGATAACTTCCGGCAAGGCTTCGGTCTTGGCGCGGAAGCGAATCCAGATGGCATGAACAACCAGGAACGCCAGCCCGGCAAACAGCGACACCCAGAGCAAATACCAGGCTATATGGAAGGGAACGTCCTGGCCCCACGGATTTTGGGCCCACGTAATTACGCCCATGGTTCCTCCTTGCCGCGAACGGCTCGCTTCACGAGGTTGCGGACGAGCGTCACCTTGTAGCCGTTGTGCCTAAGCGGCTGCGCGCCCGCGACGGCAAGCCTTCCGGCCATGTCGGCGGTCGTCTCGTTTTGGGGATTGCCACGGACCGCGTCTTCGACCTGGGTCAGACGTACGGGGTGCGCCGCCACGGCATTGACGACCAGGCGCATGCGGTCAATCCGGTCGCCGGAGAAAACCGCTGCGGACGCGATGTTGACCAACGGGAAATCCCACACCTTGCGATCCCGAACCTTTTCGAAATAGAAACGTGCGCCGGCCCAGGTCGCCGGGATCCGGATCGCGATCAGCAGGTCGCCTGGGCCAAGTACGGTCATTCGGGTGATGTCGTAGCCCGGACCGATGAAATAGTCCTGGGCCTTAACCTCACGCGTCTCCCGCGCGCTGCGAATGACCATCTGCGCCTCAATGGCGACAAGAGCCGGGGCCGTGTCCGACGGATTGACCGCAACGCAACGGTCGGCGTCGAAAATGGCGTGCTCCCGATTCATGCCGGTCGGCGTGTCGGCGTAGCAGATGTTGCCGCCGGCGCGGTAGCACGTCCAGCCATTGCGATAATACCAGCAACGGGCGTCCTGGGACACATTGCCGCCGATCGTTCCCTGGTTGCGGATCTGGGGGGAGGCCGCCGATTCCGCAGCCTGCGACAGGATGGTGAACTTCTCACGTATGGCCGGATAACGTACCACCTCGGTCAAGGTCGTCATGGCCCCTATCTCGAGCCATCCATTGATTTCGCGTACACCCCGCAGTTCCTTGACCCCGCTCAAATCGACCACCACCCTGGGCCGTTTGATCCGATCCTTGAACCATTCGAGGCTGTCGAGTCCGCCCGCCAGCACCCAGGCCTCGGTCCCGTACCGGGCAAGCAATTCCAGCGCATCCTCGTCGGTCGCCGGTCGAAAGAGCTCGAATTGCGACATGATGTCGCGAACTATCGCCATGTCCGGTCTCCTGCCGCTGCATCGACTATGCGGCGTTCCGGTGTTAAACGTTGGCCGCAAGGCCATCCTGGATCGGCCTGCCTGCTTCCAGAGAAGCCAAAATGACATCGGGGGTCACGGGCGCACGCCGGAACACATCGTCGCCAAGGGCGTCCATGAGGGCAGTAAGAACTGCCGCGCATGCGGCCCCGGTCGGCGGTTCGCCGATGCCGCGCGCGCCTACCGGCGTCTCGGGGTCCGGGATGCCCAGGGCGTCCCATCGCATCCTGGCAGGCACATCGAGCATCGTCGGCGGCTTGGTGTGGTAAAAGCGTTTGGCCAGCGGCAGG